>ERZ1673738.1562-NODE-1562-length-33754-cov-10.408469_pt1 | contig 33754 bp, 35 predicted proteins | sample MGYA00580198_ERZ1673738 | MGnify/ENA primary metagenome ERZ1673738 (study PRJEB41218, sample SAMN15661784) | gut metagenome | host: Homo sapiens | place: Canada: London | collected 2015-08-20/2019-03-30 | study: EMG produced TPA metagenomics assembly of...
ACATCATTGCCATTCTGGGTATGGATGAGCTCAGCGACGAGGACAAAAAGACCGTGGCCCGCGCCCGGAAGATCCAGCGTTTTCTGGCGCAGCCCACCCATGTGGCGGAGAAATTCACCGGACTTCCCGGCGTGTATGTGCCGCTGCGGGAAACGGTGCGGGGCTTCAAGGCCATACTGGACGGTGAGATGGACGAGTATCCGGAGGCTGCCTTCTATAACGTGGGCACCATTGACGACGCGGTACGCAAGGCGGAGAAGCTGAAAGCGGAGGCGCAGGCATGAACAGCTTCCGTGTGCATATTCTGGCGGCGTCCCACACGTTTTTCGATGGGGACTGCGAGTCACTGATCGTGCCCACCTCTGCGGGGCAGTACGGCATTCTGGCAGGACACTGCAACACCATCAGCGCCATCGTGCCGGGCAAGCTGACCTACCGCGTTCCCGGCGGAGCGCCGCAGTTTGCGGCGGTATCCGCAGGGGTGGTGAAGATCGAAAACGGCGAGGTGCTGGTACTGGTGGACACCGCCGAGCGTCCGGAGGACATCGACGCCCTGCGGGCCAAGGAAGCAGCGGACGCGGCAAAAGAGGCGCTGCTGCAAAAGCAGAGCATCCGGGAATACCACATGGCCCAGACCTCACTGGCCCGCGCCATCGCGCGTCTGCGGGTCAAGGACGGCGTGGAGCAATAAACGAAAGAGGAGACAGCCGCAATGGCTGTCTCCTTCCAAAAGGCGATTTCTTGCTTGATTTCCGTCAAGACTTTCTTGGGTTACTTAAAATACCAAATACAGCATCTGGCTTTTGCTTACAGAAAAAGCCGCAGGCATAGACACCTACGACTGTGCAGCGGTAAACTTTTCCCTTTTGCGGAAAATCTGTTTACAATTTCGTCATATCTATTGACAACTTTTCACGGAGACTGTACAATAAAGCCGAGAAATAGAGGATGAGGGCATGTCGTAAAAGTCGTGATGCTTTACGACGCGCATACCGGGTTCTGACAGCGTTAGCTTGCCCGGAACGGCACAGGTCATTCCCCAGAACAGAATAGCATCTGGGCCATTTACATTTGAATACTTCGATACCGTAATACATACCGATTCTGCAAAGCCTGACATTCAGGCAGGATAGGTACAGGAAGAAGGCCGGAAGGCCGACACGAAACGGTGCTGTGCGCGTGAGGCCACACCAAAGCGATCTGATCGCCGGGGCGAAAGCCAGCCATTGCAGAGAAAATCTGTGAGAAGGCAGGATGTGGACGCAGGAGTTTTACCACTCCCTAACGCAAGTCAGAAGAACTGTATTACTCGCGGTGAAAACCGCGATTGTGTATTTGCAGCGGTGAGCGATTTCCTGTTGCATGGGGCCAAAGAAGCCCATGAACGCCGCTGATTTCATCTTGAAATCGGCGCATTTTGTTTTTCAGGACATCGTGCGTCGGTTCAGATAGAGATCAGCTTTTTTTTACCCTCTTTGCGGTGCTCTGGCCTGTGCGTTCTGGAAACGCACAGGCCGGGACGTCGCCCAATAAGCTTTTCTTTCTGTTGTGATCCTTTCTGGCATCCCGGGCCGTGCGGGAACGTGCGGCCCGGGAGGGAAAGGAAACGCAGAAAACGGGATGTCCGGCGAAAGCCTCACGGTCATTTGGGCCGTGCGTTTTTCTTTGCCGCGGCCAGCCGCTGCGTAACGGGGAAGATTTTTCATAAAGTGCTAGCACTTTATGCTTTGCTTATAAGCAAAGCATGGCTGTATTCGCAAGCCGAACAGCATTACGCTGTTGTGTTTTTCCATAGGGCTGGGAGAGCTTGCCACTCTCCCAGCCGCACCTCATGATATCGGCACAAACAAAATGGAACCGTGATACTGTGATGAATCAGAGTAAAGCTTCTATAAAAAAGGAACAGGAACGCCGGAAAAGCAAGCGAAAATACATATGGCTGTCTCTGGCAGCGGTGGCCGTACTTTTGGTGGGGATCGTTATATTCACGGGAGGCCGCCATCAGAACGGCAGCGGCAGCGGAGAGCTGGATGGCGCGGTCATCACAGTCGGTATCCCCACGGCGCAAGCGCCGGAGCTTTGCAAGGCTGTGGCGCTGACCCACGCGAGGAGCTGGCAGCCCGACAGCGGACTGCCCGGCGTCAACGCGACGCCTGTCGCGGCGGGAGACAGGGCTTATGTGCTCTATTTCGGCGGCCCGGCCGCGGAGAAAGACGGCGGCGCACGTATCGCAGCCGTATCGTTGAGCGATGACCCCAAGGAGCTCTGGAGCGTTCAGATAGACAAGAAACTGGATACCGACAACATTCAGCAGGCCGCTGCGCCGTACTATGATGAGACTGCGCACACACTTTACGTCCCTGTGACCTACAGCAAGAACATTCTGGCGGGCAAGAGCATGACCGTTACCGGCGGCAGTCTGGATAGTGACGGATACCTGCATCTGACCGCCGGACAGACCTGCACCGTTACCATCCCGGACGTGACGCTGGAGGCCGACTCGGCCCTGACCTATATCGGCACAGGGATCACGGTGGAGACGGGGCAGACGGTCACCGGAGACGTAACCTTTCACGGCAGCGCCAGCAATTCCTTTGGCGAATCCTATAGCTACTGGGGCAGCGAGTTTATCCTATACAACAACGGCGGCGCCGTTTCTGCCGGGACTTACACCGTCACGGTTACGATCACCCCCAGCTTTGCCTGTACCGGTTCTCTGCGCGCGGCGACGCCCTGCTGGCGGCTGTATACGCTGGGGACGGAGGGCCTGACACATCAGGCAGAGCCCGCGCAGATGGCCGATGGCAGCCTGATCGAGGGCATGGGCCAGTTTGCGTCTCCCATCACCGCGGCGGAGTACAACGGCCACACATACCTCTACTTCGGCGTCTACGACGGCGACAGCGCTTATTACCAGTATGACCTGACTGCCAAGAGCATGACGGCGTTCCGGCCGGAGGGCAGCGGCTTCTATGAAGCCGGGGCGGCGGCTTTGGATGGCCGCGTGGTGTTCGGGTCAGAAAGCGGCAAGCTGTACAGCCGCCCCATGGGTGACGGCTTTGCCGATGCGGCAGGGGCCGAGCTTGACCTGACCGCCATTCAGCCGGACGCTGGGGCGGTGCGCTCCCGCATCCGCCAGCGCGGCGGAAGCCTGTACCTGACCACCGGAAACGGCTATCTCTGGCGGGCAGCGCCGGACTTGGCCGGCGCGGAGTACGTATGGCTGAAGAACGAAAAGGACGGGCCGTATGCGTTCGGCGGCTGCTCCTCGCCGGTGATCTCGGAAAGCGGCCGCGTTTATGTGAATGTTTTCCGGACAGACTGGACAGCGGCGGACGGCGCGTATGAAAGCGCGGTGCAGGCGGTCAGCCTGTCCCGGTGGGACAGCGGCGGCGTGTCGGCCGATACGCTGTGGGTATCCGGCGAGGGCGTGGCGCAGGCCGCGCCGGTGGTGTACTATGACGCGGCAGCCGGACAGGACTATGTATATTTCACCGTGAAAAGCAGCACCGGCAGCAGGGCGGTGTGTTTGGCGGCGGACACGTCCGGCGGCGCGGCGGCACAGCAATGGTCGGTCAGCGTGAACGGCGGCATGCCGCGGGGCTTCGCGGTCGCTGACGGCGGTTACATGGTTCTTGGCAGCGAGAATAACCAGCTGATCGTGCTGAAATAGCGCTGTGCATTCAGGCCGAAACGGCCTTTCAGATAGAAAAATCACAAAAGGAAAGGAAGAACACACATGAAGAAACGAATCGTCTCTCTTCTGCTGGCGCTGGTGATGATGACCAGCCTTCTGCCGGTGCAGGTGTTCGCCGAAGCGGTAGACACGGCGGCGGAGCAGCCTGTTGTGGAACAGCCTGTTGTTGAACAGCCTGTTGTGGAACAGCCCGTGGTGGAACAGCAGCAGGAAGAGAAACGGGAAGATGCTCCGGAGCAGGAGCCTGTGCAGGAGCCGGAGCAAGAGCCGGTCACCGCTCAGCAGACGGCCGGCACTGCATTTGCAGAAGAGGAAGCACCCAAGTATGTGATTACCTCCAATGTTGAATTGACAGAGGATACAAACAGCACAACTGCACCAGCGCTAAAAAAGTCATACATTACAAATGATGTGATTGACAAAAGCAAGGGGCAAGTTTTTCTTCTTGCAAATTACAGTTCCATCAAAGACAAATTTCCGCTTGCATATGTCGAAATTGATGGTCTCAAAGTATATCTTTCGGATTTTGAACGATACACCAGTCTGACGAAAATTGATACCTCTTCCTGTCCCAATTTGCAAGGACGAGAGGTGCAAATACGTCTTTTTAAAAGTTGTCCACAGTTCAAGTTTGTAAAAGATACAGGTAATGATATTACCTCCGATATAAAAATCAATTTTGTTTTCCAAACACAGGCGGCAGAGACCGAGTATAAACTCAACGCGACCGCAGGAGAGAACGGAACGATTTTACAAACCGAGTATCTTCATTCCACTGATGACGGAAACAGCGTTTACGGTCTCTGGGTCCGGCCGGATAACCAGTATCAGCTGCTCTCCTATACCATGGACGGAAAGACGGTCCCCCTCGAACTGAAAAACGAGAATTACACTACCTGGCAATTCTCTGAACCGGATGACTTCGGGCGGACTTATACCGCCTGCAATTATTTTGAGCTGGAGATCTCAAAGGACTCTGACATTACCTTGAACTTTGGCCCGGCTACGGTGGAGCTGAAGCTGGTGGGGTATATGCCGGACCATTGGGGCCTTACTTTTTATACCTTATTTAGATTCGCATCTGAACGGGATAAACTGATTGAAACCATGGGGTATGATACCATCCCGTTGGTAGAGGGTTCAGGCGCCAAATTCTGCTACACCCTGCAGGTCAACGGTTTCCTTGACTTTGATGTTGACACAACCGGCGAGGATACTTACGCGGAATCTGAAAAGAAATACAAGCTTGAATCTTTCAAGATCTATAACGGCACGGAAACGAATGAAGACGCCCTGCTCTTCTCCATGGACGATCCCAACGCGATCAAAGAAACGTATGGACTTTCGGATCCCCACGAGCAGTGGCTGGGCGGCAAGTGGCCCCACGAATATATTGTATACACTGGATGGAAGGCAAATGTTGGCCATGCGGCCATTGCCCGATGCCCGGACTTGAAGCAGATCACCACCGAGGTGGTCGCCTACGGACGGACGACCACGCTGACGTCGGACGTTAAAATGGCCAGCGACGTCAAAGAGGCCAAAGACTTCCTTCAGTACTATACGGACACCTACGGTCTGGACAAAATGGGCCAGGAGGCGTATACCGAGGCGGAAAAGCAGACCGTCGCCTATCAGCGGTACTGCCAGTACAGCACCTTCCGCTATGAAATGCGCAAGGTGTATCAGGAGCAGGCACTGAAGGTCGCCTTCGCGGACGATCCCGCCGCCGCGCTGGTGGAAGCCAAGGCCGCGCTGGACGCCGCTGCCCGCGGCGAGGGCTGCAACGCTGTGTCCTGGAGCTTCAACAAAAACCCCGTTTACGGCACACACGACAAGCCGACCCTGACCGCCATCCCCAACGACGGCGACAATGTCAACAAGACCGGCACCTCGGCCAGCGACGCCATGTGCGCCGCCCTGGAGGCGGAATACCCCGGCAACTGGACATATAACTGCACCTCCACCCAGTTCGGCATGTTCGTGAACAGTGTCACCGCCGGGGGAGAGAACGATACCGGACGGATGAATATCCGCGACGGTACCAACGGCCCCGGTATGTCCTATGGCTTCTGGTACTACAACGGCAAGTTCTCCGAATGGGGCGTCAGCAACTACTATCCCTATGACGGCGACGTCATGGCCTGGGGCAACCCGGATGTGACCCAGAGCTGGAATCAGGCGATTCTCCGGTTCCACTATAAGAACATCGGCGGCGATACAGCGCTGGAAGCGGCCATGAAGGAAAAGGGTGTGACCTTTGAATCCGGCACCGAGGCGCTGAAAGCGGCGTTCCCGGACATCAACTTCGAACGTCGCGGCCAGTTCCGGGAGGTCAGCAAGGCAGAGCTGGTCGTTCAGCTCATCAACAGCATCGGCACGGTGTCGCCCGACAGCGGCGAAGCCATCAACGCGGCCCGCGCGGCCTATGATGCGCTCGGTGACGCCGACAAGGCAAAGGTCTATAACTATTCGACGCTCACCGACGCGGAAGCGGCCTTTGCCAAGCTGTCGCAAGGCGCAGATGTCAAGTACGAGGACGCGCTGGCCAGCACACTGGCCCTGCTGAACCAGTACAATAACGCATCCGTCGGCAGCACCTATGGCGAGTGGCTCATTCTGGCGCTGGCCCGCGGCGGCATCATCAGCGGCACGGATACCAGCGGCGCAGCCGTGACCTATCTTGAAAATGCTTACAGTGTCCTGCGGGATATGCGGGATACCAAGATGTCCCAGCCCACAGACTATGCCCGCGTCACGCTGGCCATGTCCGCGCTGGGCGTGGAAGCACCGCAAAGCGTTCTGGATGTGGTGCGCGATTATGACCGTGTTGCGGCTCAGGGCATCAATGCGGTGACCTACGCGCTGCTGGCGCTGGATTCCAAGCCTTATAAAGATGCGGGCGACGACGCGCTGCGTGACAAATATGTTGCGCTCCTGCTGGACAACGCCTGCGAGAGCGGCGGCTGGGTCTACGGCGGCGATAAGACTTCGACTGCCGACGTGGATATGACCGCCATGGTCCTTCAGGCACTGGCTCCCTACTATCTCAACGGCGATGCAAATGTCAAGTCCGCTGTGGACAAGGGGCTTTCCGCACTGAAAACCATGCAGCAGAGCACCGGCGGCTTTGCCAGCTACGGCACCTATAACGCCGAGAGTACGGCGCAGGTCATCGTAGCGCTGACGGCGCTGGGCATCGACCCCACATCCGCAGAGTGGAAGAAAACGGGCGATCCCGTTGACGCGCTGCTGCACTTCTATGACGCTTCTGCCAGCATGTTCCGTCACACCACCAACGGCAAGGCGGATCAGATGGCGACCGAGCAGTCTGCTTACGCGCTGGTGGCCTACAGCCGATTTGCAGCAAAGCAGAACCGTCTCTATGACATGAGCGACGCTTTCGGCGAGAGCGGCGAGGTCAAGGATCCCAAGCAAACAGTAGCCTCCGCCAAGCTGGAGATCGGCTCCATGGGCCGGCAGACCGTTTCCATGGCTGTGGCCAACACTGAGGATGCGGTCAAGAGCTATATTGACACCCGTCTGAAGCTGCTGACCACCAAGGGCCCGACCTATGAGGTCAGTGTAAGAAAGTTCGTTCCCGCGGTGGCTGGTACCGAAACGGATCCCAACGGCACAGGCGGCAGCTTTATTGCCACGGTGACCATCACCATGGATAGCGCGAAGGATACTGCCGATATTTACGGCACGATCACCGCCACCAAATACGAAGCGCCGAAGGAGGATATCACCGTAACCTTCCAGCTTTTGGGCGACGAACACCACACAATCAAGACCGACGCAGATGTCCACACTTATCGCTTCAACGCGGACGAGATGCCAGTGTGGATCGATACGGTAACGGTCACTGTTCCCGGCGGTTCTACCGTGGGCGATGTGTTCAAGAAGGTGATGGACGAAAAGGGTTACACCTATGAGGGGCTGGAGCAGGGCTATATCCGTTCTATCAGCCAGCCCGAGGGCGGCATCTCCTTGAGAGAAAAGGATGACAGCCGAACCAATGCCGGCTGGATGTATCTGGTGAACGGCACGCATCCCAATGTGGGTCTGAACAGCTATGAACTCCAAAAGGGTGATGTTATCACCTGGCACTGGTGCGACGACTACACGATCGAGGAAGGCTCCGAAAAGTGGAACGGCAGTCGTGTGAAGGAGTACATTGAGAATCTGATCAAGCTTATTGGCGAAGTGGATGCTTCCGACGCCTGCAAGGCCCGGATCGACCAAGCCAGATCGGCGTATAACAAGCTGACCGCGGAAGAACAGGGCAAGATCAGCAACTATCAAACCCTGCTGGATGCGGAAGCGAAGTATAAGAATCTGATCAGCATGGACAGCATTGCGAATCTGATCGGCAAGCAGACGTGGACGGTCGCCATGAGCGAGGCCAATGACGCCGCTGCTGTGAAGACCTGGCTGGAAGCCACGCTGAACGAGCTGGATCTCAACGGTGCCGCGGCGACAGCAACTGTCACAGACCTGACCGCTGCGACTGCCGGTACCGCTGAAAACAAGAATGGCACGGACGGCAGCTTTACCTTCGATGTGACGCTGACGCTCGGTGAAGGCAACGCACAGGTCACCCGTGTTCTGACGGGGCAGACCGGAACAATTACCGCGACAAAGCTCATTTCCAGCGATGCAGGCGTTGCGTCTGTGTCCGTTGGCGGCAAGGCCGGTACGATCAACGGCAATACCATCACCGTGGTGCTGGATTATGCCGACGATGCCGCGATCCCGTCCGATCCGGAGTCCGTGGTCATCGTGACCAACGATCCCGCCGCACAGGTGAGCGATCTCACAACCTCCGACGAGGGCGTGACCTGGACGTTTACCGTCACGGCGGAGGATGGCACGACCGCTGAGTACACGATCCATGTCAGCATTGCAGAGAATCCCGCCGAAGGCAACAAGGCTGCGGTAGCCGCAGCAAAATCCATGCTGGAAAATGCCAGCTTCACTTACGCATCCAAGGATGTTAATAGCGAAGCCGTTGTAAAGACCGCTGTGGAAGATCAGATCAAGTCTCTGCTTCAGAATACCGACGTTTCCTTCGATGTCACCATGGCCGCTTTCACCGCTGCACAGGATGGCACTGTTGAGAATGCATCCGGTGTGAACGGCAGCTTCAGCTTCACGGTCAAGCTGACCAAGGGCGAAGCTGAGACCAGCGCAGAGGACAGCGTGAGCTTGAGCGGAACGATCGCCGCCGCGGAGTATGTGAAGTCCACCAACGCCGGTGTGTCTGAACTCACGGTTGCTGGTGTGACCGCCACGATCTCCGGTAACAGCTTCACGGTTACGGTTCCCTACGGCACAAAGATCACGGCAGAGAGCTTCAAAATCACGCTGGCGGACAGCAAGGCAACCTATACTTCCCCCGTTGAGGAAAACGGCGTATGGAGCTTTACCGTCACGGCAGAGGATGGCACCGCTGTTACCTACACTGTCGCTGTTACCGTTGGTAAGAGTCCTGACCAGATCAAGGCCGATGAAGTTATTGACCTGATCAATGGCATCGGCACCGTTACAAAGGACAGCAAGGATAAGATCGATGCGGCCCGTAAGGCCTATGATGGTCTGGACAAGGCGCAAAAGGATCTGGTCACGAACTACCCGATGTTGACAGAGGCTGAAAAGGCGTATGCCGATCTGGTTAAGGCAGATCAGGACAAGGCACAGGAAGTCATCGACCTGATCAACGGCATCGGTACGGTCACAAAGGACAGCGGAGATAAGATCGACGCGGCCCGCAAGGCTTATGACAAGCTGACCGAGGATCAGAAGGAGCTGGTGCCTGAAGATGTGCGCAAGAAGCTGACGGACGCCGAGGAAGCCTATAAGGATCTGACGAATCCCAATCCTCCCACGCCGCCTGCCCGTGAGACTTACACGCTGACGTTCAACACCAACGGCGGCTCCGAGCTGCCTGCCGTGGAGTTCAAGGCGGGAACGAAGGTCAACCTGAAGGATTACATCACCATCCGGACGGGCTTCAAGTTCCTGGGCTGGTACAGCGATCCTGACTTCCGCCACAAGGTCGCTACCGTCAAGCTCGATCAGGATATCACCGTGTACGCCAAGTGGAGCGAACTGCCGAAGGATTCCAACGGCAATACGTCTACTGGCGCTGGTGTTACCTCTCAGAACACCGGCGACGCGGGCATCACCCTGTACGTGGGTATGGGCCTGATTGCCGTTTTGGGCGGTGCACTGGTCGTGACCCGTAAGCGGAAAGAGAACTGAGTTAGCTTTTCTTCGGTTTTCTCTATTTGGCAGGGGGGGAGAGATGCATCACGCATCTCTCCCCCCCTGCCGTTACTTCTAAACATGCAAAGATATGAATTGCGGAGGCTCTGTGCTGTGTTGACGCTTTGACGACACAAAATATGGAAGTAATCTGTGGGCAGCGTTTACATCAGTTATGTGTTTGCAGGATCGTGGCAGGAAGAAGGCGTATATCTGCAAGTAAAGATTATACGCCTTGCACAAAAGTAAAAGGTGAGGATGGATTTCCTCACCTTTCTGTGCTTTTACGACTCCTGTATCGCAGCCAGAGAGCTCAGGAGCGAATGGAAACCATCTTCCCCCAGCACGGTGGCGGCATCGAACGGGATGCTTGCTGATGCCGTGACAGGCGGAAGATCTCCGGGAGTATTCCCCTCCGCTGTGGGGGTGGCTTCCGGCTGCATGTTGGATAGTATCTCACGTACCAACTGTTCCACTGTCTGCCGGTCTATCTTGGGCGCAGCTGCGGCCTCCGGAGACTCTGGACAGTTTATGTAGTGGATCACGGCATTGACAAGGAACTGTGCCTTGCGCCGCCCCTGTTCGTTCAGAATAGCGGCTACCTGCTGGTGGCTTGGGTCGCCGGCATTGAATTGCACCGTAAATCGGAAGGCGTCTTTCTTCTCGCCCATACTGTTCACCTATTTGCTTTCGTGGCTGCGTATAGGAGCCCGTACCCGGCAGCGTTGGCGCTGATCTCCTCCACGAAGATGGCTGTACCGATCTTGCCGGAGCTTTCGATCTGCTTACGGAGCAGCAGTGAGCCGCCGCCTACGAAAATAACCTTGCCGGTACGCAGCTCGATCTTCCGCTCACGCAAGGTACGGAAAAGGTCTGCCACAAAGGATTCTGCGCCGCGCTCTACCAGCGCTTGGATCTCACTTCCATACTCTGTACTGCGACAGGTAAGGATGGCGTCAATGTCCGTTTCCTCCAGCAGCAGATCATAGTCGGCGCGGATTTTTGACAGCAACCGATTGTAGAGTGTAATAATGCCATTTTCCAGCGAATCACAGGATGCCCAGTCTGCCGCACCGTAGCGCAGGGAAAGATAGTCAGCGGTAAAGCCGCCAATATCGATCACAATAGCCTTGGCTACCGTGCCGAGCTGGAGCTGTTTGAATACCGGTGCTGTGGCGGCCAGGGCCTGCGGGAAGCAGATTGCCTCCGTGATACAGATGGAATAGACCTTGCCGTTGAACTCGAACCCGATCATACCCCTGTCAAGAAAGTACTGGGCGAAGCGTTTATACTGCGTTCCATAATGTGCGGGCGGCAACCCCACGGCAAGCTGAATGTCCATCAGCTGATCCGGCGCATATCGGCCTGCGGCATTGATCTCATAGGCGATGGCGAACAGCGTCAGGATGAAAAACCGGTCATCCTCCGTCTTATCCCGAATATAAGGGATACGTTGGTCGGAGAGGGTGTAATACTTCCCGTTATAGAACATGATGTTATCGCCAAAGGGCGGTCGGGTATCGCTTTCCATCAGGCCGGAGGTAAATGTCCTGCTGGTGGTCTTGATCTGTTTATTTCCGTGGTCGATACAGACTAACATAGAATAAACTCCTTCGTTTTGTGTTTATACTGTGTTTATACGACTTTAATACGCATTACTGCAACAGATAGAAAAAATAGGCGTGGAAATCTCCACGCCTATTTTTATACTTTGGATTATTATAACCTCAGTTATAACTTTTCAATTTTTCTATAAAATCTGGCGGCAGCATGAGGGACAGTTTCTCAAGTGATATGGTAAAATGGTTCTCAAAGTATTCATCACAATACCATGCCTCATATCGGTCGATGCCATATTCTTCTTCCAGTACATCCTTATTGGCCCAGTCCCTCACGCAGCCATCCTCCTGTTCCTCTCGGACACTTTGCAGCAGGGCAAAACGACCGGCGTCATAGTCGGCGTATAGCTCAGTGAAGCAGCTCGAATCCAGATTGGTCGTACAGTGTGTGGTAAGCAGATAGAGCTCACAGGCTTTACACACCTTTGGATCGGGCGAGATCACCCGCACCATCTCTGGTGCCATAATGACCATATCCAGTGTGATCTCATCGAGCTTCTTGGGCATCCGGTAAAGCTCGGAGAACCTCTGCTCCAGCTCTTGGATCTCCTTGGGGAACAGAGGCGGCTCAAAACAGCAATAGATGTCAGGCGTATCGTTCTCTGTCTCACGGTCAACACTGTCACGGATCTCCGTGATGATGCCGCAAAGTCCCTGATATTCACTTGCCTCTGTTGCCACGACTGCGGCGCCTATAGTATAGGTCGTGCCACTGTATGTATAACGCATACCTTCTTTATTGATGATCATTTCATGTCCTCCTGATAATATTCCTCCCAGCCTTCCATGCGGTTGGTGCGTGCGCGTTCAGCATCGAAGTTCCAGCAGCGCATATAGCCTGCTTCCGTCTTGAAGAAAAAGCACGGGTCAAGTCCATTATCTATCTCCACTACGGACTTGACTTTGACCTCCCGGCCTAGAAGCTCCGTATCTTTTCGAGTGGTCAGATTCAGCCAAAATTTCCGCGGAGTGAGCTTGGTAGTTCCCTCGTATTCCACTGCGTAGCGGCTTGCCATGGGCAGCGGAGTAAATGCCAAGTCCTGATGCAGCATGTTGTCCAACATACAAGTTTCTGGGTTGCGGAAATAGTATATCCGCAGCTCGTTCGGCCTTTTCCGCTTCGGACACCATACTGGTGCACATTTGAGCAGATCATGATCTGTGAGTTGCATGGCTCTTTTGGGCAGAGGGCAATAGCATTCGCCAAAGTGCATTATAAGGCCCTTTAGCTTCTGAGGAACTGGGAGCGCGTGGCAGTATCGATCCGGGCAATCCCAGCAGGTGTACTCCTGTGGTGCAGGTTCTCTTTTCATGTGTATACTCCTTTTGATTTATATGTGAGGCCCCGGAAATCATCCGGGGCCTCTGACTTATGGGCGCAGCGTAAAGCGGTTCTCGCCTGTAAATGCACTTTGCAGGCGTCTTACTTCCGCTTCCAGTGCCGCTATGATCTGTTCTACCTGTTCCGGTGTGTAATCGTAGCACACGCGGCTTGCACAATTAGAAAGCGAATGGATAGCGTCTACGGCGCGTTGTGTGCGCTGTTCAGCCACACGCACGAACCGTTCCGCCTTGGTTTCTTTTTGTCTCAATGTTCAAGACCTCCTATTACACAGTCTTCTAGTCACCCATACACAGTCGGGTAACTCGCTTCATTCATGACATGATATAACACGCCAGCCCATTAACCTCACCAAAGCACGAACAACCATTGGACGGTTTTGTAAATAATTCCGAACGAAGTGGTTGCATATTTCGCATGATTTGTGTATACTATAGAGGAACACAAATATAAAGAGAGGAGGTTGGCTATGTCGATCACTGCTACAGAACTGAAAAACAATCTTGGAAAGTACCTGATGCTTGCAGCAACGGAGGATATTTTCGTTACTAAAAACGGTAAGGTAGTTGCCAAAATATCCAATCCCTATCAGGATAGAGTGGACATTGCGAAATCCTTGTTCGGTATTCTTCCGGCCGATGTCACATTGGAAGAGGCACGGGAGGAAAGGCTGGATCGGATATGAGAGCTGTCATTGATACCTGCGTCGTTGTGGATGCGCTCCAGAGCCGTGAACCATTCTGTAAAGATGCGCAGTCGGTCTTTCTGCTCTGTGCGAACCAGCAGTTTGAAGGGTTCCTGACAGCCAAGGCCATCACGGACATTTACTACCTGACACACCGGCAGACCCACAGTGATAAAACGACCCGTGATATTCTGACGAAGCTCTGCACATTATTCAGCCTATTAGATACCACTGCGTTGGATATTCGCAAGGCGATCTCAGCAGAAGTTTCCGACTTTGAGGATGCCGTTATGATCGAAACCGCGGTGCGTTCCGGTGCAGACTGCATCGTGACACGAAATACCAAGGATTACAGCAAAGCAACGCTTCCCGTATATACTCCGGAAGCGTTCATAGAACTGCTGACAGAAGCAGACGGGGATCACGACGAATAACCACCTGACAAATGCCGCCGCAAAAGGCGGCATTTGTATTTCGCAGCTACCGACATGCTTACGCAAAAAGCCTTTACGCAATTTTCTGCTCACCCCAACGAATGCTGAAATGGCCTTCTTCGTCCACGTCGCGGTATAGCAGCAACGATTTTAGATCGTAGTCCACTCCGAACTGTTCGTAAATATCATCCATGTCCGTCTCGTCGCCCTTCATAAAGAGATTAAGCTTTTCCTTTGCCAGTATCATCTGCATCAGATTGGACTCAATACTCTGGGCATAAGTCAGGAAATAGATATCCTTCCAGTCAACGGAATTAAAGCGGATGAAACGCATGTAGAACTGGCTCATACGGGAGTTATTATAGTGCAGTTCCGGGATGATAACCTTGTTGACGAACTCGAAGTTGACCGAGCTGGGCAAGCTCTGCTGCGTACATAACAAAATGCCGTTCCCACTCTCGCGGAGCGTTTTCCGTAAGGCCCTGCGCTTTGCAAAGGTAGTCGTCGCGCCGGTCACGATAAAAAGCGGCCGGGCGGGAAACGCCTCACGCAAAGCTGCCGCATAGGCATCCAGCACCACCTTGTGACGGACACCTATGGTCACGATCTCATTGGGCCAACTGCCGGTAAGCTGGATCGCTTTCTGAAGCTTTCCGGGGAGCTCACCGGTATACTCTGAGACGGTATTGGGCGCGGCACTGATCCGCAGCAGAAGTGTGATCTGCTGAATGATCCACAGCATGGCGTCTTTCCGCGCATTATTCGTTGTGGCAAAATAGTTCCGGCGCATGGTGTGAAATTCCTTGACCGCCTGCACCCAGACGTCCTTTTCTTCTTGGGAAAACAGAATAGGCTCCTGATGGATACGCTTAATGTCCTTGCCTGTTACCTCTTCAAACGTGCGGGTGATCACAGTCTTGGCGAGGATGTCACGCAGAATATCCGCATTATAGATATCCTGTGTGCGCTGCCCGACACCGAATACGGTGATCTTCTCCGGCAGGTGCGAGTTGGCGAACAGCGTATAGCCGCGGCGATAGGCCGGGATCGGCTGGCCGAGCCACGGGTTCGCTTCCTGCGTCGTCGTGCCATCCTTATCATAGTGATAGATAATGGGGCACCAGGAGATCATGTTGACAGAATTATTGTAGAGCAATTCCATCTGAGGTGCGAACTCGGAGATGTTGTTCCGCGTACTGGTGCCTGTGGTCAGCAGTTTGGAAGAACAGCGTCTGAAGCAGGACAGCACCGCCTTTGCGCGGCTGCTGTACGGGTTGCAGATTTCATCGCTTTCATCCAGCACAAGGCAGGTCTTGCGGCTATGGATCTTCAGCCACTTTTTGATCTGCCTGTGGTACTTACACAGCGCGTTGAAGGTCATCAGAACAAAATCGCCGGGTTTGATCCGATCCAGATCCCGCAGCCGTTCCACGAACACATAGGATACATCATAATTGGGCAGCACCACATCCCAGTTATTGCGAATGGAGATGGCCGGTGAAATGACCCATGTGTTGCGGTAGCCTTGCTTCTCCATACGGTATTTCCCGTAGGCGATGCCGGCTATGGTCTTGCCGGAGCCCTGTTCCCACTGCAGCAGCGTGTAGCGCTTTTGCAGCGCAAGGTTCAGGTCGTGGAGCTGGGTATCGTTCAGCAGGATCTCTTCCTCGTTTTCCGAATCCCACAGCCAGAAATCATCCAGCCATTCCCCAATTTTGGTATCCTGACTCATTTCAGAGAAAGACTGGCTCTGCATCAGGTAGTCATTTCGTTTTTTTCGCAGCAGCCGTTCATAGCCCGGAAGCGTTTTACCATGCAGAACCGCATTGTAGACCGGAACAGGCCGGCGCATTTCAGTGGTCATACGGCGCCGTGCCGCCGCACTATACCCTTTATATACGAAAGCATAGTCCTGCTTGACGAGACGGATCTCATCGCGCTCCGGCTGGCGGTGTTGGCTCCTGAGCGTCTGGCGGAGATAATGCAGTACCTTTGCCTCAGTCAGTCGTCGGCTGCACCACTCTTCGTACTTCATATCCGGTGGCTGTGTTTCGGTATAAAACCGGTGCAGGTACTCACAGCACTTGGCGTAACGGTCTTTCAAAGCAGGATGTATCCTGATCTGGTACAGCATCTTTTCTACCGTATAGGTGAACGATTCGGACGTCTGGCGCTCCTTCGCCAGTTCCCGCAGGATTTTGGCGCGGTTTTCCTTCAGCATGGCCTTCGGCATTTGCAGCAGTGTCATGTGAATCGTCTGTGCCACACCATCATAGATGCCACTGGAAAGATCGGCGTCCATCTCTGTGTGGTATCGGGCCGGCGTTTCGGTATCTGTACTCTTCTTTTGCCAGAATTGCAGCTTCACGGGAAAACGTGGAACGCCCATCTGGGCAAAGGCGTTATCCGGCAGCAGAACTTGACCAAGGAAACGGAAGTGAGCCTCCATCTTCCGGATCGTTGACTTATCCGAAAAAGAGTCTGCCAGAAAAGAACAGGGGACGATCAGGGCCAGGATGCCCAGTGGCTTCAGAAGCTCGGCCGCTTTCAAGCAGTAATAGAGCTGCGACAGGTATTCTCTGCCATCCTCGGACAACCATCTCAGATTGAAGGGCGGGTTGCCAATCACATAATCAAAGCGTACCTGCGGCGCATAATTGCGGATATCCTTATTGACCAGATTAGCCTCCGGGTAGAGAAACGACGCCACCTTGAATGCCTTGGTATCCAGCTCACAACCGTAGACGTTGGCTTCCACCGGCATTACGTTGAAGAAGTTCCCCATCCCACAGGTGAGATCCGCCACCAGATCATTCCTTTCTAGCTGAAGACAATCCACTACAAATTGACACAGAGCGGGCGGCGTAAAGAACTGGCCGTTTTCCAGCTCTTTTTTGGCCTCGCTGTAACTATGGTAGTTCTCATAGTCCTTTCGGGAAAGACCGTGCAGTCCGCCATTTCCTGTATAGCCCTGAAAGACATCTTCCTTTGTGATACCGTAAGTATCGTATACGCCGCTGTCGATCAGATAGAGGAGCTTTTCGTTGACCGCCCTGCGGCTGCTCTGTGGGATCGGTTCTGTTGAAGGTGCATATTTCATGGCGGCACCTCAACACAGAGAATCAAGATACGTTTCGGCAAATTCCTTTGCCAGAGCAGCGGTTTTGAACTTCAGATCCACACGTCCGTTCTTGAACATACGCAGATGCACGAGCTTCCGGCAGGTTGAAAACTGGAGCAGCGATGTGGATACGTCGGAGTACCCCAGCAGCTCGGAAAAGCCTGCGGGGAATCTCCCGAAGGTATTCGTTTCATAGTGTGCTACACCGGTAAGGATATCCTTCATTTCATCTGTAAGGCTCCAATCTTCACGGCCCCAGCGATCATCGCATCTGCAAAAGGATCCGCCAAAGCGAAGCGTATCACCTTTGCTGTCGTAACGGGGCTTGCCGTTGTAGCTATGTGCCGCCTTAGAGCATTTGGTACGCAGTTCCTGAAAAGCGCGTTCTACGAAGCTGAGTCCATCCAGTTGTATGAACATCTGGTCAACCACATCTTCATAGTGCAGCGAAAGAGCCCGCAGATTACGATGATACTCATTACTCGCATCCTTATCACATTGGTACATGTTCGGCTCTGCGGGGATCAGATGCTCTTGAATGGCACCTACTGAGATTGTCATTCTGTACTTCGTATTGAAATGCCCGGTGAGCTCGGAAATGAACTTGCTGTGAAGTTTCTCCAGTTCTCGGTTAATATCCGTTATCCCGAACCGGTAGTTGCTTCCGAAGTAGGGCAGTGATCCATCCCTTGATGTACCAAGCAGGTCTTTTTGCGCCTGAAGGGCCTTTTTCCAGTACCGACGTATTTCGCGGAACGCGCGGCGGGATTCGTCATAGGCCTGCTGCTGCGTCTCACAGAACATGAGATCGTCTTCCGGCAGACGGGAATCCGCCTTGATCTCGACTTGCTCCAATTTATCAAGTAATCCCATAATTAAAATTCCTCCTACAAAAACAAAAGCGCCACTGAACTGTCGTCAAACAATTCAGCGGTGCTTCTCCGCATTTATATCTTATTGTGCTGTTTCGGTTAGTATCGGGGAAGTGACATGGTTTTACGCTGCGTGTTATTGCCGCATAAACCATTCGCGCCTCGTGCAGCCACTCAATCTGCTCCCAAGACTTCCCGTGTCAGACGTTCCATTTCGTCCATCGTAGAGGTTTTGGCACCTGCAAGCTGGGACTGCTCCCGTTGGAGCAGCATGAACAGCATATCCAGTTCTTTCTCGCGCTTTTCCCAGAGATCCAGCGGGACAAAAACCATCTCACCATCGCCGTTTTGCGTTAGGTAAATGGGCTCCCGTTTCTCCTTAGCCAGTTTTACCATTTCATCATAGCCATTGCGCAGTGATGTTGCCGAACGGATCAGCATATTGCAGAACTCCCTTCACTCAATTACTACATCTTTATTATAGACGAATTATTACCTCGCATCAAGTTCCAATCCCATTATACTGGGAGATACGGTATAGGAGGGCGTCTTTTACCGCCCTCCTATACCATTTGTCACACTATGCGCACATCGCCTTCGGCAGCTCCATCGCAAAAGGGTACGTTTCCAAGGACACATGATACATGGAGTTCATGGTCTCAAAAACGGCCTTTCGGTCAGAGAACGACTGGATACGGACGACCCGCGAGGTGCAGATCAGGCCGCTGGAATGGCGTATCCATGCACGGCAGCCCTCACAGAGCGGCGCAGCCAACTGGCCGGTAAGAATGACCTGCTTCTTATTCATTTCTTTAACCCCTTCCTTTGACCGGTATGGTCATGAAAAGCGCGATCATTGTCTGAGTTGAAAAATAGCCTGCGTATGATCTAATAGGCACATTTGAGAATGCTCCGTACCATATGTACGGTGGTATTCTCCCTCTGCGCGATCTCACGCGTACCATAGCCATCTGCCTTGAGCCGCAGCACGTTCATATCACGGCGGGGCATATGCCGGCCAAGATCGTGGAACATCAGCTCGGTCTCCATGTCCAGAAAGCTTTCATCCGTTGCGGAGAGCATATCGGAAAGGGACAGGCCGTTCTCATCCATGACTGCGTTCAGACTGACGGTAGGCGCCGCACGCTTGGTAGACGCCTGATGGCGGAAATGGTCTGCCAGGCGGCTCTCCATCTTTCGCCACGCAATGGTGGCGAAGCTGAACCGGCTGGACTCGCCCTGAGCGGTGTAGTCCATGACCGCCTGCAGGTAGCCGAAGATCACAACATCGTAATATTCATCCTCCGGCAGCTTCTTCTCCTTGAGAAAGGCGTAGACCAGATTGTGGTGCTCCTCCGCAAAAAGCTGCTGTGCCTGAGACATAGGGGTATTCTCGTTCATTACAGATCCTCCTTCATATAGACCGAGAGCCGCAGCCTGAGTTTTTGCTCAGGCTGCGGCTCTTCACATGGTTCAGACCCGCGCAGGGCCTGACGGATTTATTTACTGGGGAAGTTCCTCACGTTCACCGTCGATCACATCAGCACCGGAAATGCAGAAGTGATCGCCGCTGTCGGCAACGGTATACTCCGTGTTTGCGGCAGTATACTGATCGTCCTCGTTCTCACGGGCGGCAGACAGCTCCGCGCGGCTCTTCAGCATCTCCTTCGCCTGCTGGCGGAACGATTCCACAAAGGCGCGGAACTCGCCCACCTTTTCAGGAGGAAGGTCGGCCATCTTGCGGAAGGTAGCCACACTGTAGGTGTTGCCATTGTCCACGCGCTTCAGGCCGATCTGCACCACGCTGCTCCATGCCGGACGACGCCGGGCCACAAAGGCGGCGTTCATGAAATCATTGAACGGCCGCAGGCTGGTAGGCGGCAGAGAAAGCTGTACGGGGATATAGTCACCGTCCTGCAGGAGATACAGAATACGCATATTCTTGCAGGCCTTTCCCCGTGTGTCTGTTGCCGAGCCGTAGCGGTTCAGCTCACAGGCAGCGCAGGCACCGCCAGGCGTACCGTAGCCCTGCTTCCCATCCACAGTGGAGCACAGGGGAACCGTGTTATCATCGTATTCCATGCCTTCAGGCCAATAGGCACCGCTGGCGTGGTGGAACAGGATGACACCCTGCAGAAAGCGGACATACTCCGGATTCTCCGGGTCGCCGGTAGGCAGCTCGAATTGCAGAGAGCCGCCGGCCGGGATCTTGACCTTGGGGAAGGAGAGCGTCAGGCCCTCCATATCATCGGCAAGATCATCATTGCCGAAGTCAAGACCGTCCATAGCGGGAAGGTTGAATGTGTAGGGGGTCGCCATCGTCGTAGTTTCAGGATAACTCATTTTTTGATCCTCCATTTAATCATTTTGTTTTCACATTACGCTGCGGATACCTGATTCAGCCGTGACCACACGCTTCTGGGCATTGCCAGAATGTTGTAGCCGATGATCTCCAGATCCGTGGCACGGTCATAGCTGTTTACGTCCTGACTATACCGTGTTACTGCGTTGGAGAGACCGTACAAGCTCAGGTCGTGGCCTTCGATCAGATATTGCAGGATACCTTCACCCTCCGAGTCCGTAAGGCCGAACTGCCGGGTAGTCAGCTTCACGACGCTGGGTACATCTGCGGTGTTCATAGGAACAGCCGCAGCCTCCCGCATCATGCCCACCACCTGACTGAACCGTGCCTCCTCTGCGGCGGCACGGACAGTATCCTGTACCTTCATCAGAAAAGCCTGATCGTCCGCAGCCAATGTCTTTTCAGAATAGAGCTGGAAGTTTTCCTCCGCATCTGTCGCCCGGCCGATATGGTTGCGCTTCGTGGCAGCATCGTTGACTACCATGCCATTGCTGCATACCAATCGATAGATCAGGGGCTGGATGTTGACAGAGCCTAAGCCCACCTCACTGTTGCTGATAACCACACCGGCCTGCACTGTGTCACCCGGCGTCACATCCTCCTGTAAGCGGGGATTGACCGCCTTGATATACATGCGGGAGTCGGTGATCTGACAGCTCTCGATGCGCACATCGGGGATCTCCGCCAGAATGGGCAGTACCGCCGAGGCAATGCTGTAGTTGTCCATACGCAGATAGCGGTTGCTGAGGTAGGCACGGGCCTTACCGTCCAGAACACGGATCATGCGCTGGGCAGGCGTCCGCTCCAGCCATGTGTTGACATTGTGTGCCAGAAGTCCGGGGTCTTCGCTGCGCATTCGCTCATAGTACTTGGCGGGGATGCTCAGGTGCGTACCGATTTGCCGGTGGGCGATATCGCCGATCTCTAGCGGTTCGATACGGTCTGCGCCATCACTGTTCAGCACATGGAGCGCCAGATCGTGGCCATAGCTCTCAAGACGAAGGTTGCCGGTATTGACCACATAATCCTCTTTGGCATTCTGCTGCCGGGTGATCTCGGCGGCAAGCTGTTCCAGCGTCAAGCCTGTTTTCATGGCAGCACCCTCCTTACCAGTTCAGCGCGATGGCATCATCCGTCATGCTGGCGGCGATACCCTCACGCTCGAATACCTTCAGGAGCCGGGGCCAGTAATGCTTCTCCGGCAGGTTCTTGAATGAGGTCTGTGCTTTTTCCACGTCACCCTGACGGATGCAGACGTCACCGTTATCCTTGATAATCAGACTGCTGTAGCCGCGGGAGTTGAGGTCGTAGATCAGATCATCCAGAACCTTGCGGCCCTGCTGCTCGAACCAGACCTGCGGATCGATCTCACGGGGCGGAGCAGGCAGCTTCTCGGAAGCGCCGTTCTCCGCTGTGCTCTGCACCACAGGTATGACTTTCAGCAGTGAGCAGAAAAAATTGGCCTTTTGGTCGAATGTCACCTCTGCCTGGTCATAGTCGGGAATACCGGAGATGGTAATACGCCCTGTTCCACCGTGAAGGATCAGCTTCTCCGGTTCCGGGCTGCGCCACTCCCATGTAGCATCCGGATACACCGCTTTCAGATATGCGGAGATCCTGTGATTGACATGGCGGAGCAGCAGTGGGCCGAAGCCTTCTTCCTCTTCCATGGACAGTGAGCGAAGGCTCTGCCGCTGCGCGTCATAGGCAGCTCTGCGGGCAGCACGCCGCTTCTCGTTTTCCTGTTCCTGTATATATGGGAACACGAACGCGACCGTGACCCAAATCGCCCAAATGGTAAATGCGGCTGTCAGAAGCCAGATCTGTGTGTCGCTGCGTACAAACGCAACGATAGCCAGAACGGCCGCGATAAGGACAGAGACACCAGACCAAATGGACTTCTTCTTATTCATGCTTTGCACATCCTTTCATTTTTGTGATAAAAACAAAAAAGAGGAGCTGCCACGCATCTTTTTTGATACATGACAGCTCCTCTTATGCCCGGCATTTTATCCGGGCAGGGGTTCTCGTTCTCCGTCGATCTCCGGCGCCTGTTCCGGCGCTTTCGCCTCACCGGGCTGAAGATAACGCCATCGAAACGCAATGACCTTCAGGCGCTTATCCCGCGTCCAGCCATCCCGTTTCAGATAGTCCTCCAGCTCCAGCACGCCTTCCACATTGATCAGCGCACCTCGGTGCAATTCTCTTTTTGCAAATTGAGAGGCGATAGCGCCAAAAGCAACGACCTGATAATACTGCGTTCTTGCGTAAGCTCCCTTACCGGTGTGCTCCGCAAGATCAAACCGAAGATAGGGCCGGTTATTGGCACTGACTTTCAGTTCAATATCATCCGATGCGATACGGCCGACGACGGATATATTTGCCATTACACTCCTTTCTGCCTTACGGCTAAAATATCTATATAAAAAGTGCCGGCATACAGCATCAGCCCATTAAGGCAAAGCTGTCATGTCGGCACAAAATTACAAACTTAACAAACGTGTGCGATCCGAAAAGTACTCGGAAACCCTGATCGGGCGATGCACAAAAAACAACTACAAGTGCATTGTAACACTATATATTGTGATTGTCAATAGCTTGTAATTCTATATATAGATATTTCTTAAAACACATGAGAATCAATGATTTGCTGCAGCGCAGTGATTGCGGCAGAGTAGGGCACATCTTCAAAGAGAAGTGCGGATGTGATCTGATCATAGTCACTTCTATATGCCTCGGAGTCAATGATCTGTCGGAGGAGATCATTCATATCCACTCCCTCTTGGGCAGACAGGCATGTCTTGTGCGGGCGGCGTTCCAGAATGACTTCGTGGGCTAAGTGCCGCAGAGTATCATCGATTGTGACGATCATACTCAGTTTATATATGTCATAGATGTGCCGCGAATGCTCTGTGATAGCTCCGTTGAGATAGTAGTCCGCAAGTGCAAACAGCTTATCCAGCAAGGTGCGTTCCGCTGCCTGCACATTGACTGAAAATGGTTGCAGATGATATTCGTGGATAATGTCATCCCTGCCGGTATCTTTCAGGAAATCATAAATGAGACTGGATGCGTCCATGGGATGATTCGGGAATGCGCGCATGGAGACAACGGTTTCAACGATAAGCTGCTGCTTCAAATACGCTGCCCCTTGCAAAGCGGGGTAATTGATGATATAGCGATTATAGTCACGCCGGCTGCGAATTTCTTCAGCATTGCTCAGAGATAAATCTAAGTCATCAATTACCGTCACAATATTCCGCTTGAGCGCTTTGCGTTGTCCTTCGCTGGGACGATCTTCAACATTCAGGTCAATGTCCTCAGAAAAACGCTGGATCAGCTTATAGCATTTTGAGAGTGAAGTGCCGCCCTTGAACACGATATCCGGCTGGTAGGAAGCCAGCTTCCTCAAAAATTCTGTGACATAGTAGTCTTTCTCAATGATACTGGCTGCGATCCCCGTCGCATCTGCCGTTCGCAGCACTGTCTGCTCGAACAATTCTCTATTACTGTGTAACATGATAGATGATCTCACTTTCCACCAGAGTGCGCATAGCCTTATCAGGAAATGCCGGTGCGTATTCTGTGATGTCGCGTCTTGTAATGCCGTTATTTGTGATAAACTCTATGGTCAGCTTCTTTCTTCCTTCGGAGAAATAAGATGCCGGCACCTCATTCATAAGCTCCAGAAAGCTCAAAACAGCAGCATTCTTTGCCGTGATCTTACTTCTGGCTCTGCGTAAAATAACACGCTGCTTCCCTATAGCTATCTCACGGGAACGTGTCTTTTCGTTGTTGGTACAGACTTCAATGGTATTTGGCATCTGCGTTGACAGCCCCAGTTGGTTTAAGAAAGCTGCACCGGAATAGTAGCCGTAACAGCCAGAGCTATTCTTTACATATTTTTTCTCGATTACCTTGCGGGGGTCGAGCAGACTGGCGCCAAATGCTGTCTCAGTGGGAATATAATAAATGCCCCGGTCAAAACGCACCAGTTTATCAGTCCTACACAATTCGTTCAGTTCTTTGAAGAGCCACGGGCGTGAATAGCCCCCGCAGTCAATCTCATCAAGTAAGATCGGCTCGTTACAGCCGAAATCCTCTGTGAGTCTATCTAAAAGTGCCATATCACAGCCCCCTTCTAATCATAGTATGCTCACCTTGGTTTGAATTATACTATTTTTGATGTGATATGTCAATATTACTATAATCCGACGCCACCTCAAGCCCAAGAAAACCATCGGTCGGGAGGGATGCGTCAAGGAAGCTGCTGCCGGTCAGAATATGCTCAGAAGATTTGAAATAGAAACGGTATTGGTGTCCAATCTCTATTCTGTCCTGCTTTGGCAGTACGAGCGTCATTTCATGCTCTTGGTTGTCTATGATCCGGATATTGCGGTACTTGCGGAGCGGCGTCTGCATGATGGCAATGCAAACGCCGTCAATGGTGGTATAGCGGGCGGTGACAATGAACCGATAGAGTACCACTGCTTTGTAAGCGAGACCTATGGCGAGGATGCCGCTGAGCAGAACGGTGATGGTATCACGGGAAAAGAAAATGGCTGCCAGACCCACAAAGAAGAAAGCTGCTCCTACCAGTGCGGTAAGAAGCAGCTTTTTCTTCAGGGGCAGCGGTGCTGTCCTGAGCTTGTCCATCATGACAGCCTCTCAAAGATGATCTGGCGGCGCAGATAGAGGTTTGCCACAGCCTGCAGCACTGGACGGCAGCAGCCGAAAGGCCTGACCATATCCGCGATATTATCGCTGGTGGTGGTATCATCTGCATACAGGGCCTCCATCAGCTGCGAATCGGAGTGGATCGTATGGATATCATACTCCACACACTTGATCAGCTCCGCTGTAGACAAAAGAGCCTGTTGGGACAGGTGGTAAACCCGCCGCTCATTTGCGCTGCGCCGATCCTTACGGAACAGCTTCCGTGTAATGGCAAAGGGGACATGGCCGAAGACCGTCAGCTTGATAAAGGAAATCAGGCGCAGCAGCAGACTGTCGGAGATCGGCACTACATAAAGCCCTGACAGCAGGGCATATAGTGCATCCTCACCGGTCTCGCCGCAGCCCTCCACCACCAGACCACGCTGTAGCAGCCGGCGCATACAGTCAAGGAAGCTGCGCCGCGGCGCAATGCCGCTGGCTTTCAGCTTGGCGATATAGGTATCCTCAAGGGCTCCGGCGTCCATGATCTGCCAGTTCAGCGTGGCCCACAGGATCATCTCCTGAATATCCAATGCGTACTCCCGCTTGTTGATGATGACCATTGGGCAGGTCATATCGCCCATGTGGCCTTTGCGCTCGAAACGGCCCACTGCCGTGTAGTATTTCTGCATGTATTTCACCTCACATTTTCTCATGAAGCCTTGGGGCCTTTCTTCATCGGCTCATATTCAAGACTTTGCAAAAACTCCTTGTTGGACTTCAGGCGCTCGGCAGCTCTATGTACGGCCGCACCCAGATAGTTCGCCTTGATGCCATAATGGGCGGCAATGTCCGTATTGCTCAGGCCGATAAACTTCAGCTGCATCGCCTCAATGCCCAGCCGTGCGACACCATCGTATTGCTGCTTTGCGCTTTCCAGAAGGGACAGCGCATCTACTTCAGCCAACTGTTCCTGAAAGCTGCGGATACCGGAAGCCATGGCACGGCGGCTGTCAGCTTCCGTGTCAAAGATCTCCGATACCGGGAAGCAGCGCCGCTCCTTGCTGCGCTGCAGCCGGCAGTAGGTACGCAGGCCGTTCTCAACGACCTTCTGGGCATAGGTGGGAAAGCTGGCGCCGCCATCCGGGTCATATGTCACCGCAGCCTTACAGAGCCAGATGCAGCCCTCCTGAAATAGATCGTCATAGCCGAAACCATAACGCTGCTCATTGACCTGAACACTGGTATGGATGGCCCAGCGTACCACGTCCATGTTCGCCTCTACCATATTGCGCTGAGTATCGGTAAGGGCGATATCCTTATTCTTCATTGTTGGATTCACCTCTCTTTCTGTAGAATCAGGCACGGTCTCTATGCGATCTCTGTGCCGGGGATACGAAACTGTTCACAGGCGCGGATCAGCCGGTCACACATATACGCGCCGAATTGTGCGATGTGCGCCTGATCCTTATGCAGACCAAATTCTGTCTGCATCCATTGGTACGCCTCTCGTTTGGACATCAAGCCGGAGCGCCACAGGCGGTCAAAAGCCCGGTGCGCCTGGATACGTTTATGCCGCAGATCACCGTCTGCCAGTGAGCCCAACGGGAGCCGTGTGGTGCGATGGGCGGCCACGTAGCTGTTGCAGGCGGGGTAACGGTCACAGACATACAGATACTTGTACGTACCATGGTCGTTGCCGTATACAAAGCTGGCCGGGTGTAAGGTCGCTTTGGCCCCGCAGTTGGGGCAGTGGATGTTGACTCTTTTCAGATGATTCACCTCCTTTACCGGGTGCGTATACGTTCATTGCTGGCAGCTCTCCCACATCTGAGAAAGACTGCACCGTTTCGGATCCTCTACATTCCAGACGAGCCAACTGGTGTAGAAGTGTTGGAAGCCTTCCAGTGTCATAACGCCGACGCAATCATACTTATCCACGGTCTCGCCGGAAAGCTCCTCGAATACTGCCACGGGGATGATCGTTGGCACGGCATTGTGATTTACAGACAGAAGAAAGCCGGAGCAGTTGGAGCAATGCTGACAGTCGATGAAAAAACTGTTCCGCCAATTACAGCAGGTTGCCTGTAAAAATCGGTAAAAGCGCTTGTCCATAAAAATCCCCCTATTATCATTATCCGTAAAACGAAATCAAAAGTGCGCCACTTTTTGAAAAAATTTTTCAAATTTCTCTGCGGCCGCGGGGTCGGGGGCGTCTGGAGACGATAAATGTCATGGCCGCAGCCACGGCCAGAATGATACAAATTGCTTTTTTCATAGTATTGATCCTCCTAATTTTTGGTTCTTTCACAATAGACCACATACCGCTGTTTACCGCCGCTGGCATAAGGGTGGCAGGTTAGCAGCGTCAGCAGGTCGCGGTTCGGTTGTATCTTAATTTTGTTCGCTTCATAGGGCTGGATGATTTGAATATCGGCCACCGTATAGGTCAGCGTCTCCCACAGGTTCGTAAGCTTCACGGTGTCGCCTACAGCCAGCTTGTCTATATGCCGGAAGTAATCCGCACCGCGCCAGCCCCGGTGGCCTGCAATGACGCAGCTGGTGTTGGCACCGCCGATAGGGGCAGAGGTATTGCCCAACACCGCAGCCCCTGCGGCGAGGTGGTCGTCGGATGCGCCCAAGTAGACGGGCATGGTCAGCTCCATGACAGGAATTTCTAAGACACCGATGATCTCGTCCTCAATGCCATAGGCGGAGAGATCGGCGGCGGGTTCTTCGCAGGCTTCCAAATCAACGAGGCCGGATTGTTTTTCGGCGTAGATACGCTGATTGTAGTCTTGCAAGGTCGCCAGCAGTTCGGAGTACTTCTGCTCTGGTTCATCACGCTCGGCCAAGAACTCCTGCACCGCAGTTGCGGCGTTGCTCTGGAGTCTATGTCCCGTGAACACTGGCCACAGCATGACGCAGATACCCGCCACCGCCAGCAGCACCGCCAGCACAAGAGATGTCTTACGCATGGCGCTTCCTCCTAATGAGCGCATACCCGCCGCCGATCACGGCCACCACGCCAAGGCCGATGGCAAGGCCAGTGAGGTAATGCTGTGTCCACGAGGAAGCCACGGGCTTTTCTTCTGCGGCAGATGCCTGTTCGGGGGTGTAAGGAACACGGTGCCCTCGAACTAAAAGCCGGTGGGTGTTGATACCGAAAGGTGTGCAGGTCACCAACGTGACCAAATCCTTGCCATCCTCGATTTGGAGCAGGCTTGTGTCCGTAGGCAAGACTGTGTTGATATTGTCTACCTCATACGCCAACACCTCACCCAATACATGGATGTAAAATGTATCGCCTTTTTCGAGTTGGTCAATGTCCGAAAATAGCTTGGACGAGGCCATTCCACTGTGGGCAGACAGCACGGCGTGAGTACTGCTGCCGCCCACCGGCAGAGACGTTCCTACCACATGGCCCACGGACCTTTCCAATGTCTCTGCGCCTGTGCCATGCTGCACAGGCAAGTACACGTTGATTTTCGGAATGTCCACATACGCCATGACGCCGCCCACGGTGAGCTGCTCCGCATACGCCAAGGGAGGGGCGGATGCCCCTCCCTCAGAGATCGTCGCATTGGCCAGCATGGCGTTATACTGCTGTGCCGCCTGCCGCTGGGCGGTCAGCTCGGCATCGCCGGTATCCTCGATGGTGGCAGTGTAGGTAGTTTCCACATCTGAATGATATTTTTCGCTCAGAAGTTCTCCCACCAGCGGGTAAAGCAGAAGCCCCAGCGCCACAACACCGCAAGCCGCCGCCAGTAGCCAGCGTTTCACTGCTCGCTCTTATGCTTGCGGCTGCGGATCACGATGAAAGCTGCCGCACCCAGCAGGGCCACACCGCCGATGGTGAACATCCAAGTGCCGTAGCCACCAGTCTTGGGCAAGTCAAAACCGGGGTTGTTAACCACGGTCAGGGGGACAATGGCGTTACCATCGGTCATAGTGACGTCCTTGCCATTGACCGTAGCAGAAGCGGTCAGCAGCTTCGCGCCGCACTTCTCGCAGGCGCCGTTTTCCTTGGTGGTAATCACGACCTTGACTGCCTCCTTGAGCAGCACATAGCCCTTATCGGTGGCAATTTCGGTCAGGGAGTATGCATCGTCCTCCAGACCTTTCACGATGATGTGGCCGTTGCTGTTGGGGATAAAGGTCGTGGCATCAGACTTCTTGGAGGTAAAGCCCTTGGCGTAGTAGACGCCATCCTTCAGGTCTGCGATGATGTAGCAGTCGTCGGTATCATTATGCAGGTTGAACTTGACGTTCTGAATGTTGCCCTTACCATCAGAGAACTGCTTCAGCACATCCACGCCGTAGGTGTAGACATGGCAGCAATCGTTCAGGGTGTCAAAATAGGTGCTGTTCGTTCTGCGCCAGGTCAGCTCGACCTCGTTGGGGTTGTCGGTATCGCCCATCTTGGCATCGGCGGTCAGAGTGGCGGCGTAAGTAATGCGCATGGTGCAATCGGAATAGCCGCGCTTCACGCTGTCGTTGTAAACAGTGGTCGCTTCGTTGATCTCGCTCAGACCGGCTTCGGTCATGCGGATGGTCATGGTGTTGGCGGTATCATCGTAAGTTGCCGTAAATTTGCCGGAGTTTTCATCCCAAGTGGTGATCTTGTCGGTGCAGCCAGCGTCCTTGAAGAACTCGATAACCACGTCGTTCTTGTTGTACTTGATGCCCTTGCTCAGAGTGTCCACATAGGTATACTCGCTGAGAGAAGAAGCCTTGGAGGTGATGGTGGGAAGGGTGCTGATGATCTGGTAGTCTACGATATCGCCCACGGAAGCGGTAGCGGTATGAGCGTAACCATCGGTGATGTCGGTCAGGCTGCCGTTGTGCTTTCCGGTACTGCTCTTGCTCTCACGCACGGTCTTTTCGAGGTCGGGGTTGCCGGTCTGGTTCTTGGGATACACGGTAACGTCATAGTTCCAATCTGCACCGTCAATGGTGGTCATGGGCAGGCTCACAAAGAAAGGATTGCAAGTGCTGGTGACCATTTCGGGAACACGAGTCTCTACAACGAGGTACAGGCCCTGCTCCATGTTGGAGGCAGAGGTATGACCGGTCGCATCGGTCTCGGTCATAGCTACGCCGCCGTTCTTCACGGCGGTTTCCAGAGCGTTCTTGACATTGGTCGCATTGGCGGTCAAGGCAGCGGCCAGCTTATTGTTCAGAGCATCGCTGGTGAAGTAGTTGATGCCACCCTCAGTCTTGTGAGCATCGGCGGCGGCCAGACCAATGGTGGACAGCACGGCGTTGGAGCGCTCGGAGTTGTCGAAGCCATACAGTACGCCCACCTGGCGCTGGCCGTCCACCACCTCGTTGTTCATGGTGACATCAGCCACCTTCAGATACGTGAACTCAACGCCCTGAATGGCGTACTTGTTCAGTTTATCAATGACGGCGTCGTCATGCAGACCGGTGGAAACGTAGGATTCCGCATCCCACACGCCATCTTCGCTGGCTTTGGTAATGTCATATTTATAGATACTCAGGGATGCTTTCTTCGCCAGATCAATGGTAGGTTCTGCGGCAAATGCCGTAGTAATGAGGCTCAAGGCCATGAGCGCCGCCATCAGCAGCGCCAATACGCGATGGATTCTTTTCATGTTCAGTTTGTCTCCTTTGTGATGTAAGATTTTTTGCAGAAATAAACACCCGCCATCAGAGCGAGTGCTGCAAACAGAAAACAGCTTGTGAAACCCGTACCGCCCGTGAAGGGCAGGACAAACGCTTCCGCCACGGCCTGCATTGCCGCCCCGACCGCGGCCAGCAACACCACGGGCGGCGGCGATGCTCCGTGCCGCCAACATTACCTCTGCCAGCATGGAGCCGCCTGTATGCCCCACGTTGATGCCCAGGCCCTGCATGAAGCTGTCGATCTTCTGTGAGATCTTCAAAAATGCCACCGCGCATAAAAACCAGACGAATAGGTTTCCGGCCACGCCTTCTTTTCCGGACGCTGAAACTTGAGACTGCACATCCGATTCCGTCAGAGCAAAGGCAGGGATCGTGAGCGCACATATAACCAGTGCGGACAACACGACCCCTGTGATATATTTCATTTTTTGATTCATGATCGTCTCCTATAGGGATAAGGGGTTTGCCAGGAAGGTTCCCACCATGGTGATGAACAGGCGCAGGCACCATGCGTTCATCAGCAGCAGGAATATCTGGCCGCCGAACATCCGGCACCACGCCTTGAAGATATTGGAGGTGGTTTGCGCCGCACCCGTAGCAAAGGCCACCGGCGCTGTGAATACCAGCACGCCCAGCAACACATAGCGCTCCGCCGCCTCAAACAGCAGCTTGATATAGTTCCATGCCAGTATGAGGACGAGGATCAGGGCGATAAGAGCCACGGCGCCATTGGCGCAGACGCCGATAATAGTGAGAATGACCGAGTTGAAGTCGGCAAAATTCAGCGCAGGCAGTTCGGACGACATGATCCATGCGTAGGGTGTCCCGCCGATCTTCAGTATCAGCTCCACGATTTCATCCGCGAAATAGGCCAGCAGAATGAACAGCACAGAGCGAATCGTCAGCTTTACGGGGTCTTCCGCTTCCACACCGGCCACAAGACCGTAGTTCTTGAAAAGCTGCCAGATCAGGTTCAGCAGGATCATGCCGATGGCCAGCGCCACAAAGATGTGGTACATCGTCTCTGCGGCGGGAAAATAGCGCAGAAAGGTGCTCATATCGCAACCCAGCGCTCCCAGCACAGAGGTGTTGATAAGGTCCAGGCCATACATGACCTGTTCCGCGATCCATTCTACAATGCCATCTAATATGCCCATAGTACCACTCCTTTCTCAGCCGGGCAGCAAGGCGTTATCCGTTCCATCTGCCATCCGCGAAGAAGGGCGTCACATAGGACATAATAAAGCCCAGACCGTTGAGGATCGCCCAGGTGATGATGATACGCTTGAGCCATGCGCGGCTCTCATCCACAGTGCGGCCGCTGCGGGAGAAGTTCATCAGCAGCAGAGCCACCGACGCGGTGACAATGGCGGCGATGGTGGAGATCAGAAGGATCTGGTTATAGACGTCCTTCATGATCTCGTTGGCTTTCTCCCATACAGTCGCGGCAAAGACCGGTTGGCAGAGCATGGCGGCCATGGTCATGCCCACGAAGGCTGCGTATAGTGCCTTGCCGGGACTTTTCCTGTGGAGATGTGTGTTGGTCAGGTCATGTTTTTTCACTCGTGATACCTCCTGTGATACAAAAATGTGGAAAGGGGCAGCCCTGAAGGCCATCCCCAGCAAACTGCCCAATAGCCCGGAAACACAAAACACCACCCTCGAAAGGATGGTGTTCTGTGTCGTAAAAGTGGGCTTTGGCATCTTTGGGCATGCTTAGTATAGCACACTCAGATTTGCACCGAAATCGCAAAACCGTGCCAATGTTGTGGCGGGAGAGTGCTGATTATATCACACGCACGACAAATCCTTATCCCCTGTCCCAATACTCATGTCATTCTTCATGCCTTGCTGCTCTTTTTCAAACACCATGGTCTTATATCGTGATTACTACATTTTGTGGAAAAAGCTGTTGCCAGAAAGTTCATACCCTTTGATGTAGCGTGCTTCCCAGCGGCCATCTTTACGCTTGAAAATATTTTCACCCTTTGACATCTGAATAACCTCCTCGAATTGTGGTTGCGGCGTAAATACAACAGGTATATTTTACGCTCGACTCACAGAGCTGACTGCTCATTTGACTGTGCAGGGTGCTTTATCAAGAGCTTTAGGGAAAAATGTGGTTCTACATAGAAACATTTTTCAACAAAAAGTCCCTAAAATCGGCAGTTAGAGCCTGTAAACCTATTGCGTTTCAACACACATCATGCTATAATTTCGCTGTTTGAAATGGCGGTTTACACACATGGAGTGATAAACTCCACGAAAAATTGACCGCGTTACATGCTTCTCTTCCACTTGGATGAAGCCACGGGAACAAAATATCTGTATGATTTTGGGTAGCTGACGCAGCGTTGGCTACCCATTTTTCATCATCATTATAGCGTGTATTGTTGATATTAGTCAACAGTACGCGCTTATTTTATCGCGACTTGTGGATATAATTTAACAGAGAAATGAGGGGGTGAGCAGATGCCTCAGAAAGAACTATGCCTGCAGGAGATTGGCAAGCGAATCATGGAGCGACGAAAAAAACTTGGCCTGACGCAGGAGGCTCTTGCTGAAAAGGGTGAGGTAACGACACAGTTTGTTTCCTACGCCGAAGCGGGCAAAAGAGCGATGCGCCCGGAGAATCTGATGAAGATTTCTGATGCGCTTGGCGTAAGCGCCGACTACCTGCTTACCGGCGATGTGATCGACAAGGACTTGTTTCTGATATCCGAAAAACTGCAAAAGCTGGCACCGGAACAGCTTCGACTCGTGGAGGATCTGATAGATGCCTGCACGGATTATTTCAAGGGCGCTTCGGGTAAGGACTGAATTGTCATCAGCTTGTCTGTCGGCTGTTTCTACTGTATTTCCAACTGGCCCAGCAAGCGTTTGGGGCTGCTGGCAGCGTAGGCAGGCGGCAAGGCGGGCAAGCACAATTTGTGCCTGCCCGCCTTCGCATATTCTCTCGGTTTCCCATTTTTACTTTTTGAAAAACGCTACTACAACAGCGCCAGGGCCCGCATGGGTTCCGATCACACTTCCTACGGTCGTATAGC
>ERZ1673738.1566-NODE-1566-length-33700-cov-8.697875_pt1 | contig 33700 bp, 39 predicted proteins | sample MGYA00580198_ERZ1673738 | MGnify/ENA primary metagenome ERZ1673738 (study PRJEB41218, sample SAMN15661784) | gut metagenome | host: Homo sapiens | place: Canada: London | collected 2015-08-20/2019-03-30 | study: EMG produced TPA metagenomics assembly of...
GGCGCCGAAGATACTTGGCTGGAAGCGGCCCGGGAAAATAGGTTGATGCCGGCACAATTTGCGGTTCCCATTTAGGGGACCGCAAACCCATATTCCTCCTTAGCTCAGTCGGTAGAGCATGCGGCTGTTAACCGCAGGGTCGTCCGTTCAAGCCGGACAGGGGGAGCCAAAGCCTTGAGTGCAATAACGCTCGGGGCTTTTACTTTTTTCAGCCAATGTGCTAAAATGATACATGTAGAAAGGAGAGTGCGTAGATGAAACTACTTTTTAAGCAGCGTTTTTTCTCATGGTTCGACAGCTACGATATTTATGATGAAGCAGGTAGCACGATGTATGTTGTCAAGGGACAGCTTTCGTGGGGGCACTGCCTTAAAATATTTGACCCGACCGGCAGCGAGCTGGGCATGGTCAAGCAGCGCGTTTTTACCCTGCCGCCGAAGTTCGACCTCTACCGCGGCGCAACGCAGATCGGCAGCCTCAAAAAGGAATTTTCTCTGTTCCGGCACCGGTACAATCTCGATTGCAACGGCTGGCATGTGGAGGGCAACTGGTTGGGCTGGGATTATTCCATTGTAGACGGCAGCGGCAGAACAGCAGCGACCATCAGCAAGGAGCTTTTGAATTGGACGGACACCTATGTCATTGACGTGGTGAACCCGCAGGACGCCCTTTCCGCTCTGATGGTGGTTCTTGCCATTGATGCCGAAAAATGCAGTGCTGGCAGTTAACGGGCTATTACATGGGGCTCAAGCGCGGGTTGAATATCCGGACTCAAGCACCGGTTGCTGGTTTATTGGTGTGCGATTTGCTATGCTGATGATGCCGGAAGCGACCGGCGGGAAGGAGCGGTACAATATGTTTGATACCGTAAAAATCGGGAAAAGAATAGCGGAGCTGCGCAAGAAAAGGGATATGACCCAGTTCGAGATCGCCGACCGACTGGGCATCAGCTATCAGGCGGTCTCCAACTGGGAGCGGGGCAATTCCATGCCGGATATCGCCAAGCTGCCGGAGTTGGCCGAAATTTTTGGCGTCACGGTGGATGAGATCCTGGGCGGCGGCAACCCCGTGGTGGAAAAGGTAACAGCCGGAGAGCCGGTACAGCCTGCCGATTACACCAGAGAGGAACTGAAAGAGGCTGCCGAGGTGTTGCGCCCCAGTCAGGTAGAAAAGCTGGCCGGGGAGGTCAGGGGAGATAGAGAGAGCCTGCTGACACTGGTGCCATTCCTGGACGAGGAAACCGTGGGCGAGCTGGCCACACAGCTGGCGCAGGAGGGTGGCGATGTTACAGGCCTGGTCCCCTTTATGGCAGAAGAAAAGGTGGATGAACTGGCGTTGCTGCTGGAGCAGAACGGTAAGGATACCGTGGCACTTGCCCCTTTCATGAGCGAAGAAGCGGTGGGCAGGCTGGCGGAACTCCGTGCCAAAAACGGCCGCTCCATCGGGGAACTCCTCCCCTTTGCCGGGGAGGAAAAGCTGGGCGAGGTGGCTCTTGCCAAGGTGCTCCGCGGTGAGGATGTTACGGCCATGCTGCCCTTCTTGGGTGATAAGGCACTGGGGGCCATCACCAAGGAAAAGCTGGCCCGCGGAGAGAGCATCACCGAGCTCCTTCCTTTCTTGGATGACAGCACCCTGCGGGAATATGTCAAAAAGGCGCTGGGCCGTTAAATTTGCCGCTTGGTGCGGACTTTCCCGTTTAACAAGCATCTTCCCCTGCTGCGGCGGAAAAGCCCGCAGAAAGCATATACCCAGCCGTCTGCCCGCATAGGGCGGGCGGCTGTGCCGTTTATGGGGGAGCAGTTGGGCAATGAGCACGGTTTTTCTCGTCGGAGAGGCGTTTTTTCTCTGCCGGCGTCATTGCAAAATTCCTGCACCTGTGTTATAAATAAATTATCTTGGATGATAGGGTTGGCTGCGCAGCGGTCAACTGTTCTTTTTTGTGGAGGTCGTACTATGAATTACGATGTCATTATCATTGGCGCTGGCCCTGGAGGCATCTTTTCCGCTTACGAGCTGACCCACCGGGCTCCCGCCCTGCGGGTCGCGGTATTCGAATCCGGACATCCCCTCAGCCGCCGTCGCTGTCCCATCGATGGCGATAAAATAAAAACCTGCATTGGCTGTCCCACCTGCTCCATCATGAGCGGTTTCGGTGGGGCGGGTGCTTTCTCCGATGGCAAGTACAATATCACCAATGACTTTGGCGGCACGCTGTATGAGTACATCGGCAAAAAGCAGGCGCTGGAGCTGATGCGCTATGTTGATGAGATCAACCTGGCCCATGGCGGCGAAGGGACAAAGCTCTATTCCACCGCTGGTACCCGCTTTAAGACAGTCTGCATCCAGAACGACCTGCATCTCCTGGATGCCTCGGTACGCCACCTCGGCACCGATATCAACTACAAGGTGCTGCAGAATATCTACGAGGAACTAAAGGATAAGGTCACCTTCTTCTTTGATACCCCCGTCACCGCAGTCGCGGCGGCGGGTGACGGCTACCAGGTTTCTACCGCGGCGGGTGACTACACCTGTCAAAAGTGCGTCATCTCGGTAGGGCGCAGCGGCAGCAAGTGGATGGAATCCGTCTGCCGGGAGCTCAATATCCCCACCCATTCCAACCGCGTGGATTTGGGCGTGCGGGTGGAACTGCCCGCGGCGGTCTTTGCCCACCTTACCGATGAGCTGTATGAAAGCAAGATCGTCTACCGCACCGAAAAGTACGGCGATAAGGTGCGTACCTTCTGCATGAATCCCAAGGGCGCCGTGGTAAATGAAAACACCAACGGCATCATCACCGTCAATGGCCACAGCTACGAGGACCCCTCTCGCCAAACCGAAAACACCAATTTCGCCCTGCTGGTGGCGCAGCACTTCTCGGAGCCTTTCAAGGACTCCAACGGCTATGGCGAAAGCATCGCCCGGCTCAGCAATATGCTGGGCGGCGGGGTCATCATCCAGCGCTTTGGCGATCTGATCCGCGGCCGCCGCTCCACCCCGGAGCGCATGGAGGACGCCTTCATCACCCCCACCCTGAATGCCACCCCCGGCGACCTGAGCCTGGTGCTGCCCAAACGCATCCTGGATGACATCGTGGAAATGATCTACGCATTGGATAAGATCGCCCCCGGCACCGCTAATGAGGATACCCTGCTGTACGGCGTGGAGGTCAAGTTCTACAATATGGAGGTTGAGGTGAATAAAAAACTGGAATCCAACCAGCATCCCGGCCTTTACATCATTGGCGATGGCAGCGGCATCACCCATTCGCTTTCTCACGCTTCCGCCAGCGGCGTTTATGTCGCCCGCAATATTCTGGAATAAAAAATATCCCCCGCAGACCGTATGGCCTGTGGGGGAATTTTTCGGTTTTACAGCACCTTTGCCAGGAAGCTTTGCAGCCGCTCGCATTTGGGGTTAGCAAAGAACTCATGCGGCTCGTTCTCCTCCATGATGACACCCTCATCCATAAACAGCACCCGGCTGCCTACTTCGCGGGCAAAGCCCATCTCGTGGGTCACTACCACCATGGTCATACCGTCCTGCGCCAGCTCCTTCATAACATCCAGCACCTCGCCCACCATTTCGGGGTCCAGCGCGCTGGTCGGCTCATCAAAGAGCATGACCTCGGGGTCCATGCACAGCGCCCGCACAATGGCGATCCGCTGCTTCTGCCCGCCGGAAAGCTGGCTGGGATAGGCGTTTGCCTTATCCTCCAGCCCTACGCGCCGCAGCAGGGCCAGTGCCCGCGCCTCAGCGTCCTCCTTGCTTTTTTTCAGCAGGGTCATGGGGGCCAGCGTCATGTTGCGCAGGATGGTCATATTATTGAACAGATTGAAGTGCTGGAACACCATGCCCATCTTCTGCCGGTGCAGGTTGATATCGCACTTGGGGTCGGTGATCTCCGCCCCATCCACATAGATAGAACCGGCCGTGGGGGTCTCCAGCAGGTTCAGGCACCGCAGGAAGGTGGACTTACCGCTGCCGGAGGGCCCGATGACAACGACGACCTCGCCCTTCTGCACCTCGGTATTGATGCCCTTGAGCACCTGCAATGTGCCAAAGGATTTTTTCAGGTCCTTTACCTCAATGATCGGTTTAGTGGTCACTGCTGCGCAGCCTCCTTTCCAGTTTGCCTACCAGCCAGCTAAAGAACATGACCAGCAGCAGGTAGATGATGGCCACAGCCAAAAGCGGCAGCAGCTGCTGGTAGGTGGCACCACGGATGATCTCGCCACCGCGGGTCAGATCATTGACGGCCACATAGCAGGCGACCGAGGTTTCCTTCAGCAGCACAATGAACTCATTGGCCAGGGCCGGCAGGGTATTTTTCAGCGCCTGCGGAATGACGATATACCACATGGTCTGCACAAAGTTAAGCCCCAGGCTGCGCCCCGCCTCACTCTGCCCGTTATCCACCGACATAATACCGGCCCGGATAATTTCGGCCACATACGCACCGGAATTGATGCCGAAGCACAGCATAGCCACCGGCACGCCGTTCCGCGCCGAGGTAAAGATGACAAAGAACATGATGAGCAGCTGGATCATCACAGGCGTGCCGCGGATAACGGTCAAATATACCTTGCAGATGGCGTTGGCGATCTTCAGCAGGGTGCGACCCAGGCCCGGGCGCATCTCGTGGATATTTTTATCGTGGGCGCTGCGCACAATGGCCACAATGGAGCCGATGGCAATACCGATCAGTACAGCCACCAGCGCGATCTTCAGGGTGTTCCCCAGGCCGCGGGTAATGTAGCGCCAGCGTTCCTTGGTAACAAAGCAGGTGATAAAGTCAGCCTTCAGCTGCTCCCACCACAGCAGGAAATTACTCAATGGTTCCCCTCTTTTCTATCGTGATAAGATAGCAGCACGGGGCGAAGCCAGTGTGGCTCCGTCCCGCTGCATGGGTAATGAGGAAACGATCTTACTTGATGTACTTGTCAATAATGCCCTGCAGGGTGCCATCAGCTTTCAGCTCGGCCAGTGCGGCGTTCACCTTGGTCAGCAGGTCATTGTTGTCCTTGTTGATGGCAATGGCATAGTCCTCAACGGTGTAGGCGGTATCCAGAATGGAAAGACCGGCATCGGCATTGGCGGCAACCAGCGCCTTGGCAGGCTCGTTATCCAGCATCACGCAGTCTACCTGACCGTTGATCAGTGCGGCAACGGCGTCGGTGGTCTTGGTGAAGCCCTTTACCTTTTCGTCGCCGAAGTCACTGGAGGCATACGTAAAGCCGGTGGTACCGCTCTGGGTACCGATGATGACGCCGTCAGCGCCCATATCGTCCAGGGACTGTACCTTGCCGCCCTCTTTGACGATAACGACCTGAATACCGGTGGAATAGCTGTCGGAGAAGTTGACCTGCTCCAACCGCTCCTCATTGACGGTCATGCCGGCCATGCCCATATCATACTTGCCGGCCTGTACACCGCTTACGATGGAATCAAACGCGATATCAACGACCTCCAGCTTCATGCCCAGCTTTTCGGCAATGGCACCGGCCACTTCCACATCAATACCGACCAGCTTATCGCCATCGTAATATTCATAGGGAGGGAAGGTACCCTCGGTGGCCATATACAGGGTCTTGGTCTCGTCAGGGGTGGGGGTAGGCTCAGGGGTAGGTTCGCTATTGTTGTTGCCGCAGGCAACCATCGCCAGCAGCATCATGGCGGCCAGCATTACAGTAAGCAGTTTTTTCATGGTAGAATCTCCTTTTATCTTTTTCATAAAATATCTTTCGTTCCGGTCCCGGCGGGGTCCTCTCCGGCCGGGTGGCGATTACATGAATTATTATACATCACATTTCGCAAAAGTAAAGCATTAAAACAGAGATAACCGCCTAAAATCACGACTAAATATTAGTGATAACAAACAATTTTGCGATTATACTGTGTATAATTATGCAAATAAAAATGAATATTCAAACGCTGCTGTACCGTTTCTCCGGTTGCTCCCTACTCCCGGATAGGCTATAATAGAAAAGTAATTTTGCCCCGAAGGAGAGGAAAAACGATGGAACTCATACAGCAGCTCTCGCAGGAATTAAAGCTCCGCCCGGCGCAGGTGGAAGCCGCCGTGCGCCTTTTGGATGAAGGCAACACCATTCCCTTCATTGCCCGCTATCGCAAGGAGATGACCGACAGCCTGGATGATGCCGCCCTGCGCGACCTCAGCGACCGGCTGGAATACCTGCGCAACCTGCAAAAACGCCGGGAGGAGGTCATTCGCTCCATCACCGAGCAGGAAAAGCTTACCCCGGAGCTGGAGACCGCCATTCAGGCTGCGGCCACTCTGGCGGAGGTGGAGGACCTCTACCGCCCCTATAAGCCCAAGCGCCGCACCCGCGGCAGCATTGCCCGGGAAAAGGGCTTGGAACCGCTGGCGGCGGCCATCCGGGTGCAGAATACCCTGCGGGAGCCGCTTAGCATGGCCGCGGAGTATGTGAACCCGGAAAAGGGCGTGGAGACCGCCGAGGATGCTCTCTCCGGCGCTATGGATATCATCGCGGAGGATATTTCCGATGACGGCGAGATCCGTAAGGCGCTGCGCCTTTTGATCCACCGGGCGGCCGTGGTTACCGCCACCGGCGATAGCACCGAGAACACCACCTATAAGATGTATTACGACTTCAAGGAGCCGGTGGGCCGCATCGCCCCGCACCGGGTGCTGGCCATCAACCGCGGCGAAAAGGAGGGCTTCCTTAAGACCGCCATTGTGCTGGAGGAGGAAAAAGCCATGGAGGCCATCCGCCGCAAAACGGTGATCGCCAATAATGCCTGCGGCCGCGCCGTGATGGAAGCTGCCGCCGATAGCTGGAAGCGCCTCATTGCCCCCAGCATGGAAAATGAAACCTTCCGGGAGCTGTTCGAGAATGCCAGCGAGCAGGCCATCCGGGTCTTTGCCGAAAATCTGCACCACCTGCTGATGCAGCCGCCCCTCACCGGTCAGGTGGTACTGGGCTGGGATCCCGGCTACCGCAACGGCTGCAAGCTGGCGGTGGTGGATGCCACCGGCCGTGTGCTGGATACCGCCGTTGTCTACCCCACCCAGCCTTTTAATAAAATCGCTGAAACCAAGCGGAAGGTGACCGACCTGCTGAAGAAGCATAAAGTTACCGTCATTTCCATTGGTAATGGCACCGCCAGCCGGGAATCAGAAAAGATTGTGGCGGAACTCATTGCGGAAAGCGGCCTGCCGGTGCAGTATGCCATTGTCAGCGAAGCAGGCGCCTCGGTCTATTCCGCCTCCAAGCTGGCCAGCGAGGAATTCCCGGAATACGATGTCAACCTGCGCAGCGCCGTTTCCATCGCCCGCCGCTTGCAGGACCCGCTGGCAGAGCTGGTGAAGATCGATCCCAAGGCCATCGGCATTGGGCAGTACCAGCACGATATGCCTCCGGCCCGGCTGGATGCCGCTTTGGCGGGCGTGGTGGAAAGCTGCGTCAACTCGGTTGGGGTGGACCTCAATACCGCGTCCCCTTCGCTGCTGGGGCACATTGCCGGCATCAATGCCGCCATCGCCAAAAACATTGTGGCCTACCGGGAAGAAAACGGCGGCTTTACTGCCCGTCCCCAGCTGCTTAAGGTGCCGAAGCTTGGCAAAAAAGCCTACGAGCAGTGCGCCGGCTTCCTGCGCATTTCCGGCGGCAAAAACCCGCTGGATGCCACCGCCGTCCACCCGGAAAGCTATCCCATCGCCGAAGGGCTGCTGACCCTCTGCGGCTGTACCCTTGCCGATATCGGTACCGATAAAATGAAGGAGCTGCCCACCCTTGCGGAGAAGATGGGCTATAAAGCGCTGGCGGCGCAGCTTTCCGCCGGCGAACCCACCATTCGGGATATCATAGCCGAGCTGCAAAAGCCGGGCCGTGACCCCCGTGAATCGCTGCCGCCCACGGTGCTGCGCAGCGATGTGTTGGAGATGAAGGACCTAAAACCGGAAATGGAACTGACCGGCACTGTCCGCAATGTGGTGGATTTTGGCGCCTTTGTGGATATCGGTGTGCATGAGGATGGCCTGGTACACATCAGCCAGTTGGGCGAAAAATATGTAAAGCACCCCAGCGAGGTGCTGAAAGTGGGGGACATTGTCCGGGTAAAGGTGCTGGAGGTGGACCAAAAGCGCGGCCGCATTTCCCTTACCATGCGCGGGGTCAAGCAGCCCGCCCAGCTGTAACCGCCGCCAGTCTGTACAAACCGCAGGATACGGCCCGCAGGGCAACCCGTCCTCCGGACGGGCTCGGCGGCCTCCGGCCGCCAGCTCCGGCTCCGCCGGAGCGCCCTGCGGGCCGTCTTGCCCCTTTCGCAGACGACCCCTGGCCCTTCCCTGGAAGGTATCCCTCTCCGCAAAAATGTTTCACGTGAAACATTTGTTCTTCATTTGGCAAGCTGGTTTACTGTGCTGCGTACTTTGCATAACAGGGTGGGGAAAAGGGTATTGATTTTTGGGGAGAGTATGCTATAATACCCCTAAACAGGCTGGGTAACTGGCCTGTACTTGCCGTTCCTTTGGCGGCGTTGGGCTGCCCAAAGGAGGATGGCAACGAACCTGATCAGGAGGTACATAACTATGGCTTTCAAAATTGGCGATGCCTGCATCGGCTGCGGCGCCTGCATGGGTGCTTGCCCCGTCGGTGCCATCAAGGATGCCGGCGGCGTTTGCGAGATCGACGAGGGTTCCTGCATTGATTGCGGTTCCTGCGCCGGTACCTGCCCCGTTGGCGCCATCTCCGAGGCTTGATCTGATCAATTGCCCGGTAAAGAGGAAAACGCTATGCGCTGCTTTTGCCAGCCGCATAGCGTCTTTTCATTTTTTATGGAATAAGGAAAATTTTTCCTGCAAAGGCGCGGCTGTATAATATAACAGGAACCAGCCGACCAATAAGCATATTTTATATTTCCGGCATAATTCCAACAAGGATTTGATTCTATGGCACAACACCCTGTTACCAATCCCCCTACCGGCGCGGCGGCTGGAGGTGGGAGGATCCGCGCGGCGCTGAAATGCGCTTTTCCCTATACCATTCCCATCTTTGCGGGATTTTGGTTTTTGGGGATGACCTATGGCATCTATATGAATGTTTCCGGCTTCAGCTTTTGGTATCCGCTGCTGATGAGCCTGACTATCTTTGGCGGGAGCCTGGAATTTGTGGCGGTGAGCATGCTGCTGGCGCCCTACGCGCCGGTGCAGTGTTTCCTGATGGCGCTGATGATCCAGGCGCGGCACCTTTTTTACGGCATTGCCATGCTGGATAAATTTAAGGGACTGGGCTGGAAAAAGCCCTACCTCATCTATGGCATGTGCGATGAGACCTTCAGTATCAATTGCTCCGCCGAGATCCCGGAGGGGATCGACCGGGGGTGGTTCTATTTCTTCGTCACGCTGCTCAACCAATTCTACTGGGTGGCCAGCGCCACATTGGGCGGCGTGCTGGGCAGCTTCATCCATTTCAATACCGAGGGGCTGGATTTTGTGATGACGGCGATGTTTGTAGTTATCTTTCTGGAGCAGTGGCTGAAGGAAAAGCACCATGCCAGCGAATGGATCGGCCTGGCGGCCAGTGTGGGGTGCCTGCTGCTCTTTGGGGCGGATAACTTCTTGGTCCCTACAATGATCTGCATTCTGGCGGCATTGACGGCACTGCGCCGTCCGCTGGAAAAGGAAAGAGGGGTGACCGCACCATGACCCTGGCTCAACAAATCATCACCGTGGGGATGTGCGTACTGGCCACCCTGCTCACTCGTTTTTTGCCCTTTGCGGTTTTCAATGCCCGCAAACCTACTCCCCAGTATATTCACTATCTTGGAGAGCTACTGCCCGGTGCGATCTTTGCCATGCTGGTGATCTACTGCCTGCGCAATGTATCCCTGCTGAGCGGGAGCCACGGCCTGCCGGAGCTGATCGGCATTGCCGTTACCGTGGGGCTGCACCTGTGGAAGCGGCAGATGCTGCTTTCCATCGCGGGCGGAACGATATGCTATATGCTGCTGGTGCAGCTTGTCTTTTAACAGAGAACCAAACAGAAGTCCCGGCAGGGTGAACCTGTCGGGGCTTTGCTTTTATTCCAGGCCCGGCAATGAGAGCGGGTCGATGAATTTGCCGTCCTTTTTGGCGGCGAAGTGCAGGTGACTTTCCATAGCCACCTCGGCGGTGACGGTATCCACACTGCCCAGCATCTGCCCGGCGGTGACTCGATCCCCGGCCTTTAGGGCTTTTTCCGGCGCAATGCCGCAATAGATGGTTTGGGTGCCATCGGTGTGATCCACTGCGACAGTGCCGCCCCACATGGGGTCCATGGTCACGGCGGAGACGGTGCCGGCCTCAGCGGCGGTGACGACGGTGCCTTTTTCCGCAGCCAGGTCTATGCCATCGTGGGTGCGCCAGACATTTAGGGTGTGGTTTTTGACCAACTCTCCACCGCTGAAGGGGGCGATGGTCTTAGCGCCCTGCACCGGCAGGCAGAAGCACAGCGGCGCCGCGGGCTCGGATTTTGCGGGCGGCTGGGGGGCATCGGCCGCGGCGGACTGTGTGGGAGAGGGGTTCTCCGGTGCGGGAGAGGGAGAAGTGGGTAGAGAGGGCTTGGGCGTATTGGCCTCGCCGCCGGTTTGCTGCTGCAGGATATCCTCATAATCCCACTGGTTGCCTTCCCCCTGTTCGGTGACAGCGGGGGGCTTTTGCTGCTGTTCACGGATGCCGCTGATGGTATTCTGCGCGGTGAGCCAGGCGGCGGTGCCCGCCCCGGTGATACACAACGCCAACGCGATGTAAAAGCCCTTGGCTTTTATAAAGGACCAGATCCGGTGATTTTGGTTCATATTCAACCATCCTTTTCACAAAGTGGTAGTGCGACTGAATGAGTCAATGCTATTGTTCACCATCCGGGGGCGGATTATGCATGGCGGGAGGGCAGGGCGGGCCGCAGGCCCCGCGATGCGGAGCCTCGCCGCGGTGGGCGGAGCCCACAGAAGCCGTCCGGAGGACGGCTTGGCCTGCGGCCCGCGGGCGCACCTACCCGGATTTTTCGCGGTCCTCCGGGGCACGGAATCGCCAGCCATCCCGGCGGATGGCCTGCACACCCAGCCATAGTTCCCGCGCGGCCAGCAGCAGGATGAGTACCCCGAAGCAGGCGCGCAGGGTATTTTCGCCCAGGCGGGTGCCCAGCAGCACCCCCAGCAGCACGCCGGGCAGACCGCCCAGCAGGAGAGGCCAGGCGGCTTTGCCATCGGTCAGACCGTTTTTACGGTGGAAGTAAAGGCCCAGCAGCCCAACGGGGAGGATCATCAGCAGGTTGATGCCCTGCGCGGTCATCTGCGGCCAGCCGGCCCATACCAGCACCAGCAGCAGGATACCGCCCCCACCCAGGCCCATAGCGCCCAGCGTGCCGCTGAGGACAGAAGCAATGGCGATCCAGAACCAACTCATAGCAGGCGGATCCCTCCCCACAGCATCAGCCCACCAAAAACGAGTTTAAGCCAGCCGGTGGAGATTTTCGGCATCAGGCGGCTGCCAAGGTAGGCCCCTAACAGGCTGCCCGGCAGCCAGGGCAGGGCATCCATCACGGTGACACGGCCCTGCACAAGATACAGAACGGCGCTGACCAGCGAAAGCGGGACAATGACCATCAGAGCAGTGGCGTGGCTTTTTTTGCCGCGCACCCCCAGGGCCGAAAGCAATGGGACCACCACCATGCCGCCGCCCGCACCCAGCAGTCCATTGATGACCCCAGCGCCGAAGCCGCCGAGGAGTCCCCACCATTTTTTGCGCATAAAAATACCCCCCGCTAAGAAAATAGCATTTGCTATTATCTCCGGCGGGGGATATAAAATGCGAAATTTTTATTTTTGCGGAGGGAGGGGCATAGGCCTGGGCGCTAAGCCGGCGATATAATCGATGGAAACGCCGTAGAGCTTTGCCAGTCGAATGATGAGTTCAAAGGGCGGTTCCCGTTTGCCCTGCTCGTAGTTGGTGTAGGTGGTTTTGTGCATGCCCAGCTGCTTTACCAGTTCGTCCTGCGTCAGGTCCGCATCCTCCCGCAGGTCGCGCAAGCGTGGATAATATGCCATGGCGCCGCCCTCCTTTCCTATGAGGACATGATACACAAATACAACATATGTTGTTGACAAAATACATCATATGATGTATTTTTAGAGGAAGGAAAGGAGTGGAAAGAGTGGATTATTTAATTTTAACGATCATACTGCTGGTGCTTTTCTGGTGGATGCGCAGCCTGTTTGAACAATAAAAAACGCGCCCGGCAGGTGCATTTTGCCGGACGCGAAATTTTTATTGAGGGATCATTCCACGATATCGATGGAATCAATGGTGACATCGTGCAGGGGACGGTCGGCGCGGGCGGTGCGCACATTGGCGATATCATCCACGACCTTCATGCCATCGATGACCTGACCGAATACGGTATGGGCAAAATCCAGGTGGAAGGTGCCGCCTACCTCGGCGTATTTTTTGGCAATCTCGGTGGCATATTCCTTTACATCCTCCGGCAGGCCCTGGGACTGGTAATCGTTGAGCTTGGTGTTCACCTCATCAATGTAGGCCTGGATCTTGGGGGCATCCTCCAGGGCCTCCTGCATCATCTGCACCCGGCGCTTGGCATCGTTCAGCAGCTCATAGCAGGCCACCTGCACTGCCAGGGCATCGATGTCCTGGGTGGGGGCCTGGCTGTTCTGCACGATAAAGAACTGGCTGCCGTTGGTATTGGGTCCGGCATTGGCCATGCTCAGCGCGCCGCGGAAATTGTGCAGCTCCTGGCTGCACTCATCCTCGAACTTAGCGCCGTAGATGCTCTCACCGCCCGCACCGGTGCCGGTGGGGTCACCGCCCTGGATCATGAAATCCTTGATGACGCGGTGGAAGATGAGGCCATTATAATAGCCCTTTTTGGCCAGGGTTACGAAGTTCTCGACGGTTTTGGGGGCAACTTCCGGGTAAAGCTGGATGGTGATATCGCCCATGTTGGTGTGCATGATGGCGCGGGGGCCTTCGCACTGGGTAAACTGCTTTAGAACCATGATTTTGATTTCCTTTCTGTGGGGCCGGTGCGGAGAAGGCGGCAGGCGCCCGCAGGGCGCTCCGGCGCAGCCGGAGCCGGCGGCCGAAGGCCGCCGAAGCCGCCGTAAGGCGGCTTGCCCTGCGGGCGTCCCGCCGCCGGCGGGTTTGGCACAGGCCCGGTTTCTTTTGCCTCATTATACCGCATTTGCGGGGCAGAATACAAGTATCGGTTGACTTTGGGATAGTTTTCGCATAATATAAGAGTAGAGAAACCAAAAGGAGGAACGCATAATGGAAAACGAAAACTGGGGCGAGGATATTATCTCGCTGATGGACGAGGAAGGCAACCAGAGTGAATACAAGATCGTGGCCTGTGCCGAAATGGACGGTACCGAGTACATGGCCCTGGAGCCGATCATTGAGGACCCGGAGGAAGCGCTGATGGATGCCGCGGAGCTGGTATTCCTGAAGGTGAGCGAGGAGCTGGATGAGGACGGCGAGGCCTATCTGGACGCCATTCTGGATGAGGATGAGCTGGACCGTGTGGCCGAGATCTTCCGGGATAAGCTGAGCGAGGAGTATGAATTCCTGGATGAGGATGAGGAGGAATAATCCCCGCTGCATTGACATAAGCTATAAGTGAATAACTGCTGGCAACACCCTGCTGTGTGCGTCAGCGCCGTATGATATGATCCAACACTTTTCTTTCGGGAGCCGGATCTCCGTTTGGCCGGATTGCAGACCTCCCATCCGTAGGGTGGAAGAAGGGAGCGTGAAAGCCCGGGAGGCTACCCACCTTGTCGCATAAGACGGGGTTTTATTAGCGGCGCAACGGCATGGCGGGGCATTTTTTTGCCTTTTTAGGGGATGGGACTTTAGGTCCGCTTTAGGCTGGTGGTCTATTCTTACCATACCTTCGTTTAACAAGGACACACACGCTTTTCGGCAGCGAAAATCGGCGCTGACAGCGTCATCGTCCTTGACATACGCCAGTATGCCGGCGTCCTCTTCCTTGTCATCATCCGGTTTTCCCTCGCCGAAAAGTCCTGCGGAGTTTTTGCGCGGGAGAAATGGCGCCAGAGGAAGCGCGGAGCGGTAGGCAGGCTGGCGCCTGTCAACGCGACGCGCAATGTCGGGCGGTATTTATGCCCGCAAAAACCGTATGTGCTCTTGTTAAGCGAAGGTAGGGGGAATACAAATATCCCGTTAAAGCCGAGATGCTTTTTGCGGGGGCAGTGCATTTTGCACCCCGAAAACAGCAATTCACACCTTTTGTGTCAATTTGCGGGAGGGAGTGCTAAAATGCAAATGTGACAACAGTGGGGTGGACAATAAACAGAAATTGGCGGGGATTTTTCACAGATCTTGTGCCAATTCCATATAATCGTCCCATATATTATGCATAGGTTTATAGCAGCTGTGCTGTTTTTCCAGCACAAGGAACAAACAATGGAGGTAATGACAAATGATGCTTTTTGGCGAACGCGAAGATGATTTTCCGGAGATCGACCTGCTGGATAACCAAAGCAAAAAAACAGAGGACATGAGCAAGTTCGAGACCATCATCGGTGCGCGCAACGCCGTTACCGGTAATATCGAGGGTGCTTCTCCCATCTGCATCAATGGTAAGCTCATTGGTGATATCAATTCCACCAGCTATGTGTATATCAGCAAGACTGGCTCGGTAGAGGGCAATGTGACCGCTGACCACCTGGTGCTGCTGGGCAATATCACCGGTGACAGCGTAAATGTTGGTAAGCTGGTAGTGACTGCGACCGGCGTTATCAATAGTGATGTAGAGGTTGCCAAGCTGACCGTGGAAGAGGGCGGCGTGCTGAATGGCCAGACCACTGTGACCGGCAGCTATACCGCTCCCGCGGAAGAAGAGTAATGCGCTGAAAGACCGTACTATGGCTCCCTGCCGCCCGGCGGGGAGCTTTGCTTTGGGCGGATTTCCCTCTAATGAACAAGACCCCGGATACCGCAGTATCCGGGGAATTTTTATTTATGCGGTTGGCGCAGGAACATCCGGGGAAACGCCGTGGGGGTCCTTCAGCGGAAACACCCAGTCCTGGAGGAGAGAGGTAAATTCTTCGTAGGAATAGAAGGGGCCACCAATAAAGGGTCCTTCCTCATCCGGGAACACATCCCACGGAATGTGGATGGAGAGTCCATAATACCCAAGGGAGAGCCATTCCGGGGACAGGACTTCCGCCAGCTGGTTGCGCCGGTCGGCGTCCAGCGGCTCCAGCTGGACCAGCAGCCACTGGCGCATGTAGTTTTCATCGGGTTTGAACAGGCTCCAAAAGGATACCTGCTCGCCGGTTTTGCGGTCATAGACGGCATTGTAGTATTTTTCGTAGTTGCGGCGGGTATTGCGGGAAAGGGTCACATTGGTGCAGTAAAAGATCACGCGGTCATTGTAATAGCTGGTGGCGGTGGACTGGCGCGCCACATAGGCACGGAAATCCTTGGGGCAGCCCAGTTCATTGTATTCGGCCCAGGCGCGCTCCACCTGGTACGCGGTATCGTAGAAGAAGCCCAGTTCCTCATAGTGGTCGATGACCTTTTGCTGCGCTTCCTTGGGGAACACATCAAAATCCACCCGATCGACAAAGATATCATCGGGGATCTGATTGTAGATCTGAAGCAGCATCATGCCATCCGGTGCGTAGTAGGCCAGGCCCTCTCTGTTCAGCCGTACCTGTACCGTGGTGCCGTCCTCAAGGATCAGCGGCTCGCCGTAGGGGATGCTATTGATGATAATGACCGAGGCGGTATAGGTGGGCACTTCGGTGCCATCCGCAGCGGTGAGCTTTTCTTCGGCTTTTTCTCCTGTAACGGTAACTTCCATGTGGGGGTATTCGGCATTCCGCAGGGCTTCATCGGTGATATCAACGAGGGCGGGGTAGATGCCGGTTTCCCCAGTGAGCCGCACGCCGATGGTTTTGCCGTCCTGTTCCATCAGGAAAGCATTGACCTCGGTATCGCCGCGCAGGTATTCGGTGATGGTGCCGTCCATTGTTTTTTCGCTGCTGCAGCCCGCCATCAGCAAAAGGGCGAGGGCAAGCAGCAGGAGCCATGTTCTTTTCTTCATGCGGGTAATCCTCCTCCGGTTTGTCGTTTATGGCCTTCACCCTTTATAAACGATCTATCCGGGAAAAGTGTGACATATTTTCCGGAAAAATTTTTATAGGAGGATCAGACTTCTTCCCGCGGGATGACGGGGCAGGCCCAGCGGCAGGCGCGGCAGTACCGGCAGGAAGCGAAGGAAACCCTGGGGATAAGCTTTCCCTCCTCGTTCGGCACCATTTTGATCACACCGTGGCTGCAGGCTTTGGCGCAGGCACCACAGTGGATACAAGGGAAATCGGGGGTGATCTTGATCATGGTGTGTTCCTCCTTGGAAAGTTGGAAGATGGGGGAATGGCGCCCGCAGGGCGCCCCGGCGCAGCCGGAGCCGGCGGCCGAAGGCCGCCGAAGCCGCCGTAAGGCGGCTTGCCCTGCGGGCACCCTACCCGGCCTTCTGCACAAATTTAGGATAGGGAAATATCCGGACCGCTTATTCAGCTGCTTTACGGCGGGCCGCCCGCCGCTGGATGAGCTGGGCCGTGATGCTGACGGCAATTTCTGCGGGGGTTTCGGCATCAATGGCCAGGCCGATGGGGGTGACGATGCGGCTAAGGTCGGCATCGGTAAAGCCGTCCTCCCGCAGCCGCCGGAAGGTGGCCTCCATTTTGCGGTGGCTGCCTACCATGCCAATGTACCACACTGGGCTGCGAAGCGCCTCGCACAGCACCTCATAATCGCCCTGGTGCCCCCGTGTCATAATGATGACGCTATCCCCTGTGGTAAAGGGAATGGCGGCCGCTAGTGCGGGCAGGGGGCCGCAGCGGGCCTCTGCCGTGGGGAACAGGGCAGGAGTGGCGTAATCGGGACGCTCATCCAGCACCACGCAGCAAAAATCCACCCCGCTAAGAAGCGGGACCAGCGCCTGGCTGACATGCCCGCCCCCGAACACATAGCATCGGCCGCCCTCCTGCAGCTTCACGGTAAAGCTGCCCTCGGCAGCGGCCGTTTCCGCCACCGGCAAAAGCGCCCCCCGCCAGCCGTTTTCGTCATACTCTATCCGCAGGGAGCAGTCCCCGTTTTGGCCCGCAGCAGTCCACGCCGCCTCGGCCAGCGGAAGGTCACGGGGCTCCCAGCGCAGCAGCAGGATCTCCTCCTCACCGCCGAATTCCTGCCCCATATGGCGCAGCTCCTGGGCGGAAAGACACTGATGCCAGCCCTGCTGTACAGGCGCCCCGCCCCGCAGCATTTCCATGGCCGGTCCTATGATATCATGCTCGGCCTGGCCGCCGCCGACGGTGCCCAGGGCAGTCTCTGCCGTTAGCACCAGCAGCGCCCCAGGGGAGCGCGGGGTGGCCCCGCGGCAGCCGGTTACTATGGCAGTCACAGCGGGGCTGCCCTGCCGCAGTGTCCGGCACAGCAGTCGGATCCGTTCTTTCATGGCGCATCTCCTCCTATGGTTGGCGCAGGGTGCAGGAAACGGCCCGCAGGGCGCCCCGGCTTCGCCGGGGCTGGGCGGCCTTCGGCCGCCCTACGGCGGTGCAAAGCATCGCCGGCCCTGCGGGCCGTCCCTTTGCGCAAACCCTGCCAATGTGAGTTATTCGAGGGTAATAGGCACTACCTGCCCCAGGTTGACTGCTTTCATGCCGGTCACACTGCGGATGACCCCCTCGTGGCACACCACAATGATCTTTTCCGCATGGCCGTCATACCGGCGCAGGCAGCCCAGCACCCGCTCAGCGATGACGGCGTAGGTCTCGCAATTATCCTCGCCGGTCAGCTCATCATGCTCCATGTAGCGGTAGAAGCAGCGGGTCATATCCTCCCGGCCAAAGCGTTCGCCGGGAGTGGGCAGGTCGCCACGCATATCGCAGTCATACAGCCATTCGTGCAGCTCCCACTCCACAGTTACCGGCAGGTCCAGCCGCCGGGAAAGAATCTGTGCGGACTGCATGGTGCGGGTGTAGGGGGAAGCCAGAATAAACGAGGCGCCCCTCAGCTGCGAATCACAGGCGGTGTGCTCTATCTGTTCCACCCCCAATGGAGTGAGCGGCATATAGGCGCTGCATGGGCCGTAAAAGCGCATGGCCTCCGCCCAGTCCCAATCCGGCTGGCCGTGGCGTACCAGGTAAAATGTTGTTTTCATGGTAGGATCCCCTTTCGGCAGGATGTTGCATTTTATCTCATTATACCGTATTGGCCGCCGTTCGGCAAGGCGCGCCGCCCCAAAAGAAGAGCTCCCCGCCGATGGGCAGGGAGCTTTGGAAGGGTTTAATTACTGGGGGATAACATTGACAGCGCGCAGCTTGCCGGTATCCTTGGGATCGGGCTCGGTCTCGAAAGTGACCTTCTGACCCTCAGCCAGAGTCTTGAAGCCATCTACCTGGATAGCAGAGAAATGAACAAAGACATCCTCGCCGCCCTCATCGTTGGAGATGAAGCCATAACCCTTTTCAGCGTTGAACCATTTGACAGTACCGTTATTCATCTGGGTACCTCCTGCATTAAATAATATTTTTCGTACCCAAAAAAACAAAGCCCATTCTGCGGCAGGATCAAAACAACAATGCCATGCAGCAAGCGGGCCATAGTGGTGATCTTGAATACAAGCAGATTATAGCATCTCCTGCCGGTAAAGTCAATCGCTATTCCCCCACTAAAATCGCTTTGGGCAAAAAATCGTGCGACAGAATTTTTGGTCTATTCCCGGGTTTCGGCAGCGTTCGGGCTGCGCCCGAATTTACCGCCTTCGCTGAATTCCGTCCGTTTCGATAATTCTATCCAATACCAAACTTGAAGGGATCGGTAAAGTGCCCTGCGCCGAAGGTCTTTGCCGCCATGCGTGCCATCGCCTTGGCATGGATACGGTCGTGCCAGATAAACCGCCGCAGCACCTTGCGCAGTGACCATTCCTCCTCGTAACTGCCAAGGAACACCTCATTTTTGAGGTAGTCCAGCTGCCGCTCCAGCAGCAGGAAGCCCCGCTCGCGGCAGGAGAGGATATCCCCCTCATTATCTGCCGCAATGCCGATCTCCCGAAAGTAATAGGCATTTACATTTTTGGTGTGCTCGTACATTTCCCGCGCCGTCCGCGGCACTGCCCCGTAAAAAGTCTCCCGCGGCGGCAAAGCACTCTGGTCCGGATCGGGGATCGAGCGGTACAGCGCCAGAAAGTCGGCAGCGGAGCGCAGTGCTAGCGCCTTCTGCGCCGCGTATTCTTCGGGGGTTAGCGGCAGCCGCTCGCTTTCAAACAGAACATCGCTGTCGGCATCGGCAATGCGCAGGGTACTTGTCTTTTCCTGAATGATCACCGGTGCCAGCTCCTCCGGTGGCAGCTCCCTGCCCATCCACCGCAGGAATTGGGGCAGCTCCTGCCGCATTTTTTGCAGTGCCTCCTCCCGACCAACGCCGCGGGCATAGGCACCCGGTAGGTCGACGGCATACAGCAGACTGTCCGTGCCGTTATGCTCCCATACACATTTTATCGCCATTTTTGTTCCTCCCTGTACCTTGCGGAGGGTCGGTCGGGCTGCGCCCGAATTTACCGCCTTTTCCGAACTCCGCAAAAATAAATCGTCCGGGCAGAAAAACAGCCCCCGCCGTTGCTTGGCCGGGAGCCGTTCTGCGGTGAATATCAGCCGTGGTTTTTGCGGGAGACGATCGCACCGACGATCAGCAGCACCATCGCAATGGCAACCAGCACAATGAAGGTGGTCTTGGGCATCTCGTACACCAGCTTATCCACCGCGTAGACGATGGCAAACATCAGAACACCGACAATGGCGATCAGGTCGGTCTTTTTGAATTCATTTTTATTCATGGAGTTCTCCTTTCCGGCGCAGCGCCGTGTATTTCAGTATTGCGATCTGCGTTTTCGCGTCCTCGATCTCCCCTGCCAGCACCATTCGCTCGGCTTCGGCAAGCGGTACCCATTCCACCGTGATGAATTCGTCCTCATCGGGGTGGGTGTGTCCGGCGGTCAGTGCCCCCGCCGTAAAGATCCAGATCCTTTCATCGCAGTAGGCAGGGGTGGGGTACAGCGTCGCCAGCAGCTCCAGCCCTCCGGCAATGAGACCGCACTCCTCCTCCAGCTCCCGGCGGCCGCAGTCCTCCGGCGTCTCTCCGGGGTCCCGCTTCCCGGCGGGGATCTCCAGAGATTCCTGCCCCATGCCGCTGCGGTACTGCCGTACCATCAGCAGCCGACCGTTTTCATCCACCGCCACAATGCCGACCCCACCGGGGTGCCGAATGATCTCACGCTCGGCAGTCCGGCCGTTTTCCAGCTGCACCTGCCAGCGCTCGTGGGTGAACACCCGATTTTTCCCCAGCGTTTCCCTCTGTAAAAGTTTTTCGCTATGCGGCATGGCGTCAGTCCTCCCCGGGGTGGTTTTTGCGGTAGGCCAGGTAGCTTTCCAGTATAATGGTGGCGGCCACCGCATCTATGGTATTTTTGCGTTTTTTACCGCGCACATCAGTCATATTCAGGTACTGTGTGGCAGTGACGGTGGTGCTGCGCTCATCCCACATCCTTACCGGGCAGGGGAGCTTTTCCGCCAGGTCATCGGCCAGAGCATGGCACAGTTCGCTGCGTGGGCCGGCCGTGCCGTTCATATTCAGGGGATTGCCCACCACGACCAGCTCGGCCTTTTGCTCGGCCACCTGCCGCGTAATTTCCTTTATTACCGCTTCCCGGTCGCCGCTGTGGAATACCCCTATGGGGCTGGCCAGCAGCTCGCCGCGGTCGCAGATGGCAAGCCCGGTCCGGGCATCGCCGTAATCCACCGCCAGGATACGCATGGGTTTCCCCTCCTTCTTTGCTTGCGGCAGGGCGCCGGTCCGCCCGCCCCACTGCCCGGCTTTGCCGGGCGCTCCGACGGCCCCCACAGGGGGCCGTCGTTTGGCGCGCTTTGGGCGCGCCTGTGGGGCGGGTGGAACCCGTTCCCTGCAAAAATTCTGCTCCCATTATACCGGTTTTCCCGCAAAAATACAAGCAAAGCTTGTAACCGGGCGCTGGATATGCTAAAATAGCGGAGTCCTTTTGGGATCGTCAGTCGAAAGATCCTGACGCTAAACAAAACTAATACCGCTTTTGTCGGTATCCAAAGGAGAAATGAATATGAAAAACCGCACGCTGCGGCAGATCACTGCCGCCGGAGTCATCGCGGCTGCCTATGCCGCTCTTTCACTGGTGTTGGCATCCACTACCTTCGGGCCGGTGCAGTGCCGTGTTTCGGAGGCACTGACCCTGCTGCCCGTTCTAAGCCCCGCCGCCATTTGGGGCGTTACGCTGGGCTGCGCCATTACCAATGGGGTGGGCGCTGCCACCGGCGCCAATTTTCTGGGGTTGATCGATCTCTTTGTGGGGACGGCTGCCACGCTGCTGGCTGCTATTACCAGCCGCCTGCTGGGGAAGATCCGCTTCGGCGGGGTACCATGGCTTTCGGTGCTGCCGCCCATTCTGTTCAATGCTGTCGCCATCGGCGCGGAATGGTGCTATGCTGCCACCGGGTCGATCAATGTGGCATTTTGGGCATTTGCCGGGCAGATCGCCCTGGGACAACTCCCTCCCTGCCTGCTGGGAGTTTGGCTTATTCACCTGCTGGAGCGCCGCGGTCTGCAAAATATCATCGAAGGGAAGTGACGCCGCATGGCACTTTTTGGCCGCAAAAAGGAGATAGTCCCCCTGCCGCCTATTGCCCAGTGGGAATACCGCTGCGGGGACGGCCACCATTGGGGGTTCCATTACCGCGTGGCCGAAGAGCAGGACCATGTACGGCTCACCTATTCCCGTACCATGCCGGAACACCTGGAGAGCATAGCGGCTCCGGCCGTGCTGTGGCAGCAGCTGAGCGAGCTGGGCGACCGATACCATATCACCGCCTGGGCCGGGTACAATGAGTGCCGCCTGCGCACCCCCCGTACCAAGCGCTGGCTTTTATATATCACCTTCGCCGATGATACCAGCCTGCGGGCGGAGGGCTGCGGCGTCGCCCCAAAAGGACACGAACAGTGGGAAAACGACCTGCTGGCCCTCCTCAATTCCTGCATTGATGTATGATCGCATTTTTTGCCCCGCCGGGAGCTCCGCACTGGCCCCCAATAAACCAAAAGGCTCCCCCGCATGCCTGCGGAGGAGCCCCATTTTTTATTTTGCCAGTGCCAGCCGGTCTATCTTGGTGTCGCTCATAAAGGCGGAGGTACTATACAGCACCAGCACATCGGTAATGCCTTCCTGCTCCATCAGCTCACTCAGGGAGCCAAGATAATACCGCAGGTCCACCGCCACGATCTTTTCGTAATCCGCTGCGGCAAAGGGCAGCAGGGCATTGGCATAGCTGTCCTTCAGCACCAGCAGGCGGCGGCCATTTTCCGGTCCGCCGGTAATGGTCACCGTGGGCCAGTTCCCGCCAAAGAACACTTCGTACATATCCTTTTGCTGGAGTTTTTCTATGTCATAACAGCTGGCATGATCGGCGTTATCGTAGGTCACGGTCAAGGCGGCATCGCCTTTCCGGAGGTACAGCTCTACGGTATCGGTCGCCGCGTTTTTATCCAGCACCTTGCTGTACAGCGTCCCGCGGAAGCCCTCATACCGCTCTACGGTGTAATCCGCCGCTGCGGGAATCGAAAGCCCCATGGCCGCGCGGTAGCACTGGTAGCCCAGCAGAGCGCCTGCCGTTTTCCAGTGGTGGTCGGTGCGGTAATAAAGCTGCTCACTCTCTGCCGCCTTGGCAAAGTCCGTTCGCAGGTCCACCAGCTGGTCATCAAATACCAGCTTCATCTCGTCAAATACCGCATCCTCATCAAAGAGGGTGGCATAACGCGGCAGCTTATCCCGCAGGGTATAGCCGGGGGTCGGCACCGGCATAAAGGTCAGATTTTCTGCCGCCAGTCCTTTTTCCTCGCACCGGGTAAAGAAATCCTTCACCGTTTGCAGGTTCTTTTGCAGCCTTGCTTCGTCCACATCGGTTTGGGTCACCTTTTCGATGTAATACCCATCCTCACACAGGTACACCCCGCCGATATCCTTGTTGCGCAGCAGCATTTTCATTTTGCTGCGGGCGGCGGTCCAGCTATCCCGCTGCCAGAACTGATCGCTTAAATAATCCTCCACCTCATCGCCAAAATCTCCATTTACCATGGTATCTTCGGAAAGCTTTGGCAGCTCCTGCAGGTAGCGGTTCTCATTTTCGGAAAAGGCTTGATCCGGGGTGAGCCACCCCAGCAGCCCCAGCCCAAAGATCAGCGCGCCAAAAACGATGATAATGATAATATTCTGCTTTTTCATTTTAGGCGCCTCCTCTCAGAACCGGAAATACAGGAACGGATTGTAGCTGTCGCCTACCAGGAAAGCGACGCACATCAGCAGCACCGCCGCGTAGAACAGGCACCGAAGCAGCGTCTGCGCCGCCCGGGGAAGCCGTGTCAGCAGGTCATTTGCCGCGTGGGCCGGCCAGCGGGTACAGGCCAGCGCCGCCACCAGCAGCAGGGAGATATTGGTAGTCAGCAGATACATCGTTTGGGTATCGGCGCCGCCGTGCGCCCCAAAGAGCGCCGCGAAGTAGTTCCCGATGGCCCCAAAATCGGTCAGGGCAAAGATGACCCAGCCAAGGATAATCAGCAGCAGGGAATAGAGGCGCTGCACCACACCGGGGGCTTTTTGCAGCGGCTTTTGCAGCCACACCTTTTCGATGATGAGAATGACACCGTAGTAAAGCCCCCACAGCAGGAAGTTCCAGCTGGCGCCATGCCACAGGCCGGTCAACCCCCACACGATGATGAGATTCAAAATCTGTCGGGGCAGGCTGCACCGGTTGCCGCCCAGCGGGATATACACATACTCCCGGAACCAGGTTCCCAGCGAAATATGCCACCGCCGCCAGTATTCGGTAATGCTGCGGCTCAGATAAGGGTAATCGAAGTTTTCCAGGAACTCAAAGCCCAGCATTTTTCCCAGCCCGATGGCCATATCGGAATAGCCGGAAAAGTCAAAGTAAATCTGGAAGGTAAAGGCGATGGCGCCCAACCAGGCTGTCCCGGCGGAAAGACTTGTCCCCGGCAGCGCCGCCACGGTATCCCACAGGGCGCCCACCTGGTTCGCGATGAGCACCTTTTTCCCCAAGCCTATGGTGAACCGTCCGATGCCCGCGGCAAACTGCGCCGTTGTTTCCCGGCGGTGAGAGAGCTGTTCCTCCACCGTTTTGTACTGCACGATGGGCCCCGCGATGAGCTGCGGGAACAGCGCGATATAGGTGCCAAAGGTGATGGGATTCTTCTGTGCCGCCACGGTGCCTCGGTATACATCAATGACATAGCTGAGCGCCTGGAAGGTGTAAAAGCTGATACCGATGGGCAGCGCCAGCTCCAGCAGCGCAATTTTGCTGCCGGCGATATTATTTACGGTGCCAATCAGTAGATCCGCGTACTTAAAGAGCCCCAGCGCCCCGATATTTCCCGCAATGCAGAGGATGAGCAGCCCCTTGGCCAGGCGCTTTTTCTCCCGCTTCTGCAGGGCAGCCACCCCCAGTCCGCACAGGTAGTTGAACAGGATAGAGGCCGCCATCAGCCGGATATACACCGGTTCGCCCCAGGCATAGAACAGCAGGCTGGTCAGGAGCAGCCATAGGTTGCGCAGCGCCCGCGGGCACAGGTAATACACCCCCATCACAAGGGGGAAAAACAGGAACAAGAAGGTAAGGCTGCTGAATACCATAGAAACTCCTTACAAGCGGGCAAGGGTCGCGGAGGATTAGTCTCTGCGACCCTTGGAATTTTGCGTCATAGCCGGGGGAAAAGCTTGCCCTCCCCAAAGGGATGGCAAGTTAGTTACCTTACAGTTTAGGCAAAGTACTGGTCAATGACCTTGTTTACATTGTCGGTATCACTGGTCACAGCCACCGCTACATAGTTGCCCATGCTGTGGATCTTGGCATTCTGCAGCAGCGCCACTTCATCCACATTGTACTTGGCGTCAATGCTGTCATCAATGTAGGTCTGAATGAGCTTCTTTACCGCAGCGGCAGCATCCTTATCCTTGCAGGCAAAGACAGCGCAGCGCAGGTAGGCGGAATCATTCGCGGCCAGATAGGCCTCGGTGCCATCAGGCAGCTCGCCGCCCAGCAGCACGCCGGCCATGCTGCTGTCCAGCTCGGTAGCGTTATCGGTGTAGGTCACATCGGTCAGCAGCGCCTTAAACATCGCCGCAGCGTCTACGGTCTTGTCGGTGGCCTTATCACCGCCGCAGGCGGCAAAGGAAAGGCACAGCATGGCGGCCAGCAGTACAGCAACAAATTTTTTCATGGGTAATCTCCTTCTCGTCAGCATTTTCAGTTCGATGGCTTAAAATCATAAACGGTCACGCCGTCCATTACTACATCGCCGGGGTGGTAGCCGGTCGGTACATCGTACTCGCCGTTGTAGTCCTCCGGCAGTACCACATGGCACAGCAGATAGTTCATCCAGTCACGGCAGTACTCGGCGTTCAGATGCACCCCGTCCCAGCTGGCCTCATCCAGCAGGTAGCCTTTTTCATCAACCAATGCGTCCGGAATATCCAAATACCAGATCTGCTTTTCGGTGCAGATTTTAAGAAGCTGCTCATTGAACTCCTTCACATGCGCCAGCGAAAACCCATTGGCCGCACCGCTTTGCTCCTTCAGCTCAGTTACCGGCAGTACCGCCTGCGCGTAAATATCAGCGTCCGGGTGGCTCTTTTGGATCAGATCGACCAGACGGCTGAAGTATTGCCCGAAGGTATCCGCCGAAAGTCCCATATCATTCATGCCAAAGACTAGATAGAACCGCTTGCCCTCCACCTTCGGAATTAGGTTAGCTACCGTATCGGTGCCCAGTCCGGGCAGCGTCGCTTCCTTTTTGGTGTAATTGGTCAGCGAAAGCGATTTGACCGCCAGCGAGGTGCAGTTAGATAGGCTGTTGTATAAGATCAGCCCCTGCGAGCGGCTGTCGCCCAAGATCACCGCGTCATCAAACCATTTTTCACTTACCTGCTGGCTTTCCGGCACCACGGGTCCCGGATAAAAAACAACATCGTCACCGTCCGGATTCGGCGTTGGTGTAATATCTCCGGTGCCGCTTGGGTCGGTGGTCGGATCTGTTACGGGACCGGGCGTCGGGTCGGGCGGGTTGATCTCCTTGTTCAGCGCCGGGATGACCCAATGCACCACCGCAAATACCACTGCGGCCACCAGCAGGATTGCTGCGGCGATCACCATTATACGGCGGCGCCTTAGCACCCTCCGGCGGGAGTGATTATAGTGTTGCTGCATTTGTGTCACCTCGCTTCGTACATAACTATGCTTATTTTACCACATTTGCGGAATAAAACAACACCTCAGCAAAAGATTATCGGCTTCTTTCCCTTGCGGGAGGGCAGAAAAAGGGAAGTGCTCCCCGCCAGAAAAATTTCAAACGGGGAGCGCTTCTACTGCGGTTTATTTTATGGCTGTGGCGTAGAGGAAAGGCTCCACATCGGTGTGGTTCTTCCATTCGTTGGTCACACCCGCATCGCTCAGCAGCTGGATCACGGCGTCATTAAACTCTGCGGTCTTGGCGCTGTCCACGGCCTTCAGGTCAAAGTCCGCATCACCGGCATCCTCCAGGATCGCCGCATCCTCGTCGCCGTTCAGCAGGGCCAGCGCGGTCTTTACGGCCTGCTGCCACTGGAAGGAGAAGTAATCCTTCTGGGTCTCGTTCATCCCCTCCAGATAAGCCTTTACGGTCTCCTGGGCCTTGCCGCTCTCATCCATCGCCAGCTTCATCACGGCTACCGCCGCGTTGGCCTGCTGCAGGCTGGCGCCCGCGCTGCCGTAGCTCACTTCATCGATGGAGACCAGCAGCTTGGTCAGCTCATCCTCGGTCTCGGGGGTGTACATCCAGTCAGTCAGGCTGCCGCTGTAATCCACCTTGGTGGTGGGCGCGGGCTCGGGGGTCGGCTCAGGATCAGGGGTCGGGGCCGGTTCATTGTTGTTGCAGGCTACCATAGCCAGTGCCATCAGCGCAGCCATCAGTACTACTAAGAATTTTTTGTTTTTCATAATTTAAGCTTCTTCCTTTCTTTTTTGTTTGCCCTTTCTGCAAAAGGTCGCTTGTTTTTCCCGGAGCGTTTCTCCTTCGCTCCGTTGTCATTGTAGTATATTCCGCGGCGCAAATCCTCACGCGTTTGCAAATAAATTTCCCTTATTTTATGAACACGCATACAGTTTCCACCCATTTTGTCTTTCCTCAGTAGTCTTTCCCACAAGTTTCATTTTTCCCCAAGAATTTATACATATTCACCAAACAGAACCCCATTCCGCCGTTCAAATCGTATAAAATCAAGTCATTGACAAGCGCGAACTGTGACGGTATAATAAAACCAGTACCTCGGTATTACCGGGGAAAAAACAAAATACAGTTTGCTCGATATAAATCAAATGATATGGTTTTGAAGTCTCTACCCGGCCGCCGTAAATGGCCGGACTATCGATGCAGAATACAGGCGGCGGTGCCTTTTGTTCCGCTGTCGTGCTTTGCATTGTGGGAGATCATCAAAATCTCCCGCAATTTTTGTTTTTTAGGAGGAATCGCTCATGCAGCTTTTAGAGGACCACATCCGCCGTGAGGGCAAGGTAGCCCCCGGCAATGTTCTGCGCGTCGATGGCTTTCTCAATCATCAGATCGATGTAGTGCTGCTCACCAAACTGGCGGAGGAATTCCACACCCGCTTTTCCGGGGAAAAGGTGGATAAAATCCTCACCATTGAAGCCTCCGGCATCGCCATCGGCTGCCTTGTCGCGCAGCAGTTCGGCGTTCCGCTGGTCTTTGCCAAAAAATCCCGCTCTTCCAATCTGCCCGCTGATGTTTACGCCACCGCGGTGCACTCCTATACCCACGGCAATGTCAATCAGGTCGTGGTATCCCGGGAGTATCTGCACAGCGGTGAGCGTGTCCTCCTCATTGATGACTTTTTAGCGCATGGGGAAGCATTGGCGGGCCTTGTTTCTTTGGTACAGCAGGCGGGCGGCACCGTCGTCGGTGCCGGCATCGTCATCGAAAAGGCCTTCCAGGATGGCGGCGACCGCATTCGACGGCAGGGCATCCGGGTGGAAAGCCTGGCCCGTATCGCTGCGATGAGCGTGGAAGAGGGCATCACCTTTACCGATTAAGTTTTGTGTTCGACCGCCTATGGGCGGAACAAATAAAAGAAGTCATGAATGACAAAGGAGATCACACATGAAAAAGATTCTGGCATTTCTTCTTGCTGCAATGATGGTTCTGGCCTTCGCCGCCTGCGGCGAGGATAACGGCGGCACCCCCACCCCTACCCCCGATGTAAAGGGTATGTCTGCCGATGTCCTGCCCCGCAACGCTATGACCCCCTCCGTCGAGATCCCCGCTGATTTCAAGATCGGCATGATCTGCCTGCACGATGAGAACTCCACCTACGATAATAACTTCATCCAGGCCCTGCGCCAGGTGCAGAAGGACCTCGGCCTCTCCGATGATCAGGTCGTCATCGTCACCAATATCGGCGAGGACAGCTCCTGCTACGATGCCGCCGTTGACCTGGCCAAGAACAAGGGCTGCAAGGTCATCTTCGCCGATTCCTTCGGCCACGAGTCCTTTATGAAGCAGGCCGCCCAGGAATATCCCGAGGTCCAGTTCTGCCACGCCACCGGCACCTCCGGCAAGATCGCCAGCATCGAAAACTTCCACAATGCCTTCGCTTCCATCTATGAGGGCCGCTACCTGGCCGGCATCGCTGCGGGCCTCAAGCTCAATGAGATGATCGCCGCCGGCAAGATCACCGCCGAGCAGGCTGTCATCGGCTATGTCGGCGCCTTCACCTATGCCGAGGTTATCTCCGGCATGACCTCCTTCTACCTGGGCGCCCGCTCTGTCTGCCCCTCCGCCACCATGAAGGTCCGCTACACCGGCTCCTGGTACGATCAGGCCAAGGAGCAGGAGGCCGCCACCGCCCTCATCGAGAAGGATAAGTGCGTCCTCATCAGCCAGCACGCCGATTCCCTCGGCGCTCCCACTGCCTGCGAGTTGGCTGGCGTTCCCAATGTTTCCTACAACGGCAGCACCTATTCCGCCGGCGAGACCACCTTCATCATTTCTTCTGCCATCAACTGGGCTCCTTATTTCCAGTACATCATCGAAACCGTTGTGAAGGGCGAGGCCATTGCCCCCGATTGGTGCGGCACCATCGCCACCAATTCCGTCGTTCTCTCCGGTGTCAATCAGGATGTTGCCGCCGAGGGCACCATCGAAAAGATCAATGATGCCATCAAGGCGCTGGAAGCCGGCACCCTGCATGTCTTCGATACCGCCAACTTCACCGTCGATGGCAAGACCCTCACCGAGTACCTGGCCGATGTCGATGGTGACTACACCGGCGAGACCAATGTCATCCACGATGGCTACTTCGATGAGTCCAACGCGGTCGATTTCCGCTCTGCGCCCTACTTCGATATCATCATCGACGGCGTGACCAATCTGAACACCAATTTCGGCGGCTAAGACCGGCTTTGCAGAGCCGCTTGGCGGCTGAAACCTGCCATCAAAAAACACAAGCGGGGGCCTTGGCCCCCCTTGTGCTTTGATTTTTCTCCCCGCCCTTTTCCTGGCAAGGGCAGACCTCCCCGGTTTGCCCTTGCCAGAAGAAGGGAACACACCACACCGATGAGGAGGCTTTTTGTGAACGCACTGGAACTGCACAATGTCACCAAGCGCTTTGGTGAAAAGGTCATTGCCAATGATCATGTCAGCCTTACCGTCCGCCGGGGCGAGATTTTGGCCGTGCTGGGCGAAAACGGCAGCGGCAAAACCACCCTGATGAACATGATCGCCGGCATCTACCACCCCGATGAGGGCGAAATTTATGTCAACGGCCAGCCGGTCACCATCTCCTCCCCGCGGGATGCCTTCCGCTGCGGCATCGGTATGGTGCACCAGCACTTCAAGCTGGTCGATGTCTTTACCGCCACCGAAAATATTGTCCTGGGTGTGGAGGATGGCAAGCCCTACCGCCTCAAGGAAGCCACCCGCCGCGTTGAGGAGATCTCCGCCCGCTATGGCTTCGAGATCGACGCCAAAAAGAAGATCTACGCCATGTCCGTTTCCGAAAAGCAGACCGTCGAGATCGTCAAGGTGCTGTATCGCGGCGCGGAGATCCTCATTCTCGATGAGCCCACCGCCGTGCTCACCCCGCAGGAAACCGAAAAGCTCTTCGCCGTGCTGCGCCGCATGCGGGAGGATGGCAAATCCATCGTCATCATCACCCACAAGCTCAATGAGGTGCTCAGCCTTTCGGATCGTGTCACCGTGCTGCACAAGGGCAAAAACGCCGGCACCGTCAATACCGCCGAAACCAACGAGGCCCAGCTCACCGAGATGATGGTCGGCCAAAAGGTCGTTCTCAATATCGAACGCAAAATGCCCGAAAATCCGGAGGATCGTCTGGTGGTCAAGGATGTCAGCTGCCTCAGCCGGGATGGCGTTCAGCTGCTCGACCGGGTCACCTTTACCGCCCGCGCAGGCGAGATCTTGGGTATCGCGGGCATTGCCGGCTCCGGCCAGCGGGAGCTGCTGGAAGCCATTGCGGGCCTGCAGCCCGTCACCGGCGGCGAAATTCTCTACGAAGACCCCAAGAGCGGTGAGACCGAAAACCTGCGGGATAAGACTCCCCTGCAAATTCGCGAGTTGGGCGTCCGCCTTTCCTTCGTGCCGGAGGATCGCCTGGGCATGGGCCTTGTCAGCAATATGGATATCATCGATAACATGATGCTGCGCAGCTACCGCCGCGGCCGCTCCGCCTTCCTCGATCGTCAGCCCCCGCAGGAACTGGCCGAGCGCATCATCGAGGATCTGGGGGTCGTTACCCCCAATGCCACCACCCCCGTCCGCCGTCTTTCCGGCGGTAATGTGCAAAAGGTGCTGGTCGGCCGCGAGATCGCCTCGGCGCCTACCGTGCTTATGGCCGCATACCCCGTCCGCGGCCTGGATATCAATTCTTCCTATCTTATCTATCATCTGCTCAATCAGCAAAAGGAAAAGGGCGTTGCTGTCATCTATGTCGGCGAAGACCTCGATGTGCTGCTGGCCTTGTGCGATCGTGTCATCGTCCTCAGCGGCGGCCGCGTCACCGGCACCGTGGATGGCCGCACCGCCACCAAAGAGGAGATCGGCCTCCTGATGACCAAAGCCGAAAGGGAGGGTGAAAGCCATGTCAAAGCTGAATAAACCGCAGGCCACTGCCCGTCCCGCCCGGGAACCCTTCCTCTATGTCACCCGTCGGGATCAGATCCCGCTGGGCCGGGCCATCCTCATTCGGGTCATTGCCATCCTGCTGGCGCTCATTGTTTGCAGTGTGGTCACCCGTGTCCTCACCGGGGATGACCCCCTCTCCATCTACGCCACCATCCTCCACGGCGCGTTCGGCACCGGCCGTATGCTGGTCACCCTGCATGATATCGCCATTCTGCTGTGCATCTCGCTGGCGGTCACCCCGGCCTTCCGCATGCGCTTCTGGAATACCGGCGCCGAAGGCCAGGTGCTCATCGGCTGCCTTTCCACCGCGGTATGCATGCTGGTGCTGGGCGGCAAAGTGCCCGATGGTCTGCTCATCCTCATCATGGCAGTTTCCGCCATCCTCTCCGGCGTTATCTGGGGCATTATCCCCGCCTTCTTTAAGGCCCACTGGAACACCAATGAGACCCTCTTCACCCTTATGATGAACTATGTCGCCATCCAGCTGGTGGAATACTTCCTCAAGGTGGCGGATAAGACCGGCTCCAATGTTGTCGGCCCCGATCTGCTCACCCACGGCTGGTTCCCGGAAATTTTCGGCGTCAAGTATCTGCTCAATATCCTTATCGTCGCCATCGTCTGCATCGCCATGCACATCTATCTGCGGTACAGCAAGCACGGCTATGAGATCGCCGTTGTGGGCGAAAGCGAAAATACCGCCCATTACATCGGCATCGATGTCAAAAAGGTCATCATCCGCACCATGGCTCTTTCCGGCGCCATCTGCGGCCTGGCCGGTCTGCTGCTGGTCGGCGGCTCCTCCCACTCCATCGATTCCAACCTCGTGGATGGCCGCGGCTTCACCGCCATCATGGTTTCCTGGCTCGCCAAGTTTGATCCCTTCACCATGATCCTTACCACGCTGCTGCTGGTGTTCCTGGCCCGCGGCGCCGATGAAGTCACCTCCAAGTTTGGCCTCAACAGCGATTTTTCCGAGATCCTTACCGGCATCATCCTGTTCTTCATCATCGGCTGTGAGTTCTTCATCAATTACCAGGTCCATTTCAATCATCACAAAAAAGAAAAAACGGCGTCGGCCGCCGTCAGCGGGGAGGGGAACTGATCCATGGAAATCATCATCAGCTTTATCCAGCGTGCCATACTGCAGGGCACCCCGTTGCTGTTCGGCGCCACCGGCGAGATCCTCACCGAAAAATCCGGCAACCTGAACCTCGGCATCCCCGGCATCATGTATATCGGCGCCATCTCCGGCGTGGTCGGCGGCTTCTTCTATCAGAATAGTGCCGCCCGGGTGCAGCCGGTCCCGGCTATCCTCATTCCGCTGCTGTGCTGCCTGGCGGGCTCACTGCTCACCTCGCTGCTCTATTGCTTCCTCACCGTCACCCTCAAGGCCAATCAGAATGTCACCGGTCTGGCCATTACCACCTTCGGCGTCGGCGTCGGCAATTTCTTCGGCGGATCCCTCATCAAGATCGTCAAAAGCGATGTGCCTTACCTCGCCCTCGTCAAGATCGCCAAGGCCTATAAAACTACTCTGCCCTTTGCCTCCGGCATGGGCCCCATCGGCCAGCTGTTCTTTTCCTATGGCTTTCTGGTCTACCTCGCCGTCATTTTGGCGGTAGCGGTCAGCCTGTTCCTTAGCCGCAGCCGCGCCGGCTTGTACCTGCGCGCCGTGGGCGAAAACCCCGCCACTGCCGATGCCGCGGGTATCAATGTTACCCGTTATAAATACCTTGCCACCTGCATCGGCGGCATGATCGCCGGCCTTGGCGGCCTGTTCTACATCATGGATTACAGCAATGGTATCTGGTCCAATAACGGCTTTGGCGATCGCGGCTGGCTCGCCATCGCCATCGTCATCTTTGCCACCTGGAAGCCCACCATGGCCATCCTCGGCAGCTATCTGTTTGGTGCGCTGTATATCCTGTTCAATTATCTCAATGTCCCCATGCGCCTGCTGCCCCTCATTCAGATGCTCCCTTACCTCGTCACTATCATCGTGCTGGTGGCGGTCAGTATCCGCAAAAAGCGGGAAAACCAGCCCCCCGCCAGCCTCGGCCTTTCCTACTTCCGCGAAGAGCGCTGAACCAACCCGAAAAAAACTCCCCCGACCAACATCCGGGGGAGTTTCCTATATAAGCTATAAGCTTTTCAAAGGGGGGGGAGAACCGGAGCGGGTTCACCTTTCGCGTTTCATCAGGGCACAGACTAACCCTTTGCACAGGCTTTCTGCTCCCCTTGGCACCAAATAAAAAAGACGCCCCAGTGTATTTCTTCACAAACTACCCCCATCGGAGGGAAAGATAGTGTGAAAGAAAACCGTCAGGGTTGTCTTTCGCGTTTCAT
>ERZ1673738.1574-NODE-1574-length-33490-cov-4.843218_pt1 | contig 33490 bp, 29 predicted proteins | sample MGYA00580198_ERZ1673738 | MGnify/ENA primary metagenome ERZ1673738 (study PRJEB41218, sample SAMN15661784) | gut metagenome | host: Homo sapiens | place: Canada: London | collected 2015-08-20/2019-03-30 | study: EMG produced TPA metagenomics assembly of...
CGAAAGGATTCAACCACAAATGAGCATAATGAGCAGCCGCAACCTGACCATGATGACGGACCTTTATCAGCTGACCATGATGTACGGCTATTTTAAAAAGGGCATGGCGGGCAACAAAGCGGTCTTTGACCTTTTTTTCCGCGATACAAAAGCAAATTCTTCCTATGCAGTAATGGCGGGCACGGAATCTATCGTTGAATATATCAATGATCTGCATTTCTCGGAGAACGATGTTGCTTACCTGCGTTCGCTTAATCTTTTTGATGAATCGTTTTTAAGCGTACTCCGCGGACTGCATTTCACGGGTGAAATCTATGCAATGGAAGAGGGGACCCTCGTTTATCCGTATGAACCGCTCGTTCGCGTCATTGCACCGATAATGGAGGCACAGCTCGTTGAAACAGCGTTGCTGAACCTTGTTAATCATCAAACGCTTATCGCAACAAAGGCAAGCCGCGTCTGCTATGCCGCAAAGGGTGATGCCGTAATGGAATTCGGTCTGCGCCGCGCACAGGGTCCGGATGCAGGGAACTACGGCGCACGTGCTGCCGTTGTCGGCGGCTGCTGCGGCACAAGCAATGTTCTCACGGGTCAGCTTTTCAACATTCCCATCCTCGGCACGCATGCACACAGCTGGGTAATGAGCTTCCCGACGGAGCTTGATGCTTTCCGCGCCTATGCGGATATTTTCCCGGAAAACTGTCTGCTGCTTGTTGACACATATGACACGCTGCGCAGCGGCGTTCCTAATGCAATAACAGTTTTTAACGAGCTTCGCAGCAGAGGTTATGAGCCGGCGGGTATTCGTCTTGACTCGGGCGATCTTGCTTACCTTACCAAAAAAGCAAGAAAAATGCTTGATGAAGCCGGGTTTGAAAATGCAAAAATCTGTGTTTCGGGCGACTTGGACGAGACGCTTATCAACAGCCTGAAAATGCAGGGAGCATGCATAAACACTTGGGGTGTCGGAACAAAGCTCATAACTTCAGACGACAAGCCCGCACTCGGCGGCGTTTACAAAATGTCTGCTGAAATTATTGACGGCGTCGTTTATCCGAAAATCAAATTGTCCGAAAATGCTGTTAAGATCACAAACCCGGGCATTAAAACCGTTTATCGCCTGTATGATAAAGATCATATGGCGATTGCCGATCTTATCGCTTTGCGCGATGAAAAGTTCGACACGACAAAGCCGCTCACGATTTACCACCCCGAACAAACTTATAAACGCATGACACTTACGGATTACACAATGCGTGAGCTGCTTGTGCCCATCTTCATAGACGGAAAACAGGTTTACAACTGTCCGACGATTCAACAGATTCAGGCATATGCAAAGCAGGAGCTTGACACCCTCTGGGAGGAAAGCAAGCGTTTGATGAACCCGCAAGTTTACAAAGTCGATTATTCGGACGGGCTGTACGATTTGCGTCAAAAGCTTATCCGTGAACATCGGAAGCTTCCCGCGAATGCGTAAAACTGTGTTTGAACACTTCAAAATAAAGAACGATATTGCGGACGGGTGTATGCGTTTTGCACTGCGCCTGTCCGCGGGACTGCTTGCGGCTTTAGTGCTCTCGGCAGCGGGCTGCAATGACAAAAACTCAAGCATTATGCCCGATGTGACATTGCCGCCTCACGGATTCCGGGTCGACAGCGCCGAGCCGACAGCGGGTACATATCCGACGGCCGATGCAGCATCAACCTTTGATGCAGCATCGACTTTCGATGCAGCGCCTACGGGCGGCATAATGCATTATGATGCGCTTGGAAAAGAAATTCGCGACACGGAGCATTTTGAGCAATATCTCCGATTTATAAACTTTCGCGTTTTCGAGGAGGGAGACGGCACATTCGTTGACGGCATGGTCATAAACAGCTACCCCGAAACTCTTTTTTGTGCTGTGAACATAATTTTCGCGGACACGACGGAAGGCGGCAGCGAGGCCTTCATTGCTTCCGGCAGTATGCAGTCGGCAGACGGTTCATTCATGCTGAAGCTTGAGCCGGGGGAGAATCTGCTTTTTGCAACAGTATTGACAGATACAGCGCTGACGGATAAACCTTTTACTCTTGAATTCGATGCTTCTGTCGGTGTTCAGCCCGGGCATTGATGACGGAATATAACGTACGGACTTATTTTTCCCTTTTTGCTTGAAATCTGCGGCAAAATAGGATATAATTTGTATAATCTCCCAAGACACGGCCGGAACGGTCGGTCTGCGGAGGCAGCAATATGTCGGCGCATCCGCCGCTGCGGAATCATTGCAATGCGGTTTGCGCTGCAACAACAAAGAATAAAGGGCAACGGTTAATAATTATGGAAAAAACACTTTCGCTTATTGTACCCGTTTATAACGAAGAAGAGGTGCTTGAAACCTCATTTTCCCGTATGGATGCGGTTATGAAAAAAATCGGTTATCCTTACGAAATCATTTATGTAAACGATGGCAGCCGTGACGGCTCAATGAAGATTCTGCGCAATATCGCAAAGAACAATCCACAGGTCAAGGTGCGTTCCTTCAGCAGGAATTTCGGGCATCAGCTTGCCGTAACCTGCGGCATGGATGCTGCCAAAGGTGATGCGTTGATAATCATTGACGTTGACTTGCAGGATCCGCCCGAAGTTATCGAGCAAATGGTCAAAGCATGGGAAAACGGTGCTGATATAGCATACGGCAAACGCCTCAAGAGGCAGGGAGAGACTATCTTCAAAAAGCTCACGGCTGCTGCATATTACCGCCTGCTGAAGTCAATGAGTGCAACCGCAATTCCGCTTGATACCGGTGATTTTCGTCTTATCGACCGCAAAGTTGCGGATGTGTTCCTCAAAATGCGTGAACATAACCGCTTCCTGCGCGGCATGAGCGGCTGGATGGGCTTTGACGCCGTCCCAATTGAATTTGTCCGCAACGAACGCTTTGCGGGAAAAACCAAGTACACGCTCAAAAAAATGATTCGCCTTGCAATGGACGGAATCATTGGTTTCAGTGATCGTCCGCTGACGCTTTGCGGCGGTTTCGGCGTGTTCACAAGCATCATTGCGGGTCTCGGTCTTATCGCGCTCATCGTGCTTGCCTGCTGCGGAGTTGAATTCCCCGCATGGCTGTGGGCAGTTGACGGCGTTGTTCTGCTTCAGGGACTCACTTTCCTCTTCCTCTGCATTCAGGGCGCATACATGAACCGCATGTACGATGAGCTTAAGCAGCGTCCGCTCTATATCGTTGCGGAGGAGCTGAACTTCTGACACCTTCCGCCGGCAGGCGGTTCGGCTTGTCGGCGCATTAATTTTTTTCTATTTTTTCGGAAAAAATATCCCGAATTATATAGTTGTTTTTTCCCCGTAATGGGGTATAATAAGGTCAAGGCCGGCTTCTTTTTCGCCGCCGGCTTCCGATTCAAACATTTATAATCTTTTGAGGAGGCTTTTCACTCATGGCAACCAAAATCGGCATCAACGGCTTCGGCCGCATCGGCAGGCTCGTTTTCCGCGCAGCAGCAGCGGATCCCGACGTTACTGTAATGGGCATCAACGATCCCTTCATCGACCTTGAATACATGGCTTATCTGCTCAGGTATGACACCGTTCACGGCAGGTTTGACGGAGAAATCAAGGTTGAAAACGGCAAGCTCGTTGTCAACGGCGAAGCTATCAGCGTTTATAACTGCATGGATCCCAAGGAGATTCCCTGGGGCGAATGCGGCGCAGAATACGTTGTTGAATCCACCGGTAAGTTCACCACCACCGAACTCGCAAGCCAGCATTTCGTAGGCGGCGCAAAGAAGGTCGTCATCTCCGCACCCGCAAAGGATGCAACTCCCATGTTCGTTATGGGTGTAAACAACAAGGAATACAAGTCCGACATGAACGTTGTTTCCAATGCAAGCTGCACAACCAACTGCCTTGCACCTCTTGCAAAGGTTATCAACGATAATTTCGGCATCAAAGAGGGTCTTATGACCACCGTTCATTCAATCACCGCAACCCAGCTTACCGTTGACGGTTCTTCCCGCAAGGATTGGCGCGGCGGACGTGCGGCAGCACACAACATCATCCCCAGCAGCACCGGTGCAGCAAAGGCAGTCGGCAAGGTCATCCCCGCTCTTAACGGCAAGCTGACCGGCATGAGCATGCGCGTTCCCACCATTGACGTTTCTGTTGTTGACCTCACCTGCGTGCTCGAAAAGCCCGCAACTTACGATGAAATCAAGGCAGTTATGAAAGCAGCAAGCGAAAGCCCCGAATTCGCCGGCATCATCGGATACACCGAGGACGCTGTTGTCTCTTCCGATTTCTATCACGATAAGAGAACTTCCATCTTCGATGCAACCGCCGGCATCATGCTCAACGATCATTTCGTAAAGCTCGTTGCTTGGTACGACAATGAATGGGGTTATTCCAACAAGCTTGTTGACCTCATCAAGCATATGTCCTCCGTTGATCATCCCTGCTGTTGCTGCTGCGGCAAATAATTCCGCGGTATAAACAGGAATCAACGCACATAATTAAACCAAAATAACGAACAGGAGCATTGCCGTATGACGATGCTCCTGTTTTTTTGTTCACTGTCCTGCTCCAATGCACGGAGCAGCCGGAATGCAGCGGCAAACAGCGTTATTGATTCAAACTGATTCTGCACACTTTCGTTGCAATATCGTTGACGAAAGCTTCGTCATGTTCAACAAACAGCATGGTCGGCTTGTATTCAAGTATCAGCGTTTCTATCTGAAGTCTTGATATAACGTCAATGTAGTTCAGCGGCTCATCCCAGATATAGAGGTTGGCTCTTTGGCAAAGGCTGCGGGCAAGCAGGACTTTTTTCTTTTGTCCCATGGAAAATTCCGACATATCTTTTGTGAACTGCGTGCGCTTGAAATCAAGCTTTCTCAGAATCGTTTTGAACAGGGTGATATCAATTTCGCTTTCTGCGGCGAAGTCGTCTGCGCTGCCGGAAAGAAAAGACATATCCTGCGGCACATACGACACGGTCAGTCTGCTGCCGATTTCAAGTGTGCCCGTATGTGCAATTGGTTGGCCGATTAAAAGCTTCAGCAAACTGGATTTACCGCAGCCGTTGCGCCCGACAAGCGCGATTCTGTCCCCGCGGTTGAGCGTAAGACTGATTCCGTTTGCAACGCATCTGTCACCGTAAAAAATGGAAAGGTCTTTTGATAAAAGCAGATTCTGCCTGAAATACGGCTCGGGATGCAGCTTCAGCCGCTCGTCATATTCAACATCGTGCATAAGTGCCTCCCGCTTTTCGATTTCGCGTTCAAGTCTGCTCTCCTGTGCCTTTGCATGACGCATCATCTTTGCGGCTTTTGCGCCGATTGCGCCGCGATCACACGGACCGCCCCCGATTTTTGTTGCTTCAACTTTGTCCGACCATGAAGCAATTCTGTCCGCTGCATTGCGCAGGTTGGCAATTTCGGCGGTCAGACGGGAGTTTTCACCGCGTTCATAATCGTCACGCCGAGTTTTTTCACGCTGCCATGATGAATAATTGCCGTGAATGACTTCTATCGTGCTGCGATTAATTGACAGCACATGGTCAATGCATTCGTCAAGGAATGCCCTGTCGTGCGACACAAGAATGAACCCTCGTTTGCTCTTGAGATATTTCGCAACGAGTCGTCTCCCGTCAAGGTCAAGATGATTCGTCGGTTCATCAATGAGCAGAAAATTGTTTTCCTTGAGAAAGAGTGCGGCAAGCAGCAGTTTGGTTTTTTCTCCGTTGGAAAGCGTTGCAAACGGACGGGGGAGCACACTTTCATCAACACCGAGAAGTCCGAGTTCCCGCTCGGCGCGCCAAAAGTCGTATTCCGCAATACCGGAAACAGTCAGAAGGATTTCGGCAGCGGTCAGACTTTCATTTGTTACGGTAAACGGAAAATAGTCAAAATGAACGCTTGCCGTGATGCTTCCTTCGTATGCATAATCGCCCATTAACAGCCGCAGAAAAGTCGTTTTTCCGCGCCCGTTTCGTCCGATGAAACCAAGTCTCCAATCGGTATCGATCGTGAAATTTACGTTTTCAAAAATGTTGTCGAAACTGCCTTCATAGCAGAAAGTTAAATTGCGTACTGAAATTATGGACATATGAACCTCCTTGTTGTTCAAGCCTGCGGGTTATAAATGCGCTGAAAGCCGAAGTCTGCGGGCGGTTCGGAGGGTTTCGTTAAGGTGCACATAAAACACATTTTATGAAAATAAAAAACGGAACGTGAAACATCATTCACATCCGCTTCTGAGCAGAACTATAAAGCTCATACAGGGAAACACAAAGTCTGCATTGCATTTATCCTGTTAAATATGCGGAAGTCCACCGGGATGTTATCAACCGAATCGCAGCGCAAACTCTTTTGCACACTTTTAAGCGCAACAAAAAAAGTTATGCTTTGCATAAAAACTCAGTCGATCACGGTCATTCCGGTATACCCCTTTGTTTAAATTTCGGCGGATGAACCACCGATTAAAATGATTATAGCACCGAGCCCATCGTATTGTCAACAACGAATTTTGATGGCGGCTGCTTTGTGCAAATAATGATGATGTAAATAAAACCGCATAACGAAATTGAAAGCATCCGAATGCTGTCTGCATGTTCGGATGCTTTCGGTTTTTTTGTCAGATTGTTAAATCAGTTGTTCTTTTTCTTGGAACGGAGAAAATAGGGCCAATCGAGTCCGCTGTTTTTGTCGCGGTCATCGCGGGGAGTGCTTTTGCGGGAAGACTCAGCGGGCCTTGCCGGGCGAGGTTCATCGCCGTAGCTGTTGCCGTAGCCCCTGTTGTCGTCATATGCAGGAGCGTTGCCGTATCCCGGGCGACTCTCATAATCGGGTCTGCCGTACTCTGCACTGTTCGAGCCTGAACCGCCGCGAATGCCGCTGCTGTAGTCAGCGGGGTTTCGATGGGACTCCTGCCTGTCGCTGTAGCTGCGATCAACGTAGTCGCGCCTGCCGGGTTCGTCACGCATGGGTGCAGTACCGTATTCACGTTGTGCGTTCGGAGTATTTAAGCGGTCGTCACGGATATCATATTGTTCACGGTCGGGAGCGGCGGGACGTGTATCAACACGAATGCCTCTGCCGTCGCGGGAGTCGGGGTCGGGACGAACGCCGGAATTTACAGCATTTTGACGCGTCCTTGAGGGGTCGTTATCCAGTTCTGCGGGCCACTCAAAGCCTGTTGCAATAACGGTAACACGAACATCGTCTCCCATTGCGTCATCAATGCCCATTGCGAAAATGATGCGTGCTTCTTCATCCACAGCCGAGGTTATGAGGTTGGTTGCATTGTCAACCTCCATCATGCCGAGAGTGGGTCCGCCCACAACGTTGATGAGAACGCCCTTTGCACCGTCAATTGTTGTTTCAAGCAGCGGACTTTTGATTGCCTGCTGGGTAGCTTCCGTGCAGCGATCTTCGCCGCTTGCGGTGCCGATACCCATGTGGGCCATGCCCTTTGCGGAAAGGACGGTGCGAACATCCGCAAAGTCGCTGTTGATCATTGTGTGGCAGGTGATAAGGTCGCTGATTCCCTGAACGCCCTGACGGAGCACATCGTCCGCAACGCGGAGCGCATCGTTAATGGGTGTGTTGCCGACAATGGAAAGCAGTTTTTGGTTGGGAATGATAATGAGCGTGTCAACAACATCGCGCAAATCGCGTATGCCTTGAAGTGCATTTCTCATGCGTGAGCGGCCTTCAAAACTGAAAGGCTTTGTAACAACACCAACGGTCAGTATGCCCTGCTCTTTGGCGGCTTTTGCGACTATGGGTGCTGCCCCGGTGCCGGTGCCGCCGCCCATACCTGCGGTGATGAAAACAAGATCTGCGCCGCGAATTGCGTCGTTGATCTCATCAATGCTCTCTTCTGCTGCAGCCCTGCCGACGGCAGGTTCCGCACCTGCGCCGAGACCTTGGGTTGCCTTTTCACCTATCTGAACCTTGATGTCTGCCTTGGAGGTGAATAGAGCCTGCCTGTCGGTGTTGATGGATACAAATTCAACACCGCGAAGACCAAATTCAACCATACGGTTCACTGCGTTCCCGCCTGCGCCGCCGACGCCGACGACTTTAAGCTGGGCAATATTGCCCTGTTCGTTATCGAGTTCAAGATCAAGTGCCATTATTGATAAAACCTCCTTTGTCTTCGGTTGATTTAAACTTTGAGAATGCATCGAACGGTTTGCTCTTTTCAAAAACCAATCGGTGCATACTGTGGCAATCTTTGCATAATTGCTATGCATTTTGTCGGTAAGCGAAAAAATCTCTGATGTTGCCGACTATATTATCCACCAGTCGTCTGTTGCCGACAGCAAGTGAACCGCTGCCGTAAAGCATGAAATGCGCAAGCGCAAATGCCGGTGCGTAGTTAACGGCGTTCATAAGGCTTGTCCGCGGCATGGAAACATATACGCGCCTTCCGAGAAGTCGGGAAAGCCTTTCGGCACCGCCGCGCATAAGCGCAATTCCGCCGCCGATGAGATAGACGGGGAAGCGCGCCCGAGCGTTTTGTTCAATGCCGCTGATGATGCTTTGAATTTCATCCGCAAGCTGAACGATGCGGGCTTCGATAACGGATTGAATTGCGCCGCAGCTGAGCGTTGCAAGTCCCTCTCCGGGAATCATAACGCGCTCAACTGAGTTGCTGTAATCAAGCCCGAATACATACCTGCGTTTGATGCTTTCCGCCGTGCCGAACGGAAGACGCAGCCCGTATGCAATATCACGCGTGAAGTGTTCGCCGCCGATTCCGATGCTTTCGGAGCAAAGCAGAGCGTTGTCATATATGAGTGAAACATCACAATGCTGACCGCCGCAATCGATTAGTATCGCACCGTTTTCGCGGTCCGGTTCGGGAATTGTGAACAATGCCCCTGTCAACTGCGATGAAACAAACGGATCGGCGGCAATGCCTGCTGAGCGAAGCGCATCCGAAACGACTGCGGCGAAAGCCGAGTCAACGAAGGTATGCGCCGCATCCGCCGAAATTTCCTTTGCGGACTTGCCGACGGGCGAATGCTCCGCCGCCATGCCGTCAAGTTCAAAGTTGAACAGCGAGCTGTGCATCAGCGTAAAGCCTTCCGGCGGAGTGAAATCCGCCGCCTGCTCAAGCAGAAGATCGATGTCCGGTTCCGTGACGCGGTGCGATCTGGATTCAACAGGCTGTCGGCAGGAGTTGAGCAGGGTCTTTGTGAATGGTGCGGGAACTCCGACACAGGCACTGCGAAGGCGGATTCCCTGAGAGCTGCGGAGTGCAGAGGCAATGCTTTCAAGTGTATCACTCAGTGCGGCCGCGTTCGGAAGCTCACCGAATCGATACCCGGAGTAGGTACGTTCTTCGGCATTTTGAACAATGATTGCGCCGTCAGCCGCAGGGCAGACAACCATGGCAAGAACTTTGCTGCTGCCGATGTCGATTATAACACTCTGTTTCATTCAAGCTCTCCAAATGCAGAATCCGCTGCCCCAAAAACAGTTTTCGGCGGGGTATGTCACATTTTCTCAACGAAAACGGCATGTGTGCGGACTGTGCATATATGTATGCTCATTATAGCATATATGCAATATTATGCGCAACACCCGGGCAGCGACTTTGCGTAAAAAAGATAGAATAACCTAATTTGTTTTATAAAATCTAACCCAATGTTTCATCAAGGCTCGTCCGTTGAATTAGGCGGAGCAGTCACCTGCTGCGGTGCATCCGTTTCAGGCGGGACCGATGCGGCCGAACTGCGCGGAGTGAAGTCAACAACGGTTGAATCCTTAAATATGTTGACCGTCCCCCCGCTCGGATAGACGGGGAGAAGGCGTGCGTAAGCCTTTGCTGCGGTTTTAATATTTCCTTCCGCATACCGCCAGTCATCCAGAACAAAAGTGTAGCCGTGCTGAAGCTCAAGCTTTATCGAGGCTGCATTGGACAAATCAATTGCAATAACGCTTTCTGCAAAATCACATTCTTTTACTGCCGCAAGCAGCTTCATTGCCGTGACGGTGCGGAGACAATGGTTCTTTTCGGTTATCACGGTATTACGCACAAAGCCGATATTCGCCATGCCGCGGAGCAGGATAAGCTCACCGCTGCTTTCCGCGCCGATTGCAAGCACAAGCCCTTCGGCGTCAACAAGCGTATATGTTCCGTTTGCTGCGGGTATGGCCGCCGCAGCATTGTGATCGGCAACATTGATACTGATTTTATTCGGAAAAACCCTGCGCACGCCGGTGCAGATCAAATTCGGAATGCTTGATACGTTTTTTGATATTTCATCCGTGTTGTAGGAAAGAATATGCCTGCCCGTCTGCAAACCTGCAAGGCCGATTATCTGTTCGGCACTGTATCGGCCGCTTCCGGAAACAATGAACGAGTCAACGCAGGTAAAGCGGTAGGCTGTATAGCCGCAAAACCCAAGCAGTGCGATAAGAAGAAGAATTCCGAGCGAACTGAAAATGTCACGCCTGTTTTGCCTCCGCCGCTTTTCCTCGTGGCTGATGCCGCGTGCGGGTGCCGCTGCGCGGGTATCCAGTCCGTCGGATTCAACACCGTGCGGAACCTTGCGTGCACGTGTTCCGGCCGCACTGCGGGCACCGTGTACGGAATTGCCTGAAGCGTCCGCAGAACGGTTGCGGGAATGCCTGCTGCCGTACTCAGGTTCGTTATTGCTGCCGCTGTTTCTGTTTTTTGTGTTTTCCATATGATTCTCCGCGTGATTTTCGGGGTTCCGTATAGCGTGAAATATTGAGCAGTACGCCGATGCCGGCAAGGAATATAACAAGCGAGGTACCGCCGGAGCTGATGAAGGGGAGCGTTTGCCCTGTTGCGGGTATTGAATTTGTAACAACGGCAACGTTGACCGCAACCTGCACGGCAAGTATGGAAGAGAACCCCGCCGCAACAAGTGAAGCGAACCTGTCGCGAACGGAGAGCGCAATTCGAATGCCGCGGTAGATAATAAAGCAGTAGGCCGCAATTAACAGTGCAACAGTCACAAAGCCGAGTTCCTCGGCAATGATGGAAAGAATGAAGTCACTTTCACGATAAGGCAAAAACAGAAGCTTTTGACGGCTTGCATCAAGCCCCTGACCGAACCACCCGCCGTTGCCGAATGCATAAAGCGATTGAACGATCTGATAGCCGGCATCGCTTTTGTTGCCCCAAGGATCAAGCCATGCAGTAAATCTGCTTTCGCGATATGACGCAGCAAACAAAAGAACAACGAGAGCAGCTCCGCCGATAAGTGCCGCAATGCCGAGCTGACTAAGGCTTGCTCCTCCGATAAAAAGCATGATTGCAAACACAATGCAAAGGATTATGAGCATGGAAACGTTCGGCTGAAAATAAATCAACACGGCGGGAACGACAAGCAGTGCAGCCATCGGCAAAAACCCACGAACGAACGACGGCATATCTTCATGATGATCCGTCATGTATTTTGCCATGCAAATAACGATTATGAACTTTGCAAGTTCGGAAGGCTGAAATTGCAGCGGACCGATTTTGAGCCAACGCTGTCCGCCCTGCAGGTTTTTGCCGAAAAGAAGAACGGCAATCAGGAGCAGGATTATAAGCAAATATGCCATCCATGCAAAGCGTCGGTAGAATTTGTAATCCACGAACGAAAGCCCGAACATAACGGGAATGCCGATTGCAAGGAAGAGCAGCTGCTTTTTTACGTAGTAATACCCATCGCCCTGAAAGGACTGGGCATAATAATAGCTTGCGGAAAACAGCATAACAACGCCGAATGCGCAGATTGCCGCAACTGTAAGAAAAAGCAAGTAGTCCATGCCGTGTCTGCGCGGGCGCATTGTCGGCATGGGTGCAGCGGCGGGAGAACTGCCGCCGCGCCTTTCGGCGGAATGAATATGTGTTGCGTTGCTTTCCATCTCAACCTCTCTTATCGATTATTCCGAAACGGGAGGGACCGTTTCGGGCAGAATGCGGCATTTTTCGGCGGAAACTCAAGCCCGATGGGCGGGAATCAAAACCGCCTCAGAGTGAGTTTACTATTTCCTTAAATATGTCACCGCGCTGTTCAAAATTGTCGAACATGCCCCAGCTTGCGCAGGCGGGGGAGAGCAGCACTGCATCGCCGGGTTCGGCAAGGGATGCTGCTTTCAGTATCAGTGCGCGAAAATCATCCGAACAGGGGTAGATGTTTTTAAACCCTTCCTCTTTGGCCGCACGCATGATAGCTTCGGTGTTCGAACCGTTTACAACAACAGCCTTAACTCTTCCGTTGAAGGCGCGGAAGACGGGACGATAATCACTTTGCTTATCATAATTACCGACGCCGAGCATAAGCACTGTCGGCTTTGTCATTGCTTCAACGGCTTTAACGGTGGATTCGGGGTTTGTGCCTTTTGAATCGTTGTAAAAAGTGATTCCGTTCAGGCAGCGCGTGTATTCAATTCTATGCTCAACACCTTTGAATGATTTCAAAACATTGCAGACGACATCCGGCTTTACTCCCATGGACATAGCAAGGCAAACCGCACAGAGCGCGTTTTCAAGGTTATGTGCACCGATGATGCCGAGTTCGTTTGCGGGAATAAGCTGCGTTTCAACTCCGTTCATGCGGAAGATGATGATGCCGCTGCGGACAAAGGCGCCGTCCCGAACCTCATGCAGCCTTGAAAAGTAAAGCTTTTTTGCTTTTGTTTCCGCGGCCGAAACAATTGGATCATCCGCATTCAGAACGGCAAAATCCTGTTCGGTCTGGTTTTCAAAAACGCGCATTTTGGCAGCAATGTACGCTTCCATCGAGCCGAACCGATTGATATGATCCTCGGTGATGTTCAAAAGCCCGGCTGCATCGGCATGAAAGTCACGGATGCTTTCGAGCTGGAGAGCGGCGGTTTCCGCAACAACGGTGTCGCCCGGGCGCGTTTCGGATGCATGTTCGGTAATTGGAATGCCGATGTTGCCGAGAACAAACGTTTGGCCTTCGCCGTTTGCTTTGAATATTTCGCCGGTAAGCGCAGTGGTTGTGGTTTTTCCGTTCGTGCCGCCGATGCACACAAAATGCGTTCCTCTGCTGCAATAACGATAACCGAGTTCAATTTCGCCAATAACTTCAATGCCGCGGCTCTGTGCCTTGCGGACAAATGGAGCGAAAATCGGAATAACGGGGGAAATAATCATCAGGTCCACTCCGTCCAAAAGTGTTTCGGGAGCTTCGCCGAGTTTGTCGGTGTATTCAATGCCGGAAAGGGCTTCCTCAAGCCCGGGAATGACAGGTTTCATATCGTTAATGATAACGTTATACCCGTTTCTGTAAAGCAGTTTTGCGCTCGAAATGCCGCTTTTTGCCATTCCGACGATCAGTGCGGTTTTTTTCATATCGAATCGCGTCCTTTCGTTGTTTATAGGTTTTATTCGGTGAATTAAGCTGCCTGCGGAACAAATTCGTATCTGCGGCAGTGCAGTCTTTTTAGATGCTGCCGTTCGGAGCAGCGGGGTTTTGAGAAGTGTGCCGATGCTCCTTCTTAAAAACCCGGTATCATTATCGGTCGTGCCAAGTGCCAACAAAAATCACGACTCTCGGCGCCGAACGGCGGCTATGTGTTCAAAACGGTTCGCCCGAACCGCAGGAACCCATTGTGGGAATTCTGCAATGCAGAGTTATGCTGCATGATATAACAAACTCGGATTTGTTTGCTCTATCAAAGGAACAGTGCGAGTGCGGCAACGCAGGCAAGTGCGGTCACTATCATGTATCCCGAAACGACTTTTGTTTCGGGATAGCCCAAAAGCTCAAAATGGTGATGAAGAGGTGCCATTTTGAATATGCGCTTGCCGTGGCGCAGTTTGAACGAGCCGACCTGCAGCACAACGCTCACGGCGGAGGCAACAATGCATACGCCCATCAGCAGGAAGAGGAACGGGGAACGGCTGTAAATGACCATTGCGGACATTGCGCCGCCCAGTGCCATTGAGCCTGTATCTCCCATAAAGACTTTTGCGGGATAGCTGTTGCTCTTCAAAAAGCCGAGGCAGCCGCCGGCGACCGCAAACGCAAAAACGCTCATGCAAAGCATTCCGTCGCGGTTTGCAACGAAACGGGGTTCGTTAATGAAGCTGCCGTCGAAAACTTTTGCAAAATAGAGAAAAAGCACACCCATTGCAATGCTGTAAATCAGCGAGACGCCGGAAAGCAGACCGTCCAAGCCGTCGGTCAGGTTTGCACTGTTGACAACGGCAATTATCATGAACATCGTAAAGGGAATGTACCATCCGCCGAGTTCGATGCTGCCGAAAATCGGGTCATACAATGTTGAGCCGATAAAACTGCTTTTATAGGCATAGTACGCCGCCGCAAAGGACAGAAGAAGCTGTGCGATAATTTTTTGGTATGCGCGGAGACCGAGATTGCGCTTGCGCTTGACTTTTATAAAGTCGTCAAGGAAGCCGACAAGCCCGAACGCAAGCATGATAAGCACGGCAGGAACCGAAAAATCGAATGCAATGCCGTATATGCTGAATGCCGCAACTGCAATAATGATCGCGATTATGAACATAATGCCGCCCATCGTCGGAGTGCCTTCCTTTGCGGAATGTGCATGCGGCCCCTCGGCACGTTCAACCTGCCCGTACTTGAGTCGTCGGAGCATGGGAATGAACAGGGGAGAAATGAGCATGACCGCTGCTGCGGCGGTTATGAAAGCGAAAATCATCTTTTGCATAATACGAACCTCTTATATTTTTTCTTTGCACGGAACCGAAACGGCCCGATGCGCAAAACTGCGCCGAATACGGAATTATTTGCGCCCGCAGCGCATATCTTCAAGAATTTCGGCAACGATTATTTTTTCATCGAACGGATGCTTGATGCCGTTGATTTCCTGATAATTCTCGTGACCCTTGCCTGCAAGAACAACCACATCGTCCTTCTTTGCAATATTCAGTGCGTAACGTATCGCTTCGAGGCGGTTTTCAATAACAACGTACTCCGTTTTTTCGCTGCGCACACCTTCAAGCACCATGTTGATGATGCGCGTCGGATCTTCCGTGCGCGGATTGTCGGATGTTACAACACAGAAGTCTGCAAGTTTTGCCGCCGTTGCACCCATTATCGGACGTTTGGCATTATCCCTGTCGCCTCCGCAGCCGAACACGGCAATGACGCGTCCTTTGGCAAAACCCTGAACGGCAGAGAGCAGGTTGGACAGTCCGTCCGGTGTGTGTGCAAAATCCAGTATAACGGAAAAATCAAAGCCTTCCGCAGGCAGCGATTCCATCCTGCCGGAAACGCCCTTCACACTTTTCAGCCCTTCCGCGATGGTGTCCAAATCAATTCCGAGTTTCATGCAGACCGATGCTGCAAGCATTGCGTTAAAAACATTGAAAAGCCCGGGAATGGAAACATTGATTTGCTTGTTTCCGTTCGGCGTCAGCATTTCAAATTCGATGTTGCGCGCACAGATTTCAATGTCGGCAGCGCGAACATCGGCTTTTTCGCAGCGAATGCCGTATGTGATGCTTGGAATATTGATACCGCGAAGCAGCTCCGCGCTGTGGCTGTCATCAGCATTCATAACGGCAAATTTGCTGCGTGTGAACATAATTTTTTTTGCCGCAAGATAATTTTCAAAAGTTTTGTGATAATCAAGATGATCCTGCGTAAGGTTCGTGAATCCGCCTATGAGATACTCGATTCCGTGAACCCTGTCCTGATCCAATGCGTGCGAACTGACTTCCATCACGATAAGCTGAACACCCTCGTCGCGCATAAGCCTGAACACACGCTGAAGCTCAACGCTTTCCGGTGTGGTGCGGTCGGTGGGGATGATTCTGTCGCCGATAAGGTTTCGAATCGTGCCGATCAGTCCGACTTTATAGCCCGCCTTTTCGGTGATCGCTTTTATCATGTATGTTGTTGTCGTTTTTCCGTTCGTGCCGGTGATGCCGATGACAGGGATTCCGTCAAGCGGATGACCGTAAAACTCAATTGCAAGTTCGGCCATTGCATGACGTGAGTTTTTCACAATAATTTGCGGCACGGAAAGAGGAAGCTCCCGTTCAACAAGGAGCGCGGCTGCGCCGCGGGCAACTGCGCTTTCGGCAAATTCGTGTCCGTCTTTGAAAGTGCCGCGGATGCAGCAAAACAGCTCACCGCCGGTGAGTTTTCTTGAGTCGTATTCGATTCTGCTGATGTCGCAGTCGCTGCCGATTATGCGGCAGTCGGTATTTTTTGTCAGTTCACTTATAAGCATTGCTTTTCTCCTGTTATAAAGCAAGTATTGATTTTGCAGCAAAAAGTCTGCCTGTTGCGGAAATTAACCGCCTGTAGTCGAATAGCCGAAATAAACCGTTACGGATGAGCCGAATTCAACCTGCGTGCCTGCATAGATGCTTTGTCCGATGACATATCCGAACGGATCGGCGGGGTCGGCAATCATTGTAAGCCCGAGCTGTTTAAGCTCATCATGCGCCTGGAGCGCGGTTTTCCCGATTAGACTCGGCATGGTAACATAATACGGCTCAGCGGTCGGTTCGGCGGTGTTCACACCCTCAAGTCCGGTGTACAGCAGAACGGACGAGCCGATAACAACGCTTTGGCCCGCTGCCGGAACCTGCATTGTTACAACCGCATCGCATTCGAAAATGCCCTCAAGTCCGTACTGCGCAAGCAGTGCGGAAGCGTCAGCCGCGGACATTCCGACAAGGTTGGGCAGCTGAACCGTCTGATAGCTTGTTTCCGGGGTTAATCCGGGAACTTCCTTCAGCGTCAACACATTTTCAAGCACACGGCGAACGAAAGGTGCGGCAACCGTGCTGCCGAAGATTGAACTTACACGAGGCTCATCAACAAGGATGAGTCAGAGATAACGGGGTTCGTCCGCGGGAGCGAATCCGATGAATGAACAGATATAATTTCCCGAGGATACGCGGCCGTATTCGTCATATTTCTGCGCCGTTCCCGTTTTTCCGCCGACGGTGTAGTTTGCAAGCTTTGCGTTTTTGCCCGTTCCGTTATCAACAACACTTTGCAGTATCTGACGAACGTATGCGGAGCTTTCCGCGCTGATGACCCTGCGAACGGGGGACGTATCGGCCTTGAATACCGTTTCACCGGAGGCCGATATGATTTCGTCAACGATATAGGGTGTGTGCAGTTCGCCTCCGTTGATTGCGGCACAGACTGCGCTTGCAAGCTGAATCGGCGTCACGGCAATGCTTTGCCCGAAGCCGATGCGTGCAAGATCGTTTTGGGTAACGTATTTCTGGTGAGTTACGATGCCTTCGCTTTCACCGACAAGTCCGCTGCCCGTGCTTTGCCCAAGGCCGAACGCATAAAGATAATCATAAAACTTTTCGGTACCCATTGTCAAGGCGAGTTTCATGAAACAGCAGTTGCAGGAATTTTCCGTGGCGCGCGTCAGGTTCTGGGAGCCGTGGCCGGCATGTTTCCAACATTTGATGCGTTCACCGTTTACAATATAACCGCCGTTGCAGTAGAAACTGTCCTCAAGATGAGTACTTCCGGAATCAAGTGCTGCCGCAAGGGTAAGGATTTTGAAAGTTGAACCGGGTTCGTATGCATCGGTTACAATGCGATTGCGGGAAAGCTCGGCAAGCATCTGCATGTCGTCCCTCGGGGGGGAGTTCGGGTCATAGTCGGGTTTTGTTGAAATTGCAACGATGGCACCGGTGTTGACATCCATGATGATTCCCTGTGCGTTTTTTGCATTGTTGACCTGAACAGCTTCGGCAAGCGCGTTTTCAAGGTAACTTTGAATGTTTGCATCAACGGTAAGCTTCAGTGTTGAACCGTCCGTGGGCGGAAACTCCTGAATCATACTGTCGGCAATTTGGTTTCCCCTGCTGTCCGTTTCGGCAATACGTTCGCCGTCCTTGCCGGTGAGATACTTGTTGTATGTCAGCTCAAGTCCGCTTTGACCTGTTCCGTCCGTGCTTGTGAACCCAATGGTTTGTGAAAGCAGAGTGCCGAACGGATAATAGCGCTTTGTGTCCGGTGAAATTCCGACACCGCCGCCAAGCTGCAAACTGCGGATTTCGTCGCAGGCTTCTTTGCTCACCTGTCGTTTGAGAATAAATTCACGAAGTTTTCCGCTTGAAACTCGTTCAAGAACTCTTTCATAGTTAAGGTCAAGAACACGACTGAGTTCCGTGGCAACACGAACTCTGTCGCTTTCGGAAATGGAATTCGGCCATATCACAATTTTGTAAACGGGGCCGTCTTTGGCAAGCGTCTGCCCGTTGCAGTCGATTATCATGCCGCGTTCAGCCGTAACGGTTGTCGGGCGCGTCCACTGGCTTAATGCCTTTTGCTGAAGCTCTTTTGCGTCAATAACCTGAAGCCAGAAAATGCGAATGAGGAGGAAGAGAAAAAATAAAGCAAAAACAGGCAAAAGCCATGCAATCCGCTTGTATGTTGACCATTGCGGTTTCAGGGCTTTTTGTGCTTTTTTATTCTTTTTGCGATGTTTTTTGCCGGGGGGAACGGCTGTGATGCTCATTGCAGAATTACCTCCGAATATATATGACAAACGCCGGTCGGCTCAGAAAATGAACAAAGGATATATTTCGTTTTCTGCCGATCACCGCTTGCGTGCGCGCGGCGGACTCCGTTTTATCGGCAGGCGTTTTCGTCCGCCGTTTGCCGCTATTTTCTCGGGTGCAGGCCTGCGGTTTCGGCAGCGAGTCGTGCCGCTTCAAGGTCGATGGAGGAGCTGAGATCCATGTCAAGTTCTCCGAACCCGCGCCGGGCGGCGGCTATGCCGGCATTGATTTCGTTGATGTCGCGCTGAACTCCGGCAATGCGCTCAAAACGGAGAACTACCAAAAGCGCGGACATTGCGATCAACGCAACAAAAAGGAAAGCAGTCAGCTTAATTCCGACTTTGCGTTCACGCAGCGTGACGGAAAGCGGAATGCGCGTTTTCTGCGGGCGAATCTTTGGCTGGGTTTCTGCGGGCGCGGCAGTTTCCTGCCTGCGCTTGGGTTGAGCCGCTGCAAGCCTTGTGTCGTAAAGATAATCGCTTTTGTATGCCAATGAGCCGTTGTTTGGCGCATAGACACGCATTTCTTCAACAGTTCTGCCGTTAAATCTTGAATCCTTTGCCATTTTATTCGTCCCCCGTCGTGTTTATGAGTTTCTGCGCTGCGCGGAGTTTTGCGCTGCGCGATCTTGAGTTCAAATCCAATTCGGTATCATCCGCAACAAGCGGCTTTTTGGTAAGTATTGCAACCTCGGGCTTAAGTCCGCATACGCAAACGGGTGCATTAGGCGGGCAGGTGCAGGGGTTTGCAAGGTTCTTGAAAACGTTCTTAACGATTCGGTCTTCAAGAGAGTGAAAAGTTATGACAGCAATTACTCCTCCCGGATTCAGAAAGCGGATTGCATCGCGCACCGCTTGTTCAAGTCCCGCAAGCTCACCGTTGACCTCAATTCGAATTGCCTGAAACGTTCGCCTTGCCGGATGCGGCCCGTCGCGCCTTGCCGCCGCCGGTATTGCATTTTTGATAATTTCGGCAAGTTCGGTTGTTGTTTCAATGGGCTTGTCCGCACGCGCTGCGGTGATCGCATTTGCAATGCGTGAGGCAAAGCGTTCCTCGCCGTAGTCGCGTATGATTCGTGTCAACGCAGCTGTATCATAGCCGTTTACAACATCATGTGCGCTGAGCGGAGCGGATTTGTCCATTCGCATATCGAGCCGCGCCTCGCTTCCGTATGAAAATCCGCGCTCCGCATCGTCGAGCTGATGCGAGCTGACGCCGAGATCAAGCAGGATTCCGTCCGCACCGTTGACTCCGCGGGCATTGAGCAGTTCGGTAAGTTGAAAAAAATTGCCGCGAACAGCCGTGAAATTCGGAAAAACCGAAAGCCTTGCGGAGGCTTCGGCGATAGCTTCACCGTCGCGGTCAATGCCGAACAATCTGCCGCCGGCAGGGAGTGAACGCAAAATTCCGAGGCTGTGACCGCCGCCGCCGAGCGTTCCGTCAACATATGTTCCGCCGCGTTCCGGACGCAGCAGGTACAGAACCTGCGGAAGCATTATTGGGGTGTGATAAGAGCTTGTGTTTATATCATTGAGCATCTTTTATTAACCTCCGAATGCGGATGATATGAGCGATGCCGCAGAAGAATTACCGGGAGTTTTATCGGAATAATTCTGAACATCGGAGCAAAGCTCATTAAGCGTGTAGTCGGCTTCCGCTGCCTCGAAATCATCGGGATTCCAAACGAGAATGCGATCTTCAACGCCGCAAAGCAGAACCTCATCCTTAAGGTTTGCATACTTTGCAAGCCATTGCGGAATCAGTATGCGTCCCTGCTTGTCAAGGGTACACTCTTCCGCGCTTGAAAAGATCTTTCGCTTGGCACGCATGAGGGATAAATCGGAGGGACGCGAGGAGGTTAGATCCTTTGCAAATTCAACAAACTTTTCGTACCGAAGAATCTGAAGAAATCTTTCTTCCTTTTTGACATCGGCAGGATTCAATCCGATAAGAACAACAACGTGATCGGAGGTGTCGGGACGCCACTTAACGGGGACGAAAATTCGCCCCTTGGAGTCCAAATTGTTTCTGGATTGCCCCAACAGCATATCGACACCGCCTTAATTTCGATTGAGTACACCGAAAATCCGCATTTCTGCAAAAAGCGCGGAATTCATGGTCTTTATTGCAGAATAAGCCGGATTCGGCGTTTACTATGTAATGCATTACCCGTATTGTGGGATATGTGTTGATTATATCATCAATCGCCCCACAAATCAACACCTTTCACCACTTCAATGAAAAAATTTTGAATTTTTTTTAAAACGGGGAAGCAGCCCTTGAAATACATCGGCAATACTGGTATTATAGCCCTGCCCGAAGGCAAACGCAGAACGAGACGTATTGAAAAAGTCTGATTTGACAATAAAATGTAAAATGCGACAAATACGTGCGAACCGCGTATACAGTATTCCGAAATTTATACAACGTAAGGAAAATGACTATGAAACTTGTTCTTGCAAGCGGCTCACAGCGCAGGCGCGAGCTGCTGACAATGTGCGGATATGACTATGAGATTATTGTCAGCAATGCTGATGAAACGATTGATGAAAATGACACGGAGAGTTTTGTTCGTGCTCTTTCGTTTCGCAAGGCGAAAGACGTGTTTGACCGTCTTTTTGAGGCGGGGCGGCGGGATTTTGCGGTTATCGGATCCGACACGGTCGTTGCTTTTCAAAAGGAGGGGGAGACAAAGCCCGTGATTATCGGCAAGCCAAAAGATGCGGAGGATGCAGTGCGCATTCTTTCAATGCTGTCCGGAAAAACCCACAGAGTTTTCACCGGAGTGTCCGTGATTGCGGATATCCCTGATGAAAACGCCGCCGCTCAGTGCAGCATTCGGGAAAAAGCGGAAATTCAAACCGAATGCAGCATTCAGGAAAAAGCGGAAATTCAGACTGAATGCAGCATTACGGAGGTCACGTTTGAAACTCTGTCTCCCGACGAGATAACGGATTATGTGAATTCGGGCGACCCGCTGGACAAGGCGGGTTCTTACGGCATACAGGGGCCGTTCGGCATGTTTGTCCGCGAAATTCGGGGCAATTATTTCACGGTTATCGGTATGCCGATTCCTGTACTGTACAAAATGCTTAAAAAAATAGGGATATTACCACACGGTTTTTACGAACGTATCGAATAGAGTAAGTGAGAAAGGTTTCTGCCGTGTGCGGCAACTCGGCGGTGCGGAACACTTTGCTTTGCCGTAAAAAGCCAAAAAAACCGAAAATTTTTGAATCGGAACGGGTTATTCTTTGCAAAAAAGGGAATAATTTCTTATAGGGACAGGGAGTGCAAAGACTGAATGCATTCCCCGTGCCGAGAAGGAATTGTTTCGGAGGTCGTTCAAAGATGTTCAAAACCGTTTTTGCAGCGGATATAGGTTCAAAATGCATTAAATGTGTTGCTCGGGGGCAAGTTGCGGCGGAGGAAACGGCAATCGCTCTTGAAGCAGGGGCAAAACTCACGGTTGCCGCAGCGGGCAATGCCGCACTTCTGCATCGCAGCGGTGTAATTCGGCCTGTTCGCGATGGTGCGGCGGCAAACACGCGTATGCTTGCGCTGCTGCTCGGTCGGCTTGCATGCGAAAAAACCGGCAAGCGTACAACGGCATCGATTGAGCTGCATGCAGCGATACCGCATATGCTGCCCATGGTGAAGCAAAATGCTCTCAAACAGGCGGCACGTCTTGCGGGATTTCGTGCGCTTCAGGTGCATGATCCGCTTTTGATGGGTGCAATAGGGGCTGATGCGGATTTGTTTTCGGACAGGGCACATATGATTGTGAACATCGGAGCGGAAACAATGACTTGCGCTGCATTCGCAAACGGCGGAATGCTTTGGCAGGGGTTTTCGAATGAGGGCAGCGCGGCTGTGGACAGGGCGATTCAAAATTGGTTCCGCGATGAACACAGGCTGCTGATAGGTGAGCGCATGGCGGAAATAATTAAACAGAACCTGAATAAATTGAGCTTTGATATTGAGGGGCGTTCGGCCGACGACGGTTTGCCGCAAACGGTACGCGCAAACGGCGCGGAGCTGCGGGCGGCTGCACAAAAAGGGCAAACGGCGCTCATTCGCTTTGTTAAGGATGCCGTGAAGGCTTTGCAGCCGGAGGCCGCCGCCGACCTTCTTGATACGGGAATAACGCTGATCGGAGGCGGCGCATTGCAATTCGGCCTTGCGGAGTGTTTCAGCCGCGAGCTTCCGGAAATACCGATTTTGACCGCAAAAAATGCCGTGACCGCAGTTGCGGACGGGATGAATGCAGTGATTTTTAAAAAAGAAAGCAGGGTTACGGCTTTCAAAAAACTGTTTACCGAAATCGGGTCAGCGCGTTCCGCAGCGACTGCTGCCGAAGCCTCGGTGTGATTTGCATATATACATAAGCAACTGAAAACATCGGCAGTTCCCTGCCTTAGGGGCTGCCGATATTTGTTTCGCCATATATAATTTGATGCGTCGAGCGGGGAATCATTCCTTGCCGGTTTGACAGGTTTGCGGAATTGAAAATGCGTCGATTATCCTTTCCGCGGTTTCATCCGCGCTGAGTTCGGAGGTATCGATTCGAATATAGTTCTCAAACGGGATCTCTCCGGGATTGCTTACCAAGCGGTACTTGCTGTCTTCATGCCGCAGCCTTTCCTCAGAAAAATTCAAATCGCGTTTGGAGGCCTTATGCCGCAAGCGGTTTTCCGTTCGGTTTCGTTCAAGCCTGACGGATTGAGGCGCAACAAGCTCTGCACAATAGATTTCTGCGCCTTGTGAGCGAAAAAGCTCCGCAACGGAACGAATGTAATCGCCGTCCTCAGGGCAATCGAAAGCCCACATATAGGTAAAAATCAACCCTTCCCGTTCGGTTTTCAAAAACTCTTCAAAAATCGTTCTTCGAAGTTTTGCAACAACGGAGTGGTTATACTCGCCGAAAATCTCAATGACGGGTTCAATCATCATATGGTTGTGGAAAAGGCGCAGCGCCGTTTTTCTCATGATTGATTGCCCGACGGTCATCTTTCCGACAGCACCGCTGCCGACAAGAATAAGAAGTTTCATATCAGACCTCTTTGAATCTTTACGAACAATGCACTGCGATCCGCACTATCTGAAAAGTCCCACAACGTCGCTGATTGTAACAACTATCATAAGTGTGAACAGCAGGGCGAGTCCAACAGCGTTTACGATTGCTTCGACCTTGCGGTTCAGCGGACGGTGGATAATTGCTTCTATCAAAAGGAACAGCAGCCTTCCGCCGTCGAGTGCGGGGAACGGAATAAGGTTGAACAACCCGAGACTGAGCGAAAGGATAACAGCGATATTGACAAGATTAATCATTGATTCCCGCGCAACATCAACCATGATTCCGACCGTTCCGACAACGCCGGAAATATCTCCGCTGTGTATGCCGTGTTTGAACATGCCCGCAATGCCCTGGGCTGTTGCTTTCACGATTAGAACGAGGTATTCTCCGGAACCTGCTGCCGCCTGAAGAACGTTCAAATGCCGGTAGTCCTCAACAAGCCCGCTTATCGTTATGCCGATAACGGTTCTGTTTTCAGTTGAGTTGAAGGCGTCGCCGACGGCAAGATCCAGCTGCGCTCCGCTGCGCTCAACAGTCATAACAAAATCATTGCCTGCGGCACCGATAAGTGCGGAAACAGAGGAGTAAATGTCCGTGTCAGCCGTTTCGGTCGGATATTGACCGTTGATTGCAATGATGACGTCACCGTTTTTCAATCCGGCCTTTTCTGCGGGACTGTTTTCTTTAACTGAAGCAACGATCGGAACCTCGTAATGCGTAACAGGGTCAACAGCGTAAACCGGCATCGGTTTGCAGAGATAGAACACGAACGCGATAAGAAAGGCGGTGAGTATATTCATGAACGGACCGGCAAGAATAACAATAAAACGCTTCCAAACGGGCTGAGCGTTGAATCGGCGCGGGTCGTTCTCCAAGGCTTCTTCATCTTCACCGTCAAACTGACACAAACCACCCACGGGAAATGCACGAAGAGAGTATTCGGTTTCGCCCTTTTTGAATTTGAAAAGAGCCGGACCGAATCCGAGCGAAAAGCCGAGTATGCGGAAACCGAGCAGTTTGCCCGCCGTAAAATGACCGAGCTCATGAAGGAAAATCAGCAGCTCAAGAATAAGTATCGCAAGAAGTATGTAAACAATTGTCATAATGTTTCCTTTCCGAAGCATTCACAGGCCAACCTGCGGGCTTCTTTATCAAGATAAAGTATGTCGTCAACGGAGCCGATTTTTTCACGGGGAATTCTTTCCATTGAGTATTCAACACATTTTGCAATGTCGGTAAAACCGATGCAGCCGCGAACGAACAGCTCAACGGCCGTTTCGTTGGCGGAATTGTAGGCGATGGGCAGACTGCTGCCGTCGCGGAAAGCGTCGTACGCAAGAGAAATTGCGGGGAATCGTGTGCAGTCGGGTTTTTCGAACGTGAGCGAATGCAGAGCTGCAAGGTCAAGGCGCGGAAGCTGAGAAGTGATGCGGTGCGGGTAGGTGAGCGCATACTGAATCGCAAGGCGCATATCGGGAGGGCTCATCTGCGCAAACACTGCACCGTCGCAAAATTCGACCATCGAATGCACAACGGACTGCGGGTGAATAAGGATTTCGATTCGATTCGGTTCGATATCAAACAGCCACCCGGCCTCCATAAGCTCAAGTCCCTTGTTGAACAGCGTGGATGAATCAATCGTGATTTTTCCGCCCATGCTCCACGTGGGGTGACGGAGTGCCATTTGCGGCGTTACAAGGGCAAGCTCATCGGCCGAAGCGTTGCGGAACATACCCCCGGATGCTGTCAGAATAAGCGAACGAACATCCTCACTGCGGCCTGCGGCAAGGCATTGAAAAATTGCACTCTGTTCGCTGTCAACCGGAAGTATTCTCCCGCCGAATTCAGCGAGAGCGCGGTTCACAACAACATGTCCGCAAACAATGCTTTCTTTGTTTGCAAGCGCAACGGTTTTTCCTGCACGGAGTGCGGAAAGCAGCGGGAACAGTCCTGCAAAGCCGCTGACACCGTTCACAACAATGTCAACTTCGGAAAGAGCCGCAAGCGAGTTTACTTCGCCGCCCGAAACAACAGTGATGCCGGGGCAGCGTTCGGAAACTTCGCGTGCGGCGGCTTCGTCATACATGCCGATGAACTTCGGGTGAAACTCATTTGCGCTGCGAACCACCTGCTCTGCGTTTTTGTTTGCAGCTATTGCATAAACTTCGAATTCATCCGGGTGAAAGCCCGCCACGGAGAGAGTTTGTGTTCCGATTGAACCGGTTGAACCGAAAACGGCGATTTTTTTCATTTGTTAATCCTCCGTACAACGAGAAGTTTTTCTGCGAGCTGCCGAATCCGCAGCTGAGCCCAATGGAAAAATCCGTAAACAACAACGGAGCGGACAAGCCGCCTTTGCAGCGGGCTGCGGCAATCAGCAGACCGACTGTTCGGCATCCGCTTGATGCATATTAAATGAAAAATGCAAATGCGACCGCAACGATTGGCGCAGCGACCATTGCGCTGTCCAATCTGTCCATCACGCCGCCGTGACCGGGGAAAAGATTGCTGTAATCCTTAACACCTGCCCAGCGTTTGAATGTGGATGCAAGCAGATCTCCGAACTGCCCAACGATGCCCGCGATGAAGCATACTGCAATAAGAGTAACGAGAGAAACGTCAAGTCCCCAGAGTTTTTGAGCAAAATAGACAATAACGCCGCCGAGAGCACCGCCGACAACGCCGCTTACTGCGCCCTCAACAGTTTTATTAGGGCTGATATAGGGACAGAGTTTGTGCTTGCCGAACAGTGAACCGACCATGTATGCGGTGTTGTCAGCCATGCAGGGACCGGCAAAAATGCAAAGAAATGCTGCACGCGAAATATCGTTTCGGCCGAACCCGACAAGCCCGAAGCAGGCAAGCAGAGACACGGGGTAGACGAGCAGCGCAAGCGAAGCGATAAGATCTTCATTTGTGCGCCGCGCGTTAAGGATTCTTTCAACCATGATTGCAACAAATGCGGCAGCCGCCAGCGGAAGAATGAATCTTGCGCCGAATTTATACATTACGGCGAACATTGAGCCGCCGAGCAGAATTTGCGGAAGCACGGCGGGGCGAATTCCTCTTTTGACAAAGATCGTGAACATTTCATAGACAGCTGCAACTGTGAAAAGTCCGAGAACAGCCGCCTGAACCCAGCCCCCGAACCAAACAACGAGGCAGAGCAGACCGATTAACAGAACGGCGATTAAAGTGCGAACAGGCAAATCTTTCATAAAACAAAATCCTTAAATCAAAATTATTCTGCGGCTGCGCTGAAAGGAGCCGCAAAACGGCGCAAACCTGAACAAAACTTCCGCAAAATCAAAGCACACGGCCAAAGCGTCGGGTTCGATTCAAAAACTCGCGCAGGCAACCAAAGTAAACCTCGGGAGTGAAATCGGGCCACAGCGTTTTTGAAAAAACAAACTCGGCATATGCGGCCTGCCAAAGCAAAAAGTTGGACAAACGCTCCTCACCGGCGGTGCGGATGATGAGATCAAGTTCGGGCAGTCCTGACGTATAAAGCCTGTCTGCTATTGTTTGCTCGGTAACGGCATCGGGTGCAATGCCCTCCGCTGCAATGCGGCGGACAGCATGAACGATTTCGTCACGGCTGCCGTAGTTAACGGCGATATTGAAACAGAGGCCGGTGTTATGCTTTGTTCTTTCAACGGCATCCTCCATGAGGGAACGGAGTCCGGGTTTAAATGCCGAAAGCTCGCCGAGGGTGCGTATCCGGACGCCGTTCAGGTTCAGCTCGTCGATTTCTTTATAAAAATATTCGGAGAGGAGCTTGAACAATGCATCGATTTCGGCTGCGGGGCGAGCCCAGTTTTCGGTTGAAAATGCATAGACCGTGAGAGCCTCGATTCCGAGGGAATGCGTTGTGCGGACGATTTGGTGCAGGGATTCCATTCCCGCACGGTGTCCCGCACTGCGCGGAAGCAGGCGTTTCTTTGCCCAACGGCCGTTGCCGTCCATTATTATGCCGACATGATGCGGCAGTTCGCCGCCGAGTGAAAGTGCGGCAAGTTCTTCATTTGTGAATTTGGGATAAATCTTCATAAAACATAAAGGCGGCCGGAACAGGCACCACACCCGGGCAGTATCAAAAAATACGATAACAAGACTGCTGCAAGCCGAGAACCTGCAGCAGCCGCGTATTCTCAATGGGTTGATTCAGCGTCCGCCGCATCCTCCGCACGGAGGGAATCGACGTTTGTTTTGAATTCACAAAACACAAGCTGAACTGTCGGAATGCTGCGACCGGGCAGGGGAAGGCAGCGCACAACACGTTTGGAGTCGCCTTCAACGCCCTTGCGTGAACGTGCCTCGACCGTTTCAACGCGGTAGCCCGCACGCTCAAGAATTGCAGCGGCCCGATCAAGCGGATAACCGAGTATGTTCATCAAACGGCAAGAAGCTCCTTCTCTTTTTCGTTTGCAATGCGGTCAATTTCTTTAATGGCATTGTCGGTGGCCTTTTGAGCCTTTTCTTCAAGCCTCTTCTGGTCATCCTCGGTGATAGTGCCGTCCTTGCAGTCTTTTTTGATGGTTTCGTTTGCTTCGCGGCGGATTGCACGGATCGCAACTTTGGATTCCTCGGCTTTTTTGCGGACGATTTTAACAAGCTCTTTGCGGCGTTCCTCGGTAAGTTCGGGGAAAACAAGGCGAATGAGCTTGCCGTCGTTCGACGGGTTGATGCCGAGATCGGATTTTTGAATTGCTTTTTCCGCGGCTGAGATCATTGAAGCATCCCACAGTGAGATAACAAGAAGACGCGGTTCGGGTGAGCTGACGGTGCCCATTTGGTTAATGGGAGTGGGCGTGCCGTAATAGTCCACCATGATGCGGTCAAGCAGCTTGGGGTTTGCCCTGCCTGCACGAAGGGAGCCGAGATCCCTGTTGAGCACTGCAATGGTCTTGTTCATTTTATCCTGTGCGGTTTCGATAATATCCATGGTAAATCCTCCTCTTGAAGAATGAATTAACTATATTATTTTATATTAAGGCCGCGGCGTTGTCAACCGCAGTCGGGGGTGTTTTTTTGTATTTTTGCGGCAAAATTCGCAAATTGACTGCGCAAGGGCAACTCCGATTGATGCTGCTTGTGAGTTCGACTGCCGCCGAAGCAGCGTTTAATTTAAACAAGTTCGAATCCCGGCTGCGCATCAACTATCGTGCCGGCATTTTCGCCGTTAACGGCGGCAACAAGCGCTTCTGCGGAGTGCATTTTGAAAAGCACCATCGGAATGCCGTATTCGCGGCAAAAACTCATTGCCGTTAAGTCGGTTGCTTTGAGGTTTTTTGTAATGACTTCATCGTAACTGATGCGGGCATATCGCTTTGCATCCGCACAGACATTCGGGTCGGCGGTGTATATTCCGTCAACATTTTTTGCAAGCAGCAGTGCGTCAGCGTGAATCTGAGCAGCACGGAGCGCCGATGCCGTATCCGTGGAAAAGAAAGGCGCGCCCGAACCGCAGGCAAAGATAACAACCGTGCCGGCGTCAACGGACTTGTTCGCTTCGCGTGCGGAATAACTGTCCATAAACATATCCATTGAAACAGCGGAAAGCACGCGAACGGGAACGTTAAGGTCGATGAGTGCCTGCTCAAGAGCGAGTGCGTTCATGGCGGTTGCAAGCATGCCTATGTTATCGGCGCGGCTTCGGTCCATTGTTCCGCCGGAGCGTCCGCGCCAAATGTTGCCGCCGCCGACAACAACACCGAGCAGACAGCCCGCATCATGAAGCGCTTTAATTTGCAGTGCGGTTTCCGTGGTCTTTTCAAAATCAATCGGCGTTTTGCCCGAAAGTGCTTCGCCGCTGACTTTTAACAGTACTCTTCTATATTTCATTGTGGTTTTACCTCCGATTTTAATTCATGTTGATTTGACCGCCGACCCGTTTTATTTCGTGTCCTTTTCGGGTTGAGCGGGGGTGTGAACAACATTAATTTCATTAACGCGCCTTCCGTCCGCCGCCTTTATCGTGATTTCAAGGCCGTGCGCGCTGAATTTATCGCCGATATCGGGAATCCTTCCCAGGTGTTCCATAACCCAGCCGTTAAGAGTCGATGAATCGGTTTCATCCGTGATATCAAACATATCGAAAAATTCATCGAGATCCATTGCGCAGTTGATATCATAATTGTTTTCGCCGAGTTTTCGCACGTTTTCAACGATTTCATCGTGTTCGTCCCAAATCTCGCCGACAAGCTCCTCAAGGATATCTTCCATGGTGACGATGCCGAGTGTGCCGCCGTATTCATCCGTAACAACGGCCATATAAGTTTTTTCCTTTTGCAGCAGCTTCAGGAGGTTGCTTATTTTCAGCGTCGGCGGGATGAATATAGGCTTTGTCATGATTTCGCGGACGGAATGCTCCGTAATGCCGCCGTCCGTGTAAAAATCCTTATGGTGAACTATGCCGATGATGTCATCTATCGTTTCTTCGTAAACGGGCAGACGCGAATGTCCGGATTCGGTAAAAATCTTTGCAATTTCGCCTTTTGATTCATCAACATCAACCGCTTCAATATCAACGCGGTGGGTCAAAATGTCTTCAACCTGCACGTCGTTAAACTCGATTGCGCTGCGGAGCAGGGAGCCCTCGTTCTCGTTGATGCTTCCGCCCTGTTCAACTTCATCAACAAACATCAGCAGCTCTTCCTGCGTGATCTTTCTGTCGCTGCCGGTTTTGAGCAGCTTTGCAAGCAGCTTTTTAAGGCCGGTGAAAAGCAGAGTGAGCGGGGTAAAAACAATCATCAGAAGGTTGATTAGGGGAGCCGAGAACATGCTGAACTTTTCAGGATTCTCTTTTGCAAGGCTCTTGGGGCTGATTTCGCCGAAAATCAAAACAACGATTGTAACAACAACGGTTGAAATTGTTGCGCCCTTGTTTCCGTACAATTCAACGAAAAGCACAGTGCCGAGTGACGCCACAAGAATGTTAACGATATTGTTTCCGATGAGAATGGTGGACAAAAGCTTGTCATATTTATCGCAAAGATGCAGCGCAAGCGCGGCGCGGCGGTTGCCTTTTTCCGCAATTGTACGCAGCCTTGTGCGGTTAAGAGACGAAAAAGCTGTTTCCGTTGCGGAAAAATATGCGGAAAGAATGATGCATATCATCATGGCAACGATCATTGAAATGTGGTTCATTGGGTCAAAACTGCTCCTTGTTGAATTTGCAGGGATGGGAACGCGGGCAACAAAAAAACGCTCCGAACGCAAAACTTTCGGATACGCATTTGAGCATATGCGGAATATATAACGAAAAAACCGGGCAGAAAATGCCCGCCGGAGCAATGCTCGGCTGAAACGCAGCAGTATGTTACCGCGCCCTGACACTCATGATTACCGTTGTCGTCATCGGTACTCAATGTCTGTCCCTCCGTAAAAAATCGATGCTACTATTATAACTTATCCGTGAGCCGCTGTCAATAGCACCGAAGCCCGCTCCTGCATTTCGAATAGGAACGGGCTTCAGGCTTCGCTTTTTGTTCCGCTGCCTACGGTAAAAAGCAGGGGCAGCGGGCAAATTCGGAGGGTTTATCAGTTGCCGGCATACATCTCAATTTCGTAAACATTGAGATGATAGGGATACCCGGTCTGATTCGTTTTGCGCATGTTGATTTTGAACAAACGCCTTGCCTCGGGCATATCAATATGGTCGATAGATATGTCAGCGGTATTGCCGGTTGTGACATGAATCCTCTTCCAGAACCATGCGATTTGGCAGACTCGGTTTTGCGTGGATCTGTCCATATTGAAGTACGCTTCTTCCGTGAGATACCTTTCGTTAAGGATATAAACATCCTATGACGAAGTGTTCAGGTTGGAATCTTCACCTGCGGAACCGGCATGATATATCTTGAGTATCGGATTTGCAACGGGGGTATGGATGTCGAATGCAACCCAACCGTTGACGCCGGAGGCATGCCACTTGTCGGCTTCGGGATCACTCATCTTTCCGTCAAATGCGTGCTGCGGTCCGTTCTTCGCATAATCCGGATACTTCTTATTGAAATAATAGATGGTGGCGTTAAGCGCAAGGTTGACCGAGGGTTCAGCGACCTTTGTGAACACTGCGGTAACAATAACGTCACGTGCAGGCATCGTGAAGGTGCCGCCGTTGTTCGCCGCACCGTTGACAACGTAATGACTGAGCTCGTACCCTTCATCGGGAACGGCTGTCAGATCAACTGTTTCCCCGAAAAAGGCGGACAGCTTGGAAGCCGAAACCGTGCCGCCTGTGGGCTGAACAACGGTAATGCTGTACGCATTTGCGGTGAACACGGCGGAAACTTCAACATTCCGTGCGGGCATGATGAAAGTATCGCCGTTAATCCTCTCGCCGTCAAGCGTAAAGTAATCGAGGGCGTAGCCTTCCGCAGGGGTCGCGGTAAGCTCTACGGTCGTACCCGCCGCTGCGGAGGTTGCGGAAGCCGAAACCGTGCCGTTTGCGGGCTGAACAACGGTAATGCTGTACGCATTTGCGGTGAACACGGCGGAAACATCAACATTCCGTGCGGGCATGATGAAAGTATCGCCGTTAATCCTTGCGCCGTCAAGCGTAAAGTAATCGAGGGTGTAGCCTTCCGCAGGGTTTGCGGTAAGTTTTACGGTCGTACCCGCAGTTGCGGAGGTCGCGGAAGCCGAAACCGTGCCGCCTGTGGGCTGAACAACGTTAATGCTGTATTTTACCGCGCCGGGTTCTGCATCAAAGGCGGTGCTGAGCTTGATACTCTCTTCCTGCTTGCCTTCCTGAACCGTGTAGAACACGCGTCCTGCATCGCTGCCGTAATCAAGGCCGGTGAAGCTGACTGTGCTGCTCTGAGCTTCTTTGGAAGCAATCTGCGTGTAGTTCCCGTTTGCGTCACGCAGATAGAGACGAACCGTGCTGCCCGTCGGAGCATGGGTGAGACTGAACGTATCGCTTGCGCCCTTGTTGTTCTTTGCGGAAGCGAACTTCATGAGCACGATGTCCGTGCGGTTGCGTTCGGTCGTTTCAAACATCTGCCATTCGTAAATACGGATAGCGCCCCATGCGGAAGAGCCGCTGTTGGAGATATAGAGTCTCCATTCCTGTGCGGTGACGGGTGTGATCAGTTCATCGGTGACAGCCGAACTGTTGTTGTTTGTGCTGTATACCGTTACCCAATTGTTTCCGCTTTTGTACTGAACGGAAAAAGCAATTGTGTTCATGTTCTGAGCCTCGCCGCCGTATTGGGCGTGTTCAATTCGAATTCGTTTGATGGTTCGCGGTTGGTCGAGTTTTATCGTCATCCAGCCGCTCTGCTTATTCGTGGCGCACCATTTGGAACCGTTTTCGCTCGTTCCGTCAATAGCCTTCCATGCGGGTTCGCCGTCATTCTGAGCGGAATAGCCGGTGACTTCGGCCAAGGGGCAGATGTTTACGGGAACGGTAACATCGCTCAGCTTTTCGGTATCGCCGTTTTCATAGGGCCAATCGATTGTGAAGCGGGAGCTTTCGCCGCGAACACCGTTTGCGTTTACGGGAACGACCTCAACGGTAACATCAGCCTGATCATCGTTGCGGACAAGGTTCGGAATATAATACGCGGTGTTGGGCGTTTCCATTATAAGTGTTCTTGTGCCGTCCGCATTGAGCCTATAAATCTCGTAGGAGGAGGCGTTATTGCCGTTCCACTTGATGCGCGCTTCGGCGGTGTATGCGTCGAGATAAATGATTTCTTCAAGCCTTGCATTGCTTGCGCTTGCAGCAGCCGCTTCGGAATCGGTGACGGCAAGCCTGCCGATGTTGACCTGATAGTCGGAAACATTGCTTGTGCCGCCGATTTCAAAGCCGATCGCATAGAGTTTTTTGCCGCTGAGGGAAGCGAGGGAAACATTGCTTGTTGTCCAGCCGCCGC
>ERZ1673738.1576-NODE-1576-length-33476-cov-11.020855_pt1 | contig 33476 bp, 23 predicted proteins | sample MGYA00580198_ERZ1673738 | MGnify/ENA primary metagenome ERZ1673738 (study PRJEB41218, sample SAMN15661784) | gut metagenome | host: Homo sapiens | place: Canada: London | collected 2015-08-20/2019-03-30 | study: EMG produced TPA metagenomics assembly of...
AATTCTTCAAAAAATCTCAAAAAAAGTAGGATTTTCAGCTGTTTTTTCCATAAAAGCCGCCGAAAATCAGTAAAATTTTTCTTTGTTCCGCAGATTTTTTTCTTAAAATCATGTAGGTTTTTTCTTCTATCTTCATTATCCGCAAGCTGCCGATTCAATACATATCCTTCCGGAGCATACTTTTACATACTTTCCTTTAAAATAAATACGCTGAGTTTTCAATAATTCTATGACAAAGTTGTCTGAAAATGCTATAATAAGATGACTTCTATTTGCAGCCTTTGGTATTGGCTGCGCAGTCAATATAATGAAGAAGAGGTAGAAAATGTTTAAAGTACTAAAATTCATTGTCATCAGTGTTGTTTGCCTCATTATAATGGGAGCGTCAGTGCTTTATGGCTTCTCCAGTCTTTTTGCACCTCCTAATATGGATGAAACACTGATTCCGGACGCTGCTTCACAGTTCTACGATATCAATGGTAACGCAATCTATACTACGCTTTCGGAAGAACGCAGAGTACCTGTTACTATTGATAAGATTCCTAAGCATGTGCAGCGTGCCTTTATTGCTATTGAAGATAATCGCTTCTATGAACACGGTGGTATTGACTACCGCGGCACAGCACGTGCTCTGCTTTCTACATTAAGCGGTCACGAAGTACAGGGCGGCAGTACCATTACCCAACAGCTGGCAAAGAATGCTTTCCTTACCCAGGAACGTTCCATCATCCGTAAAATTAAGGAAGCTTTTATTGCCAAGGAACTTGAGCACAAATATACTAAGGATGAAATCCTCACTATGTATCTGAACCAGATTTATTTCGGTCAGGGCGCATACGGTATTGAAAGTGCTTCCATGTATTACTTCAATAAGCATGTCCAGAATCTGGATATCGCTGAAGCTGCTACTCTGGCAGCTATTCCCAAAAGCCCTAATTACTTTAATCCTTTTGAAAATCCGCAGGAAAGTAAAAAACGTCAGGAGCTTGTTATCGACCAGATGGTCAAATACGGTTTTATCTCTGCTGCCGACGGTAATGCTGCCAAAGCAGAAAAGCTTGTCTTCAGCACAACACATAAAGCCAATTCCGATCCCCGCTCCTATTTCTTCGATATGATTACCCAAAAGGTTATCGAAGAGGTTGGTGCAGACGCTCTCTATAAGGGTGGTCTTAAGATTTACACCACTTTAGACCCGGATATGCAAAAGGCTGCTGAAAATGCTATGAAGCATCTGCCGGGCTATTATACAGACGGCAAGAAGCTGACTCAGCCGCAAATGGCTCTGGTTGCCGTTGACCCGCATAACGGTTATGTTAAAGCTATGATCGGCGGCCGCGGCCAGGATAAGTTCAACCGTGCTACTCTTGCAGTACGTCAGCCAGGTTCTGCCTTCAAGCCCTTTGTATACCTCACTGCAATGCAGAACGGTTATTCTCCGGCCAGTGTCATTGAAGATAAGGAAGAAGAATTCTCTCCCGGCTGGAAACCGCAGAACTCCGACAGAGCATGGCATGGTAAGGTAAGCCTGCGTACTGCTCTGGTACGTTCTATAAACGTGCCTACCGTTAAGCTGGCCCAAGAGGTTGGTGTAAGCAAAATTATTAACAATGCCGAAAAAATGGGTATTACTACTCTGGTTGATTCCGGCGCCTACAGCGATGCAAACCTCGCTATGGCACTCGGCGGTCTCAGCAAGGGCGTTAATCCCTTGGAAATGGCTGCAGCCTACGGCGTTCTGGCAAGCAATGGTATGTATTGCAAGCCTATTGCTCTGCTGAAGATTGTTGACCGTGAGGGTAAGGTTCTGTACGAAGCTAAGCCTGAACCCAAACGTGTTATTGATGCCGAAGCTGCTTACCTGACTACTAATATGCTGCAGGATGTTCTTATCAGCGGCACTGCAGGCGGCATGGGAATCGGCCGTCCGGCAGCAGGTAAAACCGGTACTACCGATACCTACATTGATGCCTGGTTCGTTGGTTACACTCCAGACCTCAGTACTGCTGTATGGGTTGGCGATGATAACAACAAATCTATGAACCGTATGTACGGCAGCGGCGCTCCGCTTTCTATCTGGCATGATTTCATGGTCAACGCTCTGGCCTCTACTCCGCGCACAGGCTTCAGTAATCCGGGCGTAGCTGTTCCGCCGGAACCGGAAATCAAGCAGGATGATAAGGACAAAGATAAAGACAAGGATAAAGATAAGGACAAAGACAAGCAGGCTCCCGCTACGGTAACAACTGAAGGCAATGCCAACCAGGCACCTGTAGTAAGCAACCAGCCTACTAAAAAGAAACGCAGCATTAAAGAGCGCGTTAACGAAATCATGGGCAAGCCTGTTGTCAGCAACCAGCCTACTCCGCGTAACTAATTCACTTTTATGGTGGTCACCAAGTGTGGCCACCATTTTTTATTGCTCGAAACTAAGTATATTGTATACATGAATACAGATTTATGCTATAATAATGACAGCTATAAATCAGCTTTAATTAACGAACTATAATAATAAAAGGAGTACTGCCATGGAGAAGAAACCCGTAAAAATAGTTGAAACCGTCCTGCGTGACGGCCACCAATCCCTTGCTGCCACCAGAATGCGCATCAGCGACATGCTGCCGGCACTGGAACAGTTGGATAACGCCGGCTACTATGCTTTGGAGGCTTGGGGCGGCGCCACCTTTGACTCCTGCCTGCGCTTCCTTAACGAGGATCCCTGGCAACGTCTGCGCACGCTCAAAAAGCATCTGCGCAAAACCCCGATTCAAATGCTACTGCGCGGTCAGAACATTTTGGGCTACAACCATTATGCCGATGACGTTGTACGCGAATTTGTAAACCGTTCTGTTGATAACGGCGTATCTATCATCCGTATTTTCGATGCTCTTAACGATACCCGTAACCTTGAATGCGCAATGCGTGCCGCTAAGGAAGCAGGCGCACATGTTCAGGGCTGCATTGTATATACCATCAGCCCCTACCATCAGGACAAAGACTTTGTACAGCTCGGTAAAGAGCTGGCACAGATGGGCGCAGATTCCATCTGCATTAAGGATATGGCGGGCCTGCTGCGTCCCTACGCTGCCGAAAGCCTTATCCGCAGCCTGAAGGCAGAGCTCAACCTGCCTATCGACCTGCACACACACTTCACCAGCGGTATGGGCGATATGACCTACCTGAAGGCTGTTGAAGCCGGTGCGGACATGATTGATACCGCGCTTTCTCCGTTCTCCGAATCCACCAGCCAGCCCTGCACCGAAGCTCTGGTAGCAACGCTGGAGGGCACTCCCTACGATACAGGCATCAGCCTTGCCGAGCTTAATGCATTGGCTGACTATTTCAAGGATGTACGCAAGAACCTTATCCACGATTTCAACCTGAACGCCAACATCCCCATAGATCCCAAGGTGCTCACCTTCCAGATTCCGGGCGGTATGCTTTCCAACCTGCTGAACCAGATGAAGGAAATGGGCGTTGCCGACAAATATCCGCAGCTGCTTGAGGAAATGCCGCGCGTGCGTGCCGAGCTCGGTTATCCGCCGCTGGTTACTCCTACCAGCCAGATTGTAGGCTCTATGTCCGTATTGAACGTTGCACTTGGACGCTATAAGATGATTCCCCGCGAGGTTAAGGATTTGATTCTTGGCAAATACGGCCGTACTCCGGGACCGATTGACCCTGAGGTTAAACGCCTGGCCATCGGTGACGCGCCGCAAATCGACCACCGTCCTGCCGACGATATTCCGCCGCAAATGAAAAAGCTGCGTGAAAAGCTGGCTGAGGAAGGCTTCCCTAACGCACCGATTGAAGACGTTTTAAGCTACGCCTCCTTCCCTGAGGTAACTCTTAACTTCCTGCGTCACAGCAACATCGGTATGAAATTCCACGATTTATAAGCACAACGCTAAAGAGCACGCTGAGAAATCAATCTCAGCGTGCTCTCTTTTTATGCAGATATTATTTTACATCCTCCAGATGTTCTTCCTGAAGCTCCTCGTGAATCTTTTCCGGCTCGTGCAAAAGCTGGATGCCGACACGCACGATACGCATCTTGTCAATCTCCTCTACCGTAAAAGCAGCAGCAGATGTCTGCACCTTCTGCCCCACCTTAGGCGGATAATCAAGCTGAGAATAAACCCAGCCGCCGATAGTATCACAGTTTTCGGTATCTAAGGCCAGCTCAAAGGTATCGTTAACATCCTCCAACAGCATTTTGCCGTCAACGGAATAGGTTTTGCTGCCCTTTTCTTCTACCTCCGGACGTTCCTCGTCGAACTCGTCCTGAATTTCGCCTACGATTTCCTCCAGAATATCCTCAACGGTAACCATACCTGCAGTACCGCCGTACTCGTCAACCAGAATTGCCAGCTGGCTGCGATGCTTCTGCAGAATGCGCAGCAGCTTGCTGATAGGCAGAGATTCCGGCACCAGCAGCACCTTACGCGCCAGACTGCGCAAATCAGGACGCTCGCCGGCATTTAAGCTGCGCAGCAAATCCTTGATATGCAAAAAGCCGATAATGTGGTCCTTGTCCTCATCACAGATAGGATAACGCGTCATGCGCTCTTCCAGCGCCTTCTTAATATTATCCTCCCAGGAATCCTCCAGATACAGGCAAATCATATCGGTACGCGGAACCATGATGTCGCTGGCGCGACGGTCGGAAAAATCAAAGACATTATCCAGATAAGTAAGCTCTGTTTTATCAATATAGCCATGCTTATGGCTTTCTTCCATCAGTATGCGGATTTCATCCTCATTATGCGCCTCTTCCGCCTCGCTTGCAGCCTCAACGCCCAATTTGTGCAACACCCAGTTGGCAACGTGATTGAGAAACCACACCGCCGGATACATCAGCTTATCAAACAGAATCAGCGGAGCTGCCACAAACAGAACAATCTGCTCAGTCTTTTGAATAGACAATGATTTAGGCACCAGCTCGCCCAAAACGATATGCAAAGCAGTGATAACACCGAAGCCGACAACAAAAGCTATTGTATGCTCAACCTGCGGCGGCAGCTGCAGCAGATTAAATACAGGATGCATCAGTTTCGCCACCGTCGGCTCGCCAATCCAGCCTAAGCCCAGCGAAGCAATGGTTATACCAAGCTGCGTAACCGAAAGATAGGCATCAAGATGCTCCGTTACCTGCTTAGCGCTTTCCGCCCGTGTATTGCCTTCCTTAATCAGCGCATCAAGACGCGAAGGGCGCACCTTGACGATAGAAAACTCCGAAGCAACGAAAAAGCCGTTCAGCGCCACCAAAAATAAAATCGCTATAACATTAAACAAACATATGAGATAGTCCAAAAATCTCTGTAATCCTGCAGAATGCAGAAAAACAGTTTCACCTCCGTAAAATATATAATATTAACAGTATTGTACCATAGATAGACAATAAAGCAAAATAATTTTTTGTAAAATTTGTAGCAAAAAAGCCGCCGTATCAGCAAAATTTACATGATACGACGGCTTTAAGCTTTTATTTGAGGTCGGCTACAGCTTTATGCAAAGATGATGCCTTATACTCAAGCTTTAACTGCTTCAGCGCAGCGTTTGCACAGAGTCGGATGCTCAGCGTCCTGACCAACCTCGTCACTGTAAATCCAGCAACGCTCGCACTTGTGGCCTTCGGCAGCAGCAACGGTAACCTTCAGGTCCTCACGGCCGGTTGCTTCGGCACCTTCGGCAGCGCCTTCAACAACAACTGCCTGAGAAACGATCAGCAGAGTTGCCAAGTCTTTTTCTACGGATTTCAGGATAGCCAGTGCTTCGCCTTCGGCGTGCAGCTCAACCTTAGCGTCCAGGGAGTGACCGATTTGTTTGTTACGACGAGCCAGCTCCAGCACCTTGGTGATTTCGCTGCGGATTTCAATGAAGTTATCCCATTTGGTTTCCAGCTCTTCGTTGATGTATTCTTCCTTAACCTCCGGCCAAGGCAGCATTTGTACGGATTCCGGAGCATTAGCAGGTTTCTTCATGAACTGCCATACTTCTTCCATAGTGAAGCTCAGTACCGGGGAAAGCATAACGATGAGATCCATAAGGATTTCATGCATAGCGGTTTGTGCGCTACGACGCTCTTTGCTGTCAGCCTTGTAAGCATACAGGCGGTCTTTGAGAATATCCAGATAGAAGCTGGACATTTCAACGGTGCAGAAGTTATGGATTGCATGGTACAGTACATGGAAATCATAGCTTTCGTAAGCAGCGGTAACTTCCTTCTTCAGCAGCTGCAGATGCATCAGAGCCCATTGGTCAAGCTCCAGCATTTCGTTGAACGGAACTGCATCGGTTTCGTAGTTGAAATCGTTGGTGTTGCCCAGGATGTAACGGATGGTATTACGGATTTTGCGGTATACCTCAGCCAGCTGCTTCAGGATTTTCGGGGAGATACGGATATCTGCCTTGTAATCGGAGGAAGCAGTCCACAGACGGATGATATCAGCGCCGTATTGCTTGATTACGTCCTGCGGAACGATGACGTTACCTACGGATTTGGACATCTTGCGGCCATCGCCATCAACTACATAACCATGAGTCAGTACGGATTCGTACGGAGCACGGCCTGAAACAGCAACGGAGGTCAGCAGAGAGGACTGGAACCAGCCACGATGCTGGTCACTGCCTTCGAGGTACATAGCGACCGGCCAGGACAGCTCCGGACGTTTTGCGGCAACAGCCATGTGAGAAGAACCGCTGTCGAACCATACGTCCATGATATCGCTTTCCTTATGGAAGTGCTTACCGCCGCATTTCGGGCAGACAGTGCCTTCCGGTAGCAGCTCTTCTGCAGTGTGAGCCCACCATGCATCGCTGCCTTCTTTTTCGAACCAGTTAGCAACAGAGTCGATGGTAGCTTCGTTAATCAGATGCTCGCCGCAGTTATCGCAGTAGAATACCGGGATAGGAACGCCCCATACGCGCTGACGGCTGATGCACCAGTCGTGACGGTCGCTTACCATGTTATGGATACGTTGTTGGCCCCAGGAAGGAATCCACTGTACATCGTCGATAGATTTCAGTGCTTCATCACGGAAGCCGTCGATAGAAGCGAACCATTGAGAGGTTGCGCGGAAGATAATCGGGTTTTTGCAGCGCCAGCAGTGTGCGTATTGGTGCTTAATGTTTTCTTTGCCCAGCAGGCAGTTCAGCTCAGCCAGATATTTCAGTACCGGGATATTAGCATCGAATACAAACATGCCCTTGAAGCGTTCGCCTGCTTCTTCGGTCAGCTTGCCCTGAGAATCAACAGGACAGAGAATCGGCAGCTTGTATTTCAGGCCGGTTTCAAAGTCGACATCGCCATGACCGGGAGCGGTATGTACGCAACCGGTACCTGCTTCGGTAGTTACATAATCAGCCATAACTACGAGAGAACGGCGGTTGTTGTATTCAGGGAACGGATGCACGCATTCAGCGAATTCCATATCTTTGCCAAGAGTAGTGCCGAGGATATTGCTGAGATCCTTGTGGCAGACAGCGCCAACCTGAGCCAGCAGATCTTTAGCCATGAAGAGAACTTCGCCTTCGCATTCAACCCAGGCATATTCCAGAGCAGGGTTCAGAGCAACAGCAACGTTGGCAGGCATGGTCCACGGGGTGGTAGTCCAAATTACCATGTAAGCTTTTTTGCCTTTAGCAGCTTCCGGAGTCTGGCCGTTGTCTTTTACCAGCGGCATTTTTACGAAGATAGTCGGAGTTTTTTGTTCGCCGTATTCGATTTCTGCTTCAGCCAGAGCGGTTTCGCAGTGCGGGCACCAGTAAACGGTCTTTTTGCCTTTGTAGATATAGCCTTTGTTAGCCATAGTACCGAATACACGAATCTGCTCAGCTTCAAAGCTGTGATGCAGAGTGATGTACGGATTTTCCCAATCACCCAGAACGCCCAGACGTTTGAAGTCTTCGCGCTGGATATCAACCCATTGCAGAGCGAAGTCATGGCATTTGCGGCGCAGAGTCAGCGGATCCAGCTCATTGCGGTTCAGGCCCAGCTCTTTGATAGCAGCGTGCTCAATCGGCATGCCGTGAGTATCCCAGCCGGGAACATACGGGGTGTCGAAGCCACGAGCATATTTGTATTTCATGATGATATCTTTTAAGATTTTGTTCAGGGCATGGCCCATGTGGATTTTGCCGTTTGCATACGGAGGGCCGTCATGCAGAACAAATTTCTTGTGGCCTGCATGCAGAGCCTGCTTTTTGCCATAAATATCGTTTTCTTCCCAGAATTTCAGAAAATCAGGTTCGCGTTGCGGCAGACCGGCACGCATAGGGAACTCTGTTTCGGGCAGATTCAGTGTTTTACCATAGTCCATTACTAATAACCTCCAATTTTATTAAACAAAAAAATTAACAACATAAAAAAGCTTCGTCCCTCAGATAAGGGACGAAGCTGTAGACTAACAACGATTAATACGCTTGCGTATCATGCATCATTATCAAACGTGTACTCCGTGGTACCACCCTCATGACGACGGCCTTTGCCGCACGCCACTCGTGTGCGCAATATCGGGCGCTCCCGTATGCAGCTACTCAGGTTCGCCGCACCCGCTCCAAAGTGATTTTCACCTGCTTTACTTCGTCCGGGCTTGCACCATACCCCGGCTCGCTTAACCTGCGCCGCAAGCTACTGTCTTTTTCATCGCGTTAGCAAATATCAATAAACGCTAATATTATACATTAGCTGTAGCAAGAAGTCAATGAGTTTTTGACAAAGCAAAATGTGATTCCGCAATTCTGGCAAGCTGTTGCTTGATTTCGGAAAAATCCTTATTCAAATCCAGCGTTTTTACAGATATCTGATTGCCATGCATTTGATACACATTATCCGGCTGAATCTCTTCATCAGTCTTTGCGTAAAGCAGCATACCGGAAACTTTATTCTCATACTCGCCAAAGCTATAAGAATAATTCTTTACATAAGTAAAAATTTGATATAAATTGTGGGAAATCAAGCTCCGTTTAGAAAAATTTGTCTGCATCGTATGACTGTAATACTTAGCATCAATAATAAGCACCGTATTTCCTTTTCGTAAGGTTATATCACTTTGCATTTTAGGCAGCATATAGCTTACACCGTCATCTAACCCCCAAGGTATCTGTGCTGCTTTGACAGAAAGAACAGGATAATGCTTTTTATAATACTCCAAAATGAATTTTTCGTACAAATGGCACATTCTCTGCTCATCTATCCAAGATTGTAATCTATAGACACCACTCTCCGTCGTAAGCAACAGTCCTTCGATAATAAGCTGACAAATCCCCACCAACAATTGATAATTGTGATTGTTACGCTGAAACGTCAAATTTGACCACTTGATTGATTTTGCTTCCAATGTATCAACATTGTTGAAAAACAAAAGCTCCTTGCGCAGTTCATTTTTATATTTTTCCTTCACATTCGCAAGTCTTATCAACAACACAATTGTGGTTTTGATAATTTGATTGAGCAAATTATTTTCAGAAAGCAAATCATAATCACAGGTCAGAAGCTGCTTGCGCATGATTTTATTCTTAATACTGCCATGAATATTTATTTTTCCACGCAGCAGCATCAGATTATCCTGATGATTGACATACTCTCTGTACAATCCCTGTTTAAGCTGTAAAGCTACACCTTTAGCCAAAATTGCCGCTAAGAGATTATGCACATTATCAAACTTCTCTGTAGCAATATCCTTATAATTTTCTTGCTGCAGACTTTGATATGCATAGGCAAGCATATAATAAATGTTTTTGATGAAGATGCTTTTATCCTTAATCATTTAAAGTACCGTATAGTTTTTCACTCCAAGGAGTAACTTTTTCTGTAAGATTATCAAACCAATACTCACTTAACATCGGTAAAATATCATACTCTACTATACCTTCAAGCAATTCCTGCGTACACTCATCTGCTTGCAAGCCACAGAAATAGCTATGTCCGATACAAAAACCTTTTCCCAAAGACGGATCATCAGCTATTTCATTATTAAGCTCCTTAATGCACTCTATCAAAGCATTAAATTTATCACTGGCAAGTTTTTCCTGATATTCATTAAAGCCCTCAGTATCAAAACCGGGCTCCATATCAAAAAAGCTGAAGCGTCTTCGCAAAGCATAGTCAATCATCGCCAAGCTTCTGTCTGCAGTGTTCATCATACCAATGATATAAAGATTTTCCGGAACAGAAAAATTCAAATTTTGATATGCCAGCTTGGAAGAAGTACCGCGATAATCCTTTTCAATCAAAAGCAGCAGCTCACCAAAAATTTTACTCATATTACCACGGTTAATTTCGTCGATAATAAAGAAGTAATCTTTCTCGGGATTATTTTCAGCCTTTTTGCAGAAACGATAAAATACGCCATACTGCATTTCAAAGCCGCCATTTTCAGTAGGTTTATATCCCATCATGAAATCTTCATAGGAATAATTCTGGTGGAATTGTATAAAGTCAACGCGTTCTTTATCTTTTTCGCCCATCATGGCATATGCTAATCTCTTGGCAGCAAAGGTTTTTCCCACACCGGGCGCACCTTGAAGAATTATATTCTTCTTTCTCTTAAGGACATTAAGCAAACGGTCATATTTAGCACCGGTCATATAAACCTCGGCAAGAAAATCATCTTTGGAATACGCCTTGTTAACCAGCTTAATCTTATCCGCCGGATTATCCTCCCGAATTAAATCCATTACATCCTTAAATTCATCACTGGTAAGTTTGAATAAACTGCCTAATGGATTCTTTAAGTATTCCATTTCAGATAATTTATCAACAGATTTTAAAACAGAATACTCGATAGGAACATCTAAGTTCTCGGTTTTTTCAACAAGAATGCTCTCGCCATCTTTCTTATCTGCTATTTTGCAAATGCATACTATCTGCTTAACTGGATTGGACTCATAGCCAATAACAATATCGCCTACTTTTGCATCCTCAAAATTTTTAAAAATACGTCTTTTATTACCGGAGCTGTTATAAAAAGTCCACTCAACCTTTTCACCAATATGAATGTCAGAAAAGCTCCAAACTTTAGGATTGGCATTCAACCACCAATATTGTATACCTGCCTATTTAGTTGTATCAGAATCAGTCTCGACAGCAGGAACAGAAGCAAAATTCTGTTGTTCCGGTTGTTCTTGTTCTTCTAATTCTGCTTTTTCATTATCCTTTTTACCATATTGCCTGCTAATATAAAAGCCAAAATCTATAGTTAATGTTTTCAGCTCTTTATCAGGATAACAATCTTCCGTCAGGTTATCCGCTAACAGCTTTTTCATTTCAGCGTCACTCTGTAAATTAGTGCAAAGCTCATCGTAAAACGAATAAAAATTTCTCAGATTATCTTCATAAGCGCCCTTTTTAAACTTATAGCTGCTTTGCAAGACTTCCGCACATGACTTTATTTCACCAAATTTATATATGTAATACTTATCGGGATACATCAGCCATAAATATGTACTGATTGAATTTTCGTTTTGGTAGTGATTCTTTGCATCATTACCATACTCTTTCAACAATTGCTCAGACTGGTCTTTAAAATTCAAAATACGCTCAACAACATCCTTGTTTTCATCAAACAAAGCAACAAACATCATTTTTACCTTATCAGGAGCTTTTTCAGCAAAGCCTTCTATCATTTGTCTGGGAAAATTGTTCATTGACGCTAATAGACCATATGTTTTTGCCAAAGAGCGTTTAATCATCTCAGCAAAATCCTCTGCATCTATATTCCAATTATCCTGAAAACACTTTACAGCTTCCCATTTAAAGTTTTCATCTGCCCACCAGCCGGCAACAAAATCCTTTTTATAATTTGCAAGCGCATCTGAAAAAGCCTTTTTATCAATCATTACCATTCACCTCTATAGCAAATTATTAATTTTAAAACATCTGCTATTATTCTAGCATCATTAACTTTCTCCAGCAAGTAAAAGCTCCCCCTTAACTAATTTACTGCTGTCTTGTTCTCCCCCACGCCCATACTTATTGGCTACAGTATAAAATTCCACCTGCGCCCTACGCTCTACTTCTACCGTACTTTACGTCTATCCTTTAGGTAGTACTCTAAAGAACAAGGTTACTACTAGCTTACGCTAGTAGCTTTTATCAACGCAGAAGAAAAAGCGAGAAAGAAAACCAACAAAAGAAAGAACGAAAAAGAAGATTCACTCTTATACTCGGGAAAAACGAAGCAAAATTATTACACTGTTTAAGAAAAAATTTTAAAATTTATTTTTTCAGGTGTAATAATTTTCATCGCGAAAAGACGAGTAATAGAGTGAGAACACAAAAACAACCGCTTAAGCGCTTTTCCTCAAAGCACCCAAGCGGTCATTCACAGCCTTATTCACTTCTCGTACTTAAACTCAAACACGCCAAAGCCCTTTCCCTGCGTCAGATGACTTACGTCATTCAAGCGGAAAACAGCATGCTCATGCCATTTGTTAATCCCCAGAACAGTTACGCTGGCAGGCTGCACATCAACCGAAAAGTTAAACGCCGCCACCTGCTGCATATCCATTCCCAGCCAACGGAAAATAATATTCTGAATCGTGCCCTTATGTGCAACAATCAGCAGATTTTCCTTGTCGACATCCGCACAATGCCATAGACCGTGTACATTACGGCGATAGAACTCATTGCGCGTTTCACCGCCGGGATAGTTGCGGTGATCCAGCTCCTGCTCGGAAGCAGGCTTGCAAAAATGCTTCTTGGCCTCTTCCTCGGTCATGCCGGCAGCAATGCCGTTATTCTTTTCTCTCAGGAATCGGCAATGCTCTATTTCGCCCTTAAAGCCAAGCTCATTGGCAATAATCTGCGCCGATGCGGAAGCGCGCTGCAAATCACTTGCCAGAATCCGCAGCTTGCAATTACGTCCGGCAAAATCCTTCGCCAGCTTTACCGCAGCAGCCTTTATCTGCGCCCTTCCCTTATCGGTCAGCTGTGAATCCGTCCAGCCGCCGGTTAATCTTTGCGTGTGATGCGTTGCTTCACCATGCCTCACTAAGATAATCATCATTCAGCCTCCGACTATTCTTCGTTATGACTGGCATAGTTTTTGAGCAGCTCAACCTGCGTTTCCAACAGATGCAGCATATTTTTTCGATGCAGCGCCGCCTTTTTCACCTGCTCGTTATAAGCCTGTTCGGCCATAGCAGCCTTGGCATCAGCCTCAAAAATAATTTTACGGCTGCGTTCCTCTGCATCTCCCACCAGTTTACGATATTTAGTATTTGCATCCAGCATCATTCTGCCGGCTTCGCTGCGAGCATCCTCCAGCAGCTTGTTGGCCTCGCTGGCAGCACTGTTAGCGCGCTTCTTGCAGACATCCTCGGTAGTAATGCGCAGTTTATCGGCATCTACCTCGGCAGTGCTGCGCAACTTTTCGGCATAAGCCTTAGCCTCTTCACGCAGCTTATTGCATTCAGCCATCGCTGCCTGCAACATATTATCGGTTTTGTTCTTCGTCTGATTATACAAATCCTCGGCATGCGCCATGGTATCGTCGTGCAGCTTCTGCGCCGCAGCCTTCGCTTCGCTCAGCTGCTGCTCGCACTTCACTGCCGTTTCCTTCTCCAGCAGCGCCGCCTTCTTTTCACTGGCGTTCTTCACCTCGTCAGCAGTTTCCTGCGCCACAGCCAGAGTGCTCTGCATGGTAGCCTCCATCTGCTGATAATATTCCAGCTTGGAGCTGACGCGCTCGATAGTTTCCTTCTGCTCCAGATTATCCAGATAAAGGTATTCGTATTCCTTAATCAGCTTGGCAAGAAACTTGTCTACCTCTTCTACCTCATAGCCACGAAAACCCTTGGTAAAAGTTTTTTTCTTTAAATCCTCCGGATTAAGCATGGTTTATCCTCCTAGATATAACGCTTCAGCGTTACGCTGATGCGTCCTTTTTTAGTAGTGCCGCGGATTTCCTCAATCTCTACTCGTCCACGGCCGCGGAAGGAAATTACATCGCCCTCGTTCACCGGCTGTGCCGCCTTCTTGGCCTCTTTCCAGTTTACCTTGACATTCAGGCTTTTGATTTCATCCGCCATACGGCTGCGGCTTACGCCATAGCCTGCCGCTGCCACGGCATCAAGACGCAAATCAGCGACTGTAGCGTTAATCAGCTTAACCTTTTCTTCCTTCTGCAGCAATTCCTCGCGGGGAATTTCCGTAAGCGTTACCGGCGCAGAACCGATCTGCGTCAGATTACCGGTAAGATAATTTACCAGTGATTTTTCTACCACGAACTGCGCTCCCTCGGGCACAAAAACTATATCGCCCAAGGCCTCGCGCTTGCAGCCCGTGCCCATAAACGCACCCAGAATATCGCGGTGCGACAAATCATAATAGCGCTTATCCCAGGCCGCCAGAAAATAGGCCATTCCGAAATCCGGCTGACCGTAAAAATCATCGGCAACAAAGGCAGCCTTCACCCTTTCGGCATTACTGAAGCCGCCGTCGCTTTCCAGACGCACATTTTCGTAGTTCGCCGCAATAATTTCCGCAACGTTATAGGCATGAGGATCAAGAAACTCGCTCACACGGAACTTGCGTGATTTATTGGCGCCCTCGGCCAAATCCAGCAGCTTGGCCGCCAGCTGTTCGTCACCGCCAGCTTTAAAGTAACGCAGAATTTTTTCTCTGTCTGCCATAAATTATTTCCCCTGTAATTCCTTATCTCTTTGCAGCACTGCCTGCACCGCATCATAAAAAGCACCGCGCACGCCATGGTTTTCCAAAGCATGGATACCGGCAATAGTCGTGCCGCCGGGGCTTGTTACCTGGTCGCGCAGCTGTGCCGGATGCAGGCCGCTTTCTACGCACAGCTTGCCGCTGCCTGCCAATGTCTGTGCCGCCAGCTTAATAGCCAGCGCACGCGGCAGACCGGCACGCACACCTGCGTCAGCCAGTGCATCAATAATCACAAAGCAATATCCCGGTCCGCAGCCGGAAATTGCGGTAATCGCCTGCAATGCTTTTTCATCTACAAATTCTATTTCGCCGCAGCTGCTGAAAATTGCTGCCGCAGTCTGCTTCATCGGCTCAGTTACCGCCTCATCGCAGCAGATGGCAGTCATGCCGGCGCCTGCTGCCAGCGGCGTGTTGGGCATCGTGCGGACTACCGGGAACCCCGGAGCATAGGCATGCAGCTGCTCCAGCGTAACACTGCCCATGATAGAAAGCACCCAGGCATCCTTTTTCATCGCAGCTACCAGCTCGGGCACCAGCGCCACCGGTGCTACCTGAGGCTTAACGGCAAAGATTACCAGGTCAGCATCCTTTACCGCCTCTTTATTATCCGTAGTGACATTTACGCCAAAGGCTTCATGTAGACTGCGCGCATGTGCCTCCGTCGGCTCGCCTACGGTAATCATCTCCGGCGCAATCAAACCGCCGCCGATAATTCCCTTGATAATAGCTTTGGCCATAGCGCCGCCGCCGATAAATGCAATCTTCTTTACTGCTATTTCTCCCATGGATTATTTCCCCTCTCGTCAAGCTCGTGCTCTTCGCCCGCATCTATATCTACGTTTTTCGGGGCGCAGATAACAATATTGCGGCCCAGCTTTTTCATGCTGCCGCCGATAGCATAAACAGTACCGCTGATAAAGTCAGTCATACGCTTGGCAACAACATTGTCTGTCTTATCGTAATTAACAACTACAGCCTGATTATCACGCAGATAATCGGCAATCTTAGGAGAATCATTGAAATCTACAGGCTCCAGCAGTACAACTGTCATAAGCTTATCGGCAATAGGCAGGTTAATGGTTTTGCTGCCCATTTTTTTATTTTTAACCGGCTCCGGCTTTGCTGCCGAACCTTTGAAGTTCAAAATGGATTTGCGTTCACGCTTAGGCTCCTCTGCCGGTGCTGCAGCAGCAGGCTCCTTGCTGCCGAAGAAACGCTTCTTGGGTTTAGCCGGCTCCTGCTCGGTCTTGGCAGGCTTTTGCTCCACTTCTTCCTCGATGATTTCTTCCTCGTCATAAAGACTTAATGCATTCATGATTTTATCAATAATATTCATTACGTCACCAACCTTATCTATGTCTTAAAATTTCAGACTATAATCACGCTGTCCGAACAAGGCTGTGCCTACACGCACAATATTGGCACCTTCTTCTATTGCAACTGTGTAATCATTGCTCATACCCATAGACAGAATATCTGCCTGCGGATACTGCTGCTTTAAGCGGGCGAACGCACGGTAGCCTGCCGCAAACACCGGTCTTGTCTGCTCAATATCTTCGCATTTCTGGGCAATAACCATCAGTCCGCGCAGACGCACATGCTTATATTCGGGCAGCTTCGGCAGCAGCGCCAGATAATCCTCTTTATCCAAGCCGGACTTCTGCTCCTCATGGGCAATATTCAGCTGCAAAAGGATATCCTGCACCTTACCGATGCGTTCTGCCTCCTTATCAACCGTAGCCAGCAAATGCTCGCTGTCAACCGATTCGATAAGGTCAAACAAGGCAACTGCCTGGCGCGCCTTATTCGTCTGCAAATGACCGATAAGATGCCAGTAGCCGTGTTTGCCCAAGGCCTCCTGCTTATGCTTAGCCTCCTGCACGCGGTTTTCGCCTACGTTGGCAATGCCCAAGGCTTCGATATCCGTAATAATTTCGGGCGGATGATTTTTCGTCACCGCCACCAACGTTACCTTATCTCCTGTGAGCAGGTCTTTATTTTTACGCTTGTCCAAAGCAGTCGCTATCTGCTCCTGAACCTGCTTTAAATTATCAGCTAACAATGTATTTGCCCCCCAATTCTCAGCAAAATGATTTGTGGCAAAGATTCTGCTTTTTATTATGCTTTAAAAGCTCTTTATCCTTATATTTTAGCATACGTGTAAACCATTGTCACGAATAAAAACAACAAAGAGCTGCCGCACAAAAGTGCAGCAGCTCTCAATAAATTTATCTTCGTTATGATAGCTATTAGTATAACAGCTTGTTGGCAATAACCAGACGTTGGATTTGGTTGGTGCCTTCGTAGATTTGCATGATTTTAGCGTCACGCATCATCTTCTCTACAGGATACTCTTTAGTGTAGCCGTAGCCGCCCATTACCTGAACAGCGTCGGTAGTTACCTGCATAGCGGTATCAGCAGCATAGCATTTAGCCATAGCAGCCTCTTTGGAGAATTCCATGCCCTGGTCACGCATCCAGCAAGCCTTTTGAACCATGAGGCGAGCGGTTTCAACCTTCATAGCCATGTCAGCCAGCATGCCTTGAACCATTTGGAAGGAAGCAATCGGTTGGCCGAACTGACGGCGCTCCTTAGCATATTTAACAGCGCAATCCAGAGCAGCCTGAGCGATACCTACGGAAACAGCGCCAACGAACGGACGAGCGCTGTCTAAGGTGTTCATAGCAATACGGAAGCCTTCGCCTTCGCGGCCTACGCGATAGGACTCAGGAATAACAACGTCTTGCAGAACCAGCTCGGTAGTATTGGAAGGACGGATGCCCATTTTGTTTTCTTTTTTGCCAACGGAGAAGCCCGGGGTGTCTTTCGGAACGATGAAAGCAGTCAAACCACGGATACCGCCGGTTTTACGGGTGTTAGCGAATACCAGGAAGATTTCTGCCAGACCACCGTTGGTGATGAACATTTTGGTACCGTTCAGAGTGTAGGTACCCTCTTCCTTGTTGTGTACAGCACGGGTAGAAACGCCGCCTGCATCACTGCCTGCACCGGGCTCGGTCAGTGCGAAAGCAGCCAGACCGCCGTTGTTCAGGATATCGCAATACATTTTCTTTTGTTCGTCGGTGCCTGCCAGCAGAACAGGTACAGTTGCCAGGCTGTTGGCAGCCAGAGAGGTTGCAACACCTGCGCAGCCTTTGCCCAGCTCTTCATAAATGGTAGCAACAGAAATGCTGTCCAGGCCGGGGCCATCTAATTCTTCCGGAACAATAACGTTCAGCAAGCCCATTTCGTTAGCCTTGTCAATCAGGCCGTCACGCATATGGTTTTCTGCATCCATTTCAGCAGCATAAGGAGTAATTTCTTTTTCAACAAACTCCCTTACCATTTCCTGTAATTCTAATTGTTCCTCGTTTAATGCAAAATCCATCATATCCTCCTTGATATCAAGCGGTCTTCCGCGTCATTTCCCTTCCAAATAAACTCAGGCAAGCTCACCATTTGGCGGGTATTTCTTTAAATCTGTCGACGACAAACATAGTTGTTAAAAGCGTCCCAATTAAATTCTTTTTGCTGTCAGTCATTTCAGCCTCGATAACCATCGTAGAATGTCCGGAATGCTTGATATGGCTTCGTACCGTTAAGGTAGTCGGCTCATGGACACCTTTGATAAAATTCATGCTGAAATTAAGAGTTGCCACTACAGCGCCCACGCTTGCACCGGTAACACCCAGAACGGAGTCTGCCAAGGCCAACATCACTCCGCCGTGACAAATGTCACGATGATTAAAATGCTTCGCCGGATCAACGTCAATGCTGACTTCAGCACTGCCACACTTTATCTCACCAATATGCACACCGAATTGAGTCATAAAATGATTATCCGTGTACATCTGGCGAATATAGGCAGGAACATCCTTGACCTGCTCCACAGCTATCATCGCCTTTCTTCGGACAGCAGAAAATATTACTGTCAATATATCTTTGATATTTTACCACAAAACAGCGCTTAACTCAACAGTTTCATGCAAAAAAATAAGCTGAAAGGAAAGTTTTAGGGATAATTTTTTCAATAATCGCACTTTGGTATAAGCGCGAAACAAAATGGCTGCCGCACTTTGAGTACAGCAGCCATGCAAGAAGCAGATAAATTAATCGATAATATTTTGTTTGTAATCGTGATACAGAGTCTTGAGCTCTTCCATAGTTGCTCCCATCTCAACTTTAAGCTTGGAAACAGTATCGTAATCGCCCTCGGCAACAGCTCTGCGGATAGCAGTGAAGATGCTCTTCTCTTCGAAGGAATCCTTAGCCAGCTTAGCACGCAGGTTCTGAATTTTACGCCACATTGCCAGGTCGCAGTCGGTGCAGGTTTCCTGGTTGTGCAAGCGCTTCATATCGATAACAGCCTGATAATTTTCCGGAATCAGACGAGTCAAAAGCTCAGTTTTCCAACGAATCAGCGCACCCTGCATGAAGGAGTCGATATATTCCTTTTTCAGGATATTGCCTTGGGTGAGAACTGCAACCTTTTCCGGATATTTTTCGAAGGCGCAGAGATTTTCCCAAACGGTAGCAGGCGGTTCACCGAACAGCTTGCTGCGTTCTTCCGCAGTGAAATCTTCAAATACGTCTTCCTCAGTACGGTATTGACGGTCGGTATCCAAATAGAAGCCCTCTTCGCCGGCCTTCTTGGAAATTTCTTTTTCCAGAGCCTTCAGGTCCTTGCCGGATTCTACGCAAGCCTTAATGCCGTCGAGGCAGGACAGATAGAAGGCAGCAATAGCAATATAAGTATTGGTGTACGGGTTAGGAGAACGCATTTCAATACGGGTAGCCTTATCGTTGTCCAGATCGCGGATCAGGCCTGCAAGAATGGTTCTGTTACGGGACGGGTTATCCGGGCTCAGGCCAAGGCTGGTAACGATGCAGACAGGAGCCTCGAAGCCGGGTTTCAGACGGTTCAGAGAGTCAATGGTGCAGGAGATAAACGGATTGGTTACCTCGTAGTTTTTCAAAAGGCCCATGAGAGCGCCGTATCCGATAGCGGACAGGAAGTCCTCATGCATATCCTTCGGCGAGAACAGGTTGACAATCTTGCCGTTTTTCATTTTTGCGGCAATGCCCACATGCGTATGCTCACCGCTGCCTGCAACGCCGGGAATCGGTTTAGCCTGGAAGGAAACCTCAAGACCGTTCATACGGAAAATCTCTTTAACGATGATACGCGCCAGCAGCTCGTTATCTGCAGTCTGTACGCCGCTGCTGAATTTCCAGTCAACCTCCAGCTGCTCCATAACGTGAGTCATATGGCCTGCACCGTCAATCTGACCTTTAACACCGCCACATTCCTTATGGCCCATTTCAGGCTCCAGGCCGTACAGCTCCAGAGTCTGAATAGTCTGCTCCAATGCAGTACGCACGTTGCCGCGGGTACGCTGCCAATATTGCTCCTGCATTACCTGAGAAGAGCTCAGAGCCTCCAGCGGTGCGTCTTCACGCGGAGTTTTTACCCAAAATTCCAGCTCGGTAGCACTGGTGAAGAGCAACTTTTCAATCTCAGCAGGATTTACATGCTCCAAGCCGGCAATTACCGGATGCTTAGCAAACAAATCCATAATTTCTTTTTCTACATAAGCCAGAGTATCATTCAAAATAGAACGGGAATCAACATGATTGCCGTTGTGAATCAGATAGCAGGGAATGCGCAGAGTACCGATCATGCGACCGCTTTCTGCGTCAAAATGCTCATAGTTATAATCAACAAACCAGTTAACGGTTTTATCAACCTTCATATCAACGCGGGCATCGTTCAGAGTAGCGATACCGGTCAGCACAACGGAGGAGCCGTCAGTCTGTGCTGCGCTGCCTGCCAAAAAGCCGTCGATATCCTCAAGGAAAATTTTCATCGGAATTTTTTCGTCGGTATCATTACCGGCAAAATCCACACCCATCAGAGATACAAACTGAATCTCCGGATGCAGAGTCAGAAGCTCACGCAGAGTACTTTCGTTTTGTTCTTCGGGTTTAATTACATACAGTAAATCTTTGTTGTTCATGATCAGTGCAGCCATAAGGCTGCCTCCTTTCTCAATACTCCCTAATTATCATGCTGCAGAAAAATGCTCCCTACATATTTTCTGCAAGATAAACGAAAAAGGACCTTTTTAAGCATGGACACACTACTTCCTTACTCAAAAAAGTCCTCGTTGACTGTCTTACTATTATAGCAGATATTAAGTGCTTTTGTCCAGCTTTAATTTCTGAGTATAAGATATCAGGCAAGCAGGCGGACAAGAATTTCCTCCAGCTTTTCATATCCGCGTCCACCCTGACGCAGCTTGATATTCATATCAGATAGTCCCAGCAAAGCTTCCGTCAAACGCTTTTCATCAAAGCGCCTGCTGTCGCGCTCCAAAAATCTGTAGGCGTATGGGCTGCGCATCCCCAGCTCTTCCATAATGCCCTTCTGGTCGTAGCCTCTGCGCTTCAGCTCCAGATAACGCAGCACCTGACGCAGTTTAAAAGCTACGGTTGCGCTGAGCGGCAGAATATAGGTTCCGTGCTTGCGTTCGCTCGCCAATAGCTCCAGGCACTGCTTCAGCTTGCCTGCCATAATATAATTGGTCAGCGCAAAAGATGAAGCGTTTGGCAGCAGTGCAAAAACATTCAGCACATCCTCTTCCGTCCATTCTCTGCGTCCTGCGGCATAAATCGCCAGCTTGCAGATTTCCTGCTGCAGCAAATCCAAGGGAATCTCTTCCTTTACCGGCTCGATATATTCGCTGATAGCCGCCAGCGCATCTCTGGTAAAATGCGCGCCGTAAGCTGCTGCCTGCGCATACAGCCAGTCATCAAGATCTCTTTCTTTGATGCGTTCACACGGACAAATCAGCGCACTTGCTTTGAGCTGCTTATACAGCTTGGTCCGCTTATCCATTTTTTTGCTGCTGATGACAAGCAGACAGTAATCAGGCACGTCGCTGACAATCGCCGCCAGCTGCTCCATTTTCTTGGAATCGGTATCATCCTGCGCATCTGCAGCACTGTTTGCTTTGGCAGGCTTTGCTGCCCACAGCTTTTCGTCCTTCAGGAAAATCAGCGATTTGCCGCAGAAGAATGGATAGCTGTTGACAGCCGCCTGCAGTCCGGATAAATTGGTGTCCTTGTCAAAGACCGTTATTTCGCGGTCAGCCTCCGGTGTATCGCCAAAAACATATTCCGGCAGCGCGGCAATAATGCTGTTGCGATAGTAATCCTCCTCGCCGCACAAAAGCAGTACCTGCGCCTGCGGCAGCGGCTTATGCTGTTGCAATAGTGAAATCAGGTTTTCCGGTTTAATATCCATCTGTATTCCCTCTTATTATTTTTCTAATGGTACAATGGCTAAGGTCTTGCCTAAAGGTGCAAGTATTTTTAAGATTGTACTGATTTTAGGAATAGAGGTACCGTTTTCCATTCTCGCAATTACAGGCTGCTTTACTCCGCTCAAAAGCTCCAATTGCTTTTGGGTTATTCCCTTATCCTGACGTGCCTTAATAAGTTCACCAATTAAGGCAACTCGCAAATCACTTGCGGAAATTTCTTCCGGTGTAAAAATATTCTTTCTTACATCCTGCCATTCATAGCCTACTGCACTATTCTTCACTTTCCTCACTCCTTAATTTGAAATCTTCCCATTCACGCAAAGCCTGAGTAATTTCGCTTTTAGGCGTTTTCTGCGTTTTTTTCATAAAGCAATGCAACATTACAAAACTATTATTTTCCCATATCGCAAATAAACTTCTATCACGCAAAGGCCGCAACTCACAAATGTTATCCTGTATATGCTTAATATAAGGCTCACCTAATTGCAGACCAAATCTAGCTAATGCCTGCATATAGTCATTATGCTTATTTAATTTGATTCTGCTGTTCTTATCTTTTCGCGAAGCAAGCTCCATTAAATAATCATATACAGGCTGTCTGCCACGCTTATCACGATAAAAATATATTTTGTACATAATTTCTCTCCTTTAATTATAACTTATGAGTTATATTTTGACAACAGCTTCACTGTAAATCAGCGTAGCCATAGCATTTTATTCCATCTGCGTCAAAAACAACTTTAATGCACCCCAGCTCATCCGTTCTGACAACATTGCTGCCTATGGCCTGCAAACGCTCCAGCGTTTCCTGATGCGGATGGCCATAGCGGTTGCCGCGCCCACAGGAAATAACTGTCAACCTTGGCCGCACCTGCTCCAGAAAACCCATACTGCTGCTATAGTGCGAGCCGTGATGACCTGCCTTCAGCACAGTGTACTGCTGCAGCTGCAGCCATCGCTCGCGTTCTTCCCCCATGTCGCCTGTAAACAGCACGCTGCCCTGCGCGCTGTGCAGCGCCGCCAGCGTGCTGGCTTCGTTACCCGGCACAGCCTGCTGCGGTACATCAACAAGAACAAGCTCTGACGCAGCGTCCAGCGTATAACGTTCACCGCTCTGCACAACATGCGCCTGCGTCCTACCGGCCTGCGCCAAAATTTCCTGCTGCACCCTTTGGCTTTCCTCTGTAAGTGCTTCATGGGGCAGGAGCAGCTTTTTTACCCGCAGCTGTCGCAATAAATCCGCCGCAGCACCCACATGGTCAAAATCATAATGGCTTAAAAGCAAAATATCCGCCTCACGCTTGCCAAGATAGTGCAAAAATGGTGTTATCACGCGCGTTGCTGTCGATATATTTTTCAAGCCGCCGGTATCAATAATTGCCACCCGCTGCGACGGCGTGACGATAACAGCGCAGTCCCCCTGCCCAACGTCCAGAAAATAGCAGGCTAACGGCAGCGTGCAATACTGCTGATAAGCAAGCGTCCCGGCAAGCAGCAAGGCATGCAAAAGCAGGATACAGCGACGCTCCCTATTACTCCAAAATTGCAGCCAGGGGAAATCTGCCCACACAAACAGCGCTGCATAATAAAGCACAAAGCAATAGGCAGGCAGCTTGCCGATAACAACCGTGCTGTACGGCAATTCAGCAAAAAAACGCGCCTGCGTCAGTACCTGCGCCGCAAGCCAGGCAGCAAGCTGCAACATATAATCACCGCAGGCAGGCAACAGTGCGCCCACGAGTGCCATCTGCGCGGCAATTTCCAACACCGGCACCAGCACGATATTGCTTACCAGGGCAATCAGCGAAATTTGGTGAAAATAATAAACCTCCAGCGGCAGTACAGCCAGCTGTGCTGCCAACGAAACTGCTGCCGCCTCGCCTATCGGCGCAGGCAAAGCCTGCGGCAGCAGCCTTTTACAGGCAGGAAGCAGCCACAAAAGGCCGGCCGCAGCCCCGAACGATAACTGAAAACCGATATCGGCCAGCCATAACGGCTGCAGGCACAACAGCAGTGCCGCCACCAGGCACAGTAAACGCCCGCGCTCCGCGCCGCTGCCGCCAAGCAGCAAAACGCTGCTCATAGCCAACGCCCGCAGTACCGGCGGACGCAAGCCGCAAAGTAGCGCATAGGCAATCAGCAAACTGATAACAATAAACTTGCGCCAGGGCAGCGGTACCCACTGCAGCAAAGCCAGCAGCATACCTGTGAGCAGCACAATCTGCGTACCTGAAACCGAAAGCAAATGTGCCAATCCGTTATCCGTAAACAGCTCGCGTGTTTCTTCATCCAGCCTGCTGCTGCCGCCAAGCACCATGCCGCTCAAAAGTGTGCCGTATTCAGCGCCGCCTGTTGCTTCTATACGTTCGCTCAGCTTTTTGTTCCACAAGGCAAAGCGCTGCCACCACAAGACCTGCGGCTCAGTCTTTAGCAGCTGCGCCTTGCGCAAACGTCCGCCCAGCTCCTGCACTCTGTTGTAGCTCGCAGCATCAAAACCGCCGGGGTTACGCAGGCTGTCCAAGCGCTCCAGCGTCCCCTTAAGCACCACACAGCCTGCCTGCGGCAGCTCACCCTTCACGCTCACGCGTAAACGTCCGCTGTAAGCAAGCTCCGTATCGCTATATACTTTTTCGCAACGCAGAACCGCACTGCTAAAGCCTTCCTGCCTGCGCACACTCAAAGGCTCCACGGCGCCCTGCACAACCAGCTGCCGGCCTACGCAGGCAGCAAGCTGCTGCTCGGCAGAAGGCGGCACGCTAAGCAGACGAAAGAGCAGTACGCAAAGCAGCATGAAGGGCAAAAATAAGCGTAAATAACGTATTTTCTGCAGCACTATTCTACCTCCACATAATCACGCAGCTTTGCCAGCTTAGCTTTACCGATTCCCGGCACACGCAGTAAATCCTCCACGCTGGCAAAACGCCCTCTGCTTCTTGTGTCCACAATGCGCTGCGCCAACGCCGGGCCAATGCCCGGCAGCTGCTGCAGCTCACTGGCGCTTGCGCTGTTGATGCGCACGCTCTGCACTACAGAGTTGTTTTTTTCTGCGCCTGCTCTGGTACTACTAGACTTCTTTGTGGTACTTGCACCTAAACCGGTCTTTGCCTGAGCGTTTTTCCTCTGCGTTCTGTTTGTCCGTGCAGCCTTCTGCACAGGTACTCGTATCTGCATACCGTCGCGCACCTTACGCACCAGGTTGACACGTTCGCTGTCGGCATTTTCCGTCAGACCGCCGGCAGCAGCAATGGCTTCTTCCACCCTGCAGCTGGCAGGCACATCGTAAATTCCCGGCTCCAGCACGGCGCCGCTCACCTGCACGCGCACTGTTTTTGCCTGGGCTGCTTTGGATGTGACAGCACCTTGCGCGGACTGCAATAAACTGCTGCCTGCAAGCGGTTTTTCTTTGTCGTTGCTGCTTAGAAGGCCGGTGATGATGCAGCCTGCGAGGAGAATGGTTATGAAGATTAGTTTTTTAGATTTTGCTTGCATGGGGATACCTCCTGAGTATGTTAGTAAAAAATTAGATCTAACTTTTAAGCTCCGTGTTTACTTCTTTCGTCCCCGAAAGAAGTAACAAGAAAGGGGCGCGCTTTGCGAAAGCGCGGGAAACAGTCGCTTTTTTACTCGCACAAAAAAGCTCAGCAAAAAATGCTTTACCATATTCCCTTTGGTTCGTAGTAAGCTAAAGGCTACTGCAACATAGCAATGAATGTGCAAGCATTTTTTAAGGCTTAGACTAACGCGAAGTTTAGTCACCCGATACAAGGCTTAGACAAATCACAAAATACATCATAGGTTACGAAGAACAATTAAAAGAACTTCGAACAAGCGCTAGTAACAGCAAAGCGACCCGATTTAGAGAGCTTTTTGGTAAAACTTTTTCTCCCGAAAAAGTTTTTGTTTTGCCGCGCTTTCCAAAAAGCGCGAACCTTTCTTGCCAACTTCTTTCAGTTATGAAAGAAGCTGAATAAACATCACAAAAAAACAAAAAGAGTCCCCAAGAATAACAATTACGTTATTCTCAGAGACTCTGAAAATGTAAGCGTTATTTAGTACTACTAAATAATGTCATTGCTGACATGCACTGCTTATTTTTTTGTCCACGCTACAGTCTGCGGGAACTGCCTGCTGCAGGACAGCTGTAACTGCGGTGGTCGCAGTTAGTTATTAGTGGTTAGTGGCCAGTAATACTAAAGCTCGCGACAAATTTTATTTTCCCCCTCTTTTTGCTCCCTATTCGGTCGCAACGGGGATTCGTTCCACCATTTCACTTTCTCGCTTCGCTATTGCTCGCGATAAAGTGGGTGTCACTTCGCTACGATGTTTACCAGACGGCCGGGTACGCAGATAACCTTGCGTACGGTTGCATCGCCGATGTGAGCCTGAACGTTAGCGTCAGCCATAGCAATCTTCTCCAGCTCTTCTTTGGTAGCTTCAGCCGGAACAGTCAGACGACCGCGAACCTTGCCGTTAACCTGCAGAACGATTTCTACATTGTCAACCTTCAGTGCTTCTTCATCGCACTCAGGCCAGCTTTGTTCATGTACGCTGCTGTTGGCATCAATAGCACCGCGCCACAGCTCTTCGGTGATATGCGGAACAAACGGACTCATCATCTTGATGAGGTCGGAAATTGCTTCGTAAATCAGACCTGCATTCGGCTCTTTGGCAGCTTCTTTATAAGCATAGAGAGCGTTAACCAGTTCCATCATAGTGGAAATAGCAGTGTTGAAGTTGAAGCGGGTTTCGATATCGTTGGTAACCTTCTTAATGCTGCTATGCAGTACACGGCGCAGATCCTTATCTGCTTCGCTCAGGTTGCTGTGATCGTATTCGGTAACCTTTTGTGCCAGAACAGCTTCAAAAGCTTGTACAATACGCCAGATACGGTTTAGGAAGCGGAAGGAGCCTTCAACACCCTGGTCGCTCCACTCCAGCTCTCTTTCAGGCGGAGCAGCAAAGAGGATGAACAGACGCGCGGTATCTGCACCATATTTGGAAAGGATTTCTTCCGGAGAAACAACGTTGCCCAGAGATTTACTCATCTTAGCACCGTCTTTGATTACCATGCCCTGAGTCAGCAGGTTGCTGAACGGTTCATCGTAATCAACCAGTCCTGCATCACGCAGAACCTTTACAAAGAAGCGGGAATACAGCAGATGCAGAATAGCATGCTCAATACCGCCGATATATTGGTCTACAGGACCCCAATAGTTATTGAGTTCCTTGTCAAACGGCATCTTGTCGTTGTGTGCGTCGGTATAACGCAGATAATACCAGGAGGAGCACAGGAAGGTGTCCATGGTATCGGTTTCACGGGTTGCGTCAGCACCGCATTTCGGGCATTTGCAGTGAACGAATTCTTCGGAGGTTGCCAGCGGAGATTTAGCACCGGCAGTAAAGCTTACGTCCTCAGGCAGACGAACCGGCAGCTGGTCTTCCGGAACCAGAACCTCGCCACAATGCGGGCAATAGATGATAGGAATCGGAGCGCCCCAATAACGCTGACGGCTGATCAGCCAATCGCGCAGACGGTAGTTTACACGGCGTTTACCAAAGCCTTCAGCTTCAGCCTTGTCCATGATAGCGCTCATGGCTTTATGCATTTCCATGCCGGTGAATTCGCCGGAGTTAACCAGCATGCCTTCTTTTTCTTCATAAGCGCAGGTCATTTCTTCCAGCTTCAGCTCTTTGCCAACCGGGCAGATGGTAACAATCTTTTCAATACCGTATTTGTCTGCAAACATCCAGTCACGTTGGTCACCGGTAGGAACGCCCATTACCGCGCCGGTACCGTAATCATACAGTACATAGTTGGTTACCCAGATTTCTACCTTGCGGCCGGTGAACGGGTTAATGCAGTATACGCCGGTGAATACGCCCTCTTTTTCGGATTCGCTAGAAGTACGTTCAATTTCGGACTGATTGCGTACACGCTCGCAGAAAGCGTTGATTTCGTCAGCCTTCGGATTGTTTTCGCAAATCTTTTTAATCAGCGGATGCTCGGCAGCCAGAGCCATGAAGGTTACGCCGTAAGCAGTATCCGGACGGGTGGTGTAAACAGCAACAGTATCGTTCAGTGCAGGAATTTCGAAGGAGAATTCCAAGCCTTCGCTGCGGCCGATCCAGTTATGCTGCATGGTTTTTACGCGCTCGGGCCAGCCCGGCAGCAGGTCAAGATCCTTCAGCAGCTCATCAGCATAATCGGTGATTTTGAAGAACCATTGGCTCAGATCCTTTTTAACAACCTCATGGTCGCAGCGCCAGCATTTGCCGTCGATAACCTGCTCGTTAGCCAATACGGTGTTACAGGTATCGCACCAGTTTACGGCAGATTCCTTTTTAACTGCCAGACCGCGTTTGTAGAACAGCTCAAAGAACCATTGAGTCCATTTGTAATAATCTTCCTTGCAGGTGGTAACCTCGCGGTCCCAATCGTAGGACAGACCGAGAGCCTTCAACTGACGAGTCATGTTGGCGATGTTTTCCAAAGTCCATTTTTTAGGCGGAATGTTGTGTTTGATAGCAGCGTTTTCAGCAGGCATACCAAAGGAGTCCCAGCCCATCGGATGCAGAACATTGAAGCCCTTCATGGTACGGAAACGTGCGATTACGTCGCCGATGGAGTAGTTACGAACGTGGCCCATGTGCAGGTTGCCGGACGGATAGGGGAACATTTCCAGAACGTAGGATTTAGGCTTATCCTTATCCATCTCTACTTTAAAGGTTTTGTTTTCTTCCCAGTATTTTTGCCATTTAGCTTCAATATCATGGGGAGCATACTTTTCTTGAATCATTTCATTACCTCCCAGGTATTATTGTTGGTCGAAAATAAAAAATCCCCGACCTTAAAGAAGGTCAGGGACGAAAAATTCGCGGTACCACCCTGATTGCGGCTACAGCCGCCACTCAATTAGCCTTAACGCAGCATCACGTCCGCACATTTCCTTGCGGCTTCTTCACGGTGAGTTCATCTGCCCTAACTGCCGGCTCGCATCAACCGCCGACTTTCTGAAAGATACTGCAAACTACTGCTCCGCTTCACAGAATTTGAATAAAAATATCTTGTATATTATATAACGCCAAACAGGAAAAGTCAAACTCCCGTGTCAGCGTTTATTTTTTCTTTTTCTTCGGCACCAGCTTCTGACCCAGCTGTCCTTTGACAATAATCAGTTGGTCACGCAGCTCGGCCGCCGCTTCGAAGTCCAGCGCCTTCGCCGCCTCCTGCATCCGCCTTTCCAGCTCGCGGGCTAGCGTGTTCAGCTCCTTAGTTGATTTCTGCTTCAGCTTCTTGCTGCTGCCATAGGCTTCTGCTTCTTCCGTATCCGCAACCTTCGTAAGCTTAATCAGCTGGCGTTGCTCCTTGTAAATCGTCTTAGGAGTAATATGGTGTTCCTTATTGTACGCCTGCTGCTTTTCACGGCGGCGGTTGGTTTCATCAATCGCGCGCTGCATACTGTCGGTAATGCGGTCGGCATACATAATAACACGACCGTGAGCATTACGCGCAGCACGGCCGATGGTCTGAATCATCGCTGTATCACTGCGCAAAAAGCCTTCCTTGTCCGCATCTAAAATCGCAATCAGCGACACCTCCGGCAAATCAAGGCCTTCACGTAGCAGGTTGATGCCTACCAGCACATCAAACTTACCGGCACGCAGGCTGTCTATAATTTCCGCTCTTTCAATCGTGGCGATTTCCGAATGCAGATAGCGCACACGCACACCTGCCTGCTTCAGATACTCCGTCAGGTCCTCCGCCATACGCTTCGTCAGCGTAGTCACCAGCACACGCTCGCCTGCAGCAGCAACCTTGTTGATTTCGCCCAGTAAATCATCAATCTGTCCCTTAATCGGGCGGATTTCAATCTGCGGGTCCAACAGTCCTGTCGGACGAATAATCTGCTCGACAACATTGTCTGCCTGCTCCAGCTCATACTTCGCCGGCGTAGCAGAAACATAAATCGCCTGCTTGATCTGCGCCTGAAACTCATCAAAGGTCAGCGGTCTGTTATCATAGGCCGACGGCAGACGGAAGCCATGCTCCACCAGCATCTCCTTACGCGAGCGGTCACCGGCATACATAGCGCGAATCTGCGGCAACGTTACGTGCGACTCGTCCACCACCAGCAGAAAATCCTTGGGAAAATAATTTACCAGCGTAAACGGCGGCTCACCGGCCTTACGGCCAGCAAGATGGCGCGAATAGTTTTCGATGCCGGAGCAGTAGCCCATCTCCTGCATCATCTCTAAATCATAATTAGTGCGCTGCTCCAGACGCTGTGCCTCCAACAGCCTGCAATGCTTATTCAGCTCATCAAGACGCTCGTCCAGCTCCTCGCGGATATCATTCATAGCGCGCTCAAGATTCTCACGGCTCGTAACATAGTGGCTCGCCGGGAAAATTGCTACATGATTGCGCTGCGCCAGAATCTCACCCGTCAGCACATCAAATTCCACAATGCGGTCAACCTCGTCATCGAACATTTCAATGCGCACTGCCTTCTCGCCGTAGGCCGCCGGAATAACCTCAATCACGTCACCGCGCACACGGAAGGTGCCACGCTTAAAATCAATATCATTACGATTGTATTGAATCTCCACCAGCTTATGCAAAATCTTCTGGCGGTCGATAATCTGCCCCAGGCGCAGTGACAGCACCATATCATAATACTCCTGCGGCGCACCTAAGCCGTAAATGCAGGAAACACTGGCTACGATAATAACATCCTTGCGTTCAAACAAAGCGCTGGTCGCACTATGGCGCAGCTTATCAATCTCGTCGTTAATCGAAGCATCCTTCTCAATATACGTATCCGACTGGGGAATATAGGCCTCCGGCTGATAATAATCGTAATACGAAACAAAATATTCCACCGCATTCTCCGGGAAGAACGCCTTCAGCTCACTCGCCAGCTGCGCCGCCAGCGTCTTATTATGCGCAATCACCAGCGTCGGCTTGCGCACCTTATTGATTACCTGCGCAATCGTATACGTCTTGCCCGTACCCGTTGCGCCCAGCAGCACCTGTGTGCGCAGGCCCTGCTCCACGCCCTCCGCCAGCTTGGCAATCGCCTGCGGCTGGTCGCCGGCAGGCTCAAACGGAGCCTGAATTTTAAAATCCATGTTCATCACCAACTAAAAAACAAAAACCAAAACCGTAAAAATTAAGTATAAAACGAGCAATTGTTATATCGTGTAATGAATAGCAATTTTAGCAAATGAGTGTCTGGAACCACATGCGGGCGCATCCAAGAAGCAAGTCCGTAGGACGATGCTGATTGGTTTATGCGCGCCATGCGATAGTGTCCCAAGAAGCAAGCTCACAGAGCGCAGCTGATTGGCTTGACACGAACCGCTAAGAGGCGCAATGTCTGAGCGCTATGCCTAATTTTTATAGTAGCATTTGTCAGCATAGCGCGAGTTTTGCGCCGCTTCGTCTTGGTTCCACATGAAATTTGCGTTAAGAAATTGCTCTGATTGAAACGATATACAATTGCGACGCCAGAAATTCACACATCCAGCTCAACGCTTACCTTGCAATGGTCGCTGTCAACGAGCAATTGCTATATCGTGTAATGAATAGCAATTTTAGCAAATAAGTGTCTGGAACCACATGCGGGCGCATCCAAGAAGCAAGTCCGTAGGACGATGCTGATTGGTTTATGCGCGCCATGCGATAGTGTCCCAAGAAGCAAGCTCACAGAGCGCAGCTGATTGGCTTGACACGAACCGCTAAGAGGCGCAATGTCTGAGCGCTATGCCTAATTTTTATAGTAGCATTTGTCAGCATAGCGCGAGTTTTGCGGCACTTCGTCTTGCTTCCACACGAAATTTGCGTTAAGAAATTGCTCTGATTGAAACGATATACAATTGCGATGCCAGAATCAACCCTTACACATCCAGCTCAACACTTACCGGACAATGGTCGCTGCCGAAAACCTCATTGTGAATCTCCGCGCTCTGCAGCTTATCCGCAATCCTGTCCGAAACCACAAAATAATCAATACGCCAACCCGCATTCTTCTCACGCGCCTTAAAGCGATAGCTCCACCAGCTGTACTTAACCTCCTCCGGATGCAGATAACGGAAGCTGTCCGTAAAACCCGCAGCCTTCAGCTCACTGAACTTAGCACGCTCCTCATCCGTAAAGCCTGCATTCTTGCGGTTAGTCTTAGGATTCTTCAAATCAATCTCCTCAGCCGCCACATTCAAATCACCGCAGACAACAACAGGCTTCTTTGCATCCAGCTCCTGCAGATAAGCACGGAACACATCCTCCCACACCATGCGGTAATCAAGACGCGCCAGGCCATCCTTGGAATTAGGCGTATACACCGTCACCAGATAAAAGCTCTCCAACTCCAGCGTAATCACACGCCCTTCCTTATCGTGCTCCTCCTGGCCCAGGCCATAGGTAACAGCCAAAGGCTTAACCTTCGTAAAAACAGCAGTACCGCTGTAGCCCTTGCGCTCCGCACTGTTCCAATACTCCTCATAGCCGGGGAACACAAAATCCGCCTGCTCGCGCTGCATCTTCGTTTCCTGCAGGCAAATAATATCCGGCGCAGCCTCCTGCAAAAAACCGGCAAAGCCCTTCGTCATGCAGGCACGCAAACCGTTAACATTCCAGGAATATAATTTCATAAGTTCAACCTCTTTTCCGTAAATTTATCTGCCACCGCAACGGCAAAATCACCGTGCGATTTTTATACTCTATTTGATTATTGTAACATTCCACGACCAAAAATAAAAGAGCTGCCCTCAGCACAGCCTAGTCATCACCAATGACAAAATGCGCACGGCAGCCCTTAAATTTTAGAATTTGATTTGCGACGGCTCATAATCAACCGTTGTCTTGATGAAAGCAATCTCATTGCAGTACGGATACTGCGGACAATACACGCATTCCTTCCATACCTTCTGCGGCAGCTTATCCTTCGCCGTTTCAATATAATCGCACTTGGCAAAAAATCCCGGCTGATAGGTCAGAGTGAAAAACATCGTCACTCCGCGCTCAATGCCCTCCTTTTCCAAATGCTCCACCAGCTGACGGCCTATGCCAGTTTTCTGCAGGCTCGGTTCCACCGCCAGCGAGCGGATTTCCGCAAAGCGGTCCCAGACAAAATGCAGCGCACCGCAACCCAACAGACGGTTGTTTTCCACCGCTAAAATATAATCGCGCAGATTCTCATAAATCGCATTGCGCGCACGCGGCAGCATCAAGCCTTCCTTTGCATAATAATTCAGCAATTTGTGTATATGTTCTACATCGCTGAAAGTTGCCGGTCTAAAAATAATCATTTTTCAAACCCCCTCATTTGTATTACCTATATCAGTTTATCAAACGTAACTGATTTTCTATATATTATCACGAATTACAGCTGAGTACAAGAATAAAAATACAAAAAAGGAGGTTCTATGTCAAGTTTTGGGGTCTTCAATAATTTAATATCCTAAGATTTGCAAA
>ERZ1673738.1577-NODE-1577-length-33470-cov-13.792010_pt1 | contig 33470 bp, 28 predicted proteins | sample MGYA00580198_ERZ1673738 | MGnify/ENA primary metagenome ERZ1673738 (study PRJEB41218, sample SAMN15661784) | gut metagenome | host: Homo sapiens | place: Canada: London | collected 2015-08-20/2019-03-30 | study: EMG produced TPA metagenomics assembly of...
TCGTGGGCTTCTGGATGCCCAACAAGGCATGGCCCAACTGCAACGTCAACGACCCCTCTGCCCGCGTGCTGGCAAACTACGACGCTTCGGGCGTGTAATGAAAGAAACGAACGGGAAGCAAAAAATCCGTCTGGCAATGCCGGACGGATTTTTTTGTTTCTTCTCAAAATCACAGCTCGATCTTCTGGGCTGCTTTGGCGATCTCGGCCAGCAGGGCCACGAGCTTGGCCTCGTCCATCCGGCCGCTGTTGTTGGTAAAGGCGTAGAAGCACCCCTGCACGCAGAACGAGAGGACAATGCCGCGGCGGGGATCCGCCGTGAACGTGGGGTCCAGCTCCGCCACCCGCTTGCGCAGGCCCTGCTCGATGCTGTTGGCAAACACGCCCTGGCGGCTGCCCGAGAAGAGGATGTTGACGGCGCGCTGATTCTGCACAAAGGCACGGAACAGCCCCTGGGTCAGTTCCTCGGTGTGGTCCAGCGGGCGGTTCGGCCCAAAGTCGGTCACACAGGCAAGGATGTTGCCGATGACTTTGGTCTCCAGCCCGCTGGAGAGGGCGTAGATGTCCTCATAGTGGGCATAGAATGTGGATTTATTGATGCAGGCCAGTGCGCACAGATCTTTGATCTTGATTTTTTCCAGCGGATTTTTGGCCCGCAGCTCCATAAATGCCTTTTCAATGGCACGGTCCGTTCTGGCAATGCGGATATCCAAAATAAACCACCTCTTTCCACGTTTGGTTGATTATCCAACCCTTTTCGTCTTTCGTCGATGGACAAGGGGTTGGTCTTTTTTTAGAATAAAATTGGGGTTACTCTTTCTGGTACAGCAGCCCCTTTTCCGCCAGAGCAGCCTTGACGCGGCGGAAGCTGGCTTCGTCCGGGCAGTGGAGGGTGTGCAGGTGCACGCCGCCGGTCATCCGGCTCAGCAGGCACTCCGGCGTATCCGCCGCCTGCCGGAGGAACAGGTCCACATCGTAGCGGCTGGCAAGGTTCAGGTTGCCGCGCAGCTCGCCGTACAGCGGGTTTTCCACGGCCACATCCACCACCACGCCGCCCTGATCCACCACGGTGTACAGCTCGGCGCGCATCTCCTCGGCCGTGCGGTGGACACAGGCCAGGATGCCCGTGTAGCCTTTGGCCGCCGGGTGGAGCTGGTAGCCCCGGGGCGTGGCGTCGATCTGGGCCCCGGCCGCCCGCAGCAGGGCCACGTCCCCCACCACGATCTGGCGGGAGACCCCCAGTTCCCCGGCCAGCAGGCTGGCGCTCATGGGCTCGCTGGCACCCGTCAGCCGTGTCAGTATCCTTTCCCTGCGCTGTGCAGCGTTCATCCCACTCTCCCCTTTCACTTCTCTCTTATCATAGCAGAAGCCGTGCCCCGGCGCAAGCTCAGTGTTTCAGCCGCAGCAGGGTCGCGTAGTTGGAGGGCACCTGGACTTTCATCCGGCCCCAGCCCACCTCGGCCAGCAGCTTCTGCCCGCCCACGGTATCTTCCATCAGGTTCTCGTAACCGGAGGCCTCCACGGGCAGCTGGAATTCCATCTGCACCGGGGTGTCACCGTTGTTCATCACGGCCACGATGGCCTCGCCGTCTTTCACCCGGGCGTAGGCATAGCCCTGGGTGGTCAGGCTGAGCTCTTTGAATTCCCCGCTGCTCAGTTCCGGGGATTCCGCATGGAGTTTGCCCAGCTTTGCATAGACACTGGTGACGAAATTCGTCTTCTCGGCGTCCTTGTAGTCGTCCAGATTCAGGCAGGGGCGGAGCGGCCAGTCGCTTCCCCACTCTTTTTTGCCCTCAATGCCAAATTCCGAGCCATAATAGATGGACGGAATGCCCCAGAGCGTATATACTAGAATGGCAATGTGGCGGATATGCTCTTTGTTGCGCAGCTTGTTGGGCAGGCGCTCCACATCGTGGTTATCCGAGAAGAGATAGAGCTTGGTATCATGGCACAGGCCCTGCAAGCGGCGCATGGTGTGGGCGATCTCAAAATAGTTGTGGTCGTTGTGGCCGCTCCACAGCCCCTTGTGCAGCTCGTAGTTGGTCACGGAGTGGAGCATCTCGGGGTTGGCCCAGCGGCTGTAATCGCCGTGGATGACCTCGCCCATCAGCCAGAACTCAGGCTTGACCTCGTTGGCAAGGCGGCGCAGGCCCTTCATAAAGTCGAAGTCCAGCACATCCGCTGCATCCAGCCGGATGCCGTCAATGTCGAATGCATCGACCCAGAAGCGGATGGTATCATAATGGTAGTTCTGCACCTCGGGGTTGCGCTGGTTCAGCTTGACCAGCAGGTTGAAGCCGCCCCAGTTGCCGTAGGAAAAACCATCGTTGTACTCGTTGTTGCCCCAGAAATTCACATCACAGAACCAGTCTTTATACCGGGCGTTCTCCCGGTTGGCTTTCAGGTCCTGGAACGCGAAGAAATCCCGGCCCACATGGTTGAACACACCGTCCACGATGACTTTCTGGCCCCGGGCGTGGCAGCCGGCCACAAATTCCTTAAATTCCTCGTTGGTGCCAAGGCGGCGGTCCACCCGGCGGTAATCAATGGTATCGTAGCCATGGGAACCGCTCTCAAACAGCGGGCCGATATAAATGGCCGTGCAGCCGATCCGTGCCGCGTGTTCCGCCCAGGCGTTCAGCTTTTCAAAAGCGCCGGGGGTGGGCTGGCCGTCGTTTTCGTGGGCACAGCCGCAGAGCCCCAGAGGGTAAATGTGATAAAATACCGCGTTGTCATACCAAGCCATTGTCAATCAACCGCTCCTCTTATTCGTAAATCATGCTGCATACAGCAGCTTCAGTATAGCACAAAATGCTTCGTTTTCAAAATATCAAATGTAAGGAGTCTTTTGCATGATGTATCCCTCCCTCCCCCAGAGCTTTTTTGTTGGCGAATGCTTTGACGCCTACCGCATCCTCGGCGCGCACCCGGCCCAGGGCCCCCATGGGGAAGAGGGCTGGCGGTTCAACGTCTGGGCCCCCGGTGCCACCGCCGTGGAGATCTGCGGCGGCTTTGATGGCTGGGGCCCCGGCGTGCCCATGGAAAAAGCCGACACCGGCCTGTGGAGCGGCTTCATTGCGGGCCTTGCCGAGGGCGACCTCTACAAATACCGGGTCCACGGGGCGGACGGCAGCGTCGTGCTCCACTCCGACCCCTATGCCTTTTCCACCGAGCTGCGCCCCGGCACCGCCAGCCGCCTGGCAAGGCTGGACTTCCGCTTTGACGACAGTGCCTGGATGGAGCGGCGGGACAAATGCCGCAACCTGCCCCTGAATATCTACGAGCTCCACGCGGGCAGCTGGAAACAGAAACCCAACGCCACAAAGCCCGATGGCTCTGACGGCTGGTACGATTACGAGGAGCTGGCCCGGGAGCTGATCCCCTGGCTGCTGGACCACCACTTCACCCATGTGGAGCTGCTGCCCCTGGCCGAGCATCCCTTTGACGGCAGCTGGGGCTACCAGACCACCGGGTATTTCTCCGTCACCAGCCGGTACGGCAGCCCGGCCCAGTTTGCCTCCTTCGTCAACGCCTGTCACCGGATGGGCATTGGCGTCATTATGGATTTTGTTCCCGTCCACTTTGCGGCCAACGCTGACGCTCTGGCCCGCTTCGACGGCACCTATCTCTACGAGTACGACAGCGACGTGGGCCACAGCGAGTGGGGCACCTGCAATTTCAACTACTACCGGGGCGAGATCCGCAGCTTTTTGAACAGCGCCGCCGCCCTCTGGATGGATGTCTACCACTGCGACGGCATCCGGATGGACGCCATCTCCCGGGCCATCTACTGGCAGGGTGACCCCAACCGGGGCGTGAACGAGGGAGCCCTCAACTTCCTGCGGGGGCTCAACCACGGCCTGAACGAGCGCTGGCCCACCGGCATCTACACCGCCGAGGACTCCACCAACTTCCTCAAAGTGACCGCCCCCACCCGGTACGACGGCATCGGCTTTGATTACAAGTGGGACATGGGCTGGATGCACGACACGCTGGATTACTTCGCCACCCCGTTCGGGGAGCGGCCGGACGCCTACCACAAGCTGACGTTCAGTATGCAGTATTTCTACAATGAGCTGTACCTGCTGGCCCTCAGCCACGACGAAGTCGTCCACGGCAAGAAGACCATCATTGATAAGCTCTGGGGCACCTACGAGGAAAAATGCGCCCAGTTGCGCACCCTGTATTTTTATATGTATACTCATCCGGGCAAAAAGCTCAACTTTATGGGCAACGAGATGGCACATTTCCGGGAGTGGGACGAAAAGCGCCCGCTGGACTGGGACCTGCTCAAGTACCCGTTCCACGACAGCTTCCAGAAATTCTTCGCCGCCGTCTCCCGCCTGTATGCCACCGAGCCCGCCCTCTACGACGGGGAGTACAACCCGGACTGCTTTGAGTGGGTAGCCTGTGAGAGCCGCGCCGAGGGCGTGTACGCCTGGCTGCGCAAGGGAGCCGGGCAGAACCTGCTCTGTGTGATGAACACCCAGAACACCGCCCACAAAAAGTTCCCGCTCTACCTCAAGTTTCCTTGTGGGGCCGAAGAACTGCTGAACACCGAGGCCTCCGTCTGGGGCGGCGCGGACAAGTCCCGCACGAAAACATTCCACACCACCGACGGCGGCGTCTACGGCCGGGACTACACGCTGGCCATCGACCTGCCCGCCATGGGCAGCCGCCTGTTCCGCCTGAGCCCGGAAGCCCTCCACCCGGAGGCCGCCCAGGCCAGCGCGGCATTGGCCCTGAACCAGAAGCGGAAAGCCGCCCGAGCCGCAAAAGCCCCCGCAAGCAAATCCAAAAAGTAATATTGCGTTTAAAATATCCCGTCTGCTGAAAATGCAGCGGGATATTTTGCGTCCTGGCCCGTGGGCACTCTTGTCAGCCCCCGCCCCGGTTTGTTATACTGTAGGATGAAAAAGTTTAAATTTCATCTTTCATGGCTTCCCTGATCGAAAAGACTCCCTCCGGTCGGAGGGAGATGTCGCAGATACGACAAAGGGAGGCTACTCCGCGACACGCTCGCAAAGCGAGATGGAGCGGTGAGAGGTTTTCAATAAGGAGAGTATTACACCATGGAAAAGAAAAAGTACAATTTCCCCGAAGTCAAGCTGGGCCAGTACAAGGGTCTGGTCATCACCCGCCATGTCCGGCCGGTGACGGAGAAGACGCTGGACATTGAGATGGTGCACCAGACCCGGATGCACGCCACCTACCGCCCCACCCAGGAGCCCGCCAAGCGCGGCTGCCGCGCCCTGCTGGATTTTGCGGGCTACATGGACGGCAAGGAGATTCCCGACAGCCGGATGGAAAAAGTGATGGTGGTGCTGGGTGACGGCAAGCTGATGCCCGCCGCCGAGCAGGCCATCTACGGCCACCGCGCCGGGGAGACGTTCCGCTTCGATTTTACTTACCCCGCTGAGTTCCGGGTGCCGGAGCTCTCCGGCAAGACCGCCCAGTTTGAGATCAACCTCCGCTCGGTGGCCGAGAAGCACACCCCGGAGCTGACGGAGGAGTTTGCCAAGTCCATCGGTTATGACTCTCTCGCCGCCATGCGGGAGTCCATCCGGGCCCAGAAGCAGAAGATCCATGAAGAGGGTGCCGACCGCGCCGCCGGCCAGCGCCTGCTGGAAATGGCCGGGACCAACATCGAGGTCCACATTGCGCCCGAAACGCTGGACCGCACTGCTGACAACGAGATGAAGCTGCTGGGCGAGCGGCTCTCCCGCAGCGGCCTGACCGTGGAACAGCACTGCAAGAACAGCCACACCACCCCGGAGGCCCTGCGCCAGCGCTACCGTGACGAGGCCGAGAGCCGGGCCCGGGTAATGCTGGCCGCCCGCGCCATTGCCGAGGCCGAGCAGATCGTCGTCCACCCGGAGGAGGTCAACGCCGAGTACCGCCGTCTGGCCGCCCTGCAGGAGACCCCCGAGGCCGAGATCCGCAAGGTGCTGACCGAGGATGCCGTGGCCGCCGCCCTGGCCGCCAAAAAAGTACAGCGTTTTCTGCTGGACCACGCCGAAGTCACCTCTGTGACCGACAGCGCCGAAAAGGAGTGAGCCGCGCATGAGCATCTTTACCCGGTACGCCATGGATGCGCTGATGAAGACCTCGCATCCGGAGATCAACCGCCGTCAGTGCTGGAACCTGCACCCCCACCGCACGCCCTGCACCACCTGTAAGGACATCTGCCCCTACGGCGACCAGATCTTCACCCGCCCAAACCTTGTCAAAGACTGGGATCCCTGCACCGACTGCGGGCTCTGTGTTTCGGCCTGCCGCAGCGGCTGCATCGCCCCCTCGCCGGAGCAGGTGCAGCGGGACACCACCCCCGCAGACAACGATAACGATACCATCTGGATCGGGTGCGAGAAGAGCACCCGCAAAAATACCATCACCCGGCTCTGCATCTCGGCTCTCTCCTGGGAGGCGCTGGCCTACCTGGCCCTGAGCAAGAAGATCGTGCTGGATCTGACCCCCTGCGGCGAGTGCGAGAACGACCTGTGCGCCGAGCAGCTGCGCAAGGAGCTCACCCGGCTGGTGGAATTCTTTGGCCCTACCGTGTTCGAGGCCCGGTTCACCCTGGCCTATGAGCCGGAGGACGCCCCTTATCACGTCAAGGAGCTGTCCCGCCGGGAGATGATGGAACAGCTGACCGAGGGCTCCAAATCCGGCACCAAAAAGCTGCTGCAAAAGCTGCCCGGCCTGCGGGACGAGGAGGACGCCGGCATGGATTTCCGCCTGCTGCTCCACCAGCGCACCAAACAGCTCAAGGCCGCCATGGAAACACCCCTGCGCTACGGCTACTACCTGCCCAATGTGACAGACAAGTGCTTTGGCTGCGGCAAGTGCGAAAAATCCTGCCGGGCCAACGCCCTCAAGGTGGAAGACCTGCCCGACGGCCAGACCCGCATCGTGGTCACCCCCTGGAAATGCGGGGAGTGCGGCATCTGCGTGGCGTCCTGCTCCAACCACGGCATCGACGGGATGAAGCTCCGCCAGCTGACCACGCTGGGCCCCGTGAGCATTTACAAGTGCACCAAGACCCTCTGCGCTGACTGCGGCAAGCCCATTGCACCGGACTCCGTGGATGGCATCTGCTCGGTCTGCCGGATCAAGCGCCGCACCAAAAAGCGGCAGGAGGAGGCCGCCGCCCGCGCCAAGGAGCGCGCGGCAGAGCGGGAGGCCAAGCGCGCTGCCGAGGAAGCAGCCAAAACCGCCGCGGAGGAGTCCGCCAAGGCAGCGGCTCAGGAGCTGGCCGCTGAAAATGCCGCCGCTTCCGCCGAAACCGCGGTCCCTGCTGCCCCGGCAGCGGCCCCGGAGGCCGCCGCCCCCACCGCCAGCATCTGATCGCTGGCATGCAAAATGGGCCGCAATGCGGCAAAAAACAATTGACGCCGGAGCCAATCAATGCTATACTTTGGCTAACCACCTGTGTGGCCGGAGGACTGTTACAAAGGAGTAACGGATGTATTTCCGTTGCTCTTTTTTCATAGGCTGCCCGCGGGGCAGTTGGCGGCACCTCCCCCGCTGCTGGGAAACAGCGGGCAAAACAACACGAACGCAAAATGCAAAACCGAAGAAAAGAGGGAATCATCATGACTCATTCGATCACCCGTCGTCAGTTCCTCAAGGCCAGCGGTCTGGCAGCCGTTGGCACCTGTGCAGCTGGTCTGCTGAGCAGCTGCGGCGGCAGTTCTTCCGCTGGCAGCTCCGCGGCTTCCGGTACGGCTTCTGCAGGCGGCAGCAGCTATACCATCCTGTACGACAGCCAGCCTTCCACTCTGAACTACCTGACCACCGCTTCCGACCTGGAGATGCAGGTGGGCGCCAACTGCGTGGACACCCTGGTGGAGTACGATAACAAGGGTGTGATGAAAGAGGGCCTGGCCACCAGCTGGGACTGGGATGTGGACACCCTGACCTGGACGTTCCACCTGCGTGACGAGAACTGGGTGGACTGCAACGGCGAAGTCGTTGCTCCCGTGACCGCGCAGGACTTTGTGGACGCCCTGAAGTACGTCCTGACCCCGGACTACGCTTCCTCCAACGTGGACCTCGTCACCTCCTACATTGCAGGCGCTGACGATTACTACAACTACTACGTCTACCTGGCCAACGCCAACGGCGGCATCGTGGACGATGACGGCACCACCTACACCGTGGATGCTTCCGGCGTGGTCACCGTGGCAGGCCCGGACGGCACCACCACCTACGCTCCCGTTGATTTTGAGGACGTGGGCGTCCACGCTGTGGATGAGCACACCCTGACCTACACCCTGGCCTACGATTTCCCTGGCTTCCTGAGCCTGCTGTGCTACCTGCCCTATGAGCCCGCTTACGGCCCCCTGCTGGAAGAGGTCGGTGACCAGTTCGCCACCAGTGCAGAGACCACCTACAGCTGCGGCGCTTACTACCTGGCCGAGTACGAGTCTCTGGAAACCTGGATCATGAAGAAGAATCCGGAGAACTACGACGCCGACAACGTCTTCATCGAGACGGTCAGCCGCATCTACAACGCTGAGGCCAACGTCAACGGCCCCGAGATGATCAAGCGCGGCGAGATCGACGAGGCTACCATCGGCTCCGACATCCTGGACAGCTGGCTGGCCGACGATACCACCAAGGACATGGTCTCCATGGATCGTCCCAACACCAACTACACCTACTTCTACATGTTCAACTTCTGCCCGCTGCCCCACAATTTCTCCAACGCCACCGTGGACGGCCTGGATGCAGAGTACGAACCCGAGAACTGGGCCAAGGCCATCAACAGCACCAACTTCCGCAAAGCATTCCTGTACGGCATCAACAACGCCGTCACGCTGGCGGTCCAGGCTCCCGAGGGCTACGAGAACTATAAGCTGAACACCGTTACCCCGCCCAGCTTCTGCGCCAACAGCGAGGGCGTGGATTACCTGCAGTGCGGCGACCTGGCCAACATCACCGAGTTCTTTGACGAGGCCAAGGCCAAGGAGTACCGCGATGCCGCCGTGGAGGAGTTGACCGCGGCCGGTGCGACGTTCCCCATCAAGGTGCAGCTGCCCTACAACCCCTCCTCTGTGGACTGGGACAAGCAGTGCCAGGTGCTCAAGCAGCAGCTGGAGAGCGTGCTGAACGACGGCTTCAACTTCATCGACATCATCATCACCGCCGGCCCGTCCGACGGCTTCCTGTCCACCGTCCGCCGCAACGGCAAGTTCTGCTTCCTGCTGTGCAACTGGGGTGCCGACTACTCTGACCCCCAGACCGAGTCCGACCCGTTCTATCAGGCCAAGGGCGACCGCGGCAGCCGCTACGCATTCCTGCGCACCGGCGTGGAGGATGGCTACATTACCGGCGAGACTGCTGATGCCGTGCTGAACTACATGAACGCCATTGAGGAGGCCACCGCCATCACCGAGGACATCGACGCCCGCTATGACGCCTTTGCCAACGCCGAGGCTTCCCTCATCAACAACGCTCTGGTCGTTCCCATGGGCATGAGCGTGCCCAAGTATCTGGCTACCCGCCTGAACTACTGGGAGGGCCAGTACGCTTCCACCGGCTTCTCCAACAAGCGCCTCAAGGGCATCCATGTGCTGGATCACTACGTTTCCATGGCCGAGTACGAGGCCAACCGCGACGCCCGCTGAGTTTTACATGAAGCAAATTTCATTTTGAACTGACCAGCTTGTAATATTTTCAAAAGCCCTGTATGGTTTTGGCCGTACAGGGTCTTTTTTATCGCCCTTTCTGATTAATTTTTCAACAAAAATGGGCAAATCACTTTCCAAAAGTAGTTTTTTGTTGTATTCTATTCCTATCCGTTATTACAAAACAAAGAGAGAGGGGTGCGCGCAGATATGCTCAAATATCTGGCGAAACGTGTCGGGCGCTCGATTTTGACACTGTTCATCATCGTCACGCTCGTGTTCTGTCTTCTGCGGCTGATGCCGGTGGAGGGCTATTTTGCGAACTATGAAAAAATGACCGAGGTGCAGATCCAGGCCGGCCTGCAGTCCATGGGCCTGCTGGACCCGCTCCCGGTGCAGATCGTCCGTTTCTGGAAAGATGCCCTGCATGGCGACCTGGGCGTGAGCCATATTTATAAGGTCAACGCTTCCGTCACCGGCATCCTGGCCAAGAAGCTGCCCATCTCGGTGCAGATGGGTGTATACGCCATGCTGCTGAGCCTTGTCATCGGCATCCCCATGGGCATGTTCATGGGGCGTTTTAAATCCCGCTGGCCGGATAAGATCGGCACCGCCATCATCGTGCTCATCCAGGCAGTGCCCAGCGCCGTGTACTACCTGTACATCCAGATGTATGGCACCACGGCACTGGGCGTGGGCCTGCTGTTTGACGCCTCCAACTGGAAATACTGGGTGCTGCCGGTCTGTTCCATGAGCCTGGGCAACATTGCGTTCTACGCCATGTGGCTCCGCCGCTACATGGTGGACGAGAGTAACAAGGACTACGTCCGCCTGGCACGCGCCAAGGGCGTGAGCGAGAATAAGATCGCGCTGAAGCATATCTTCCGCAACGCCATGGTCCCGCTGGTGCAGTACATTCCCTCCGCATTCCTGAACACCGTCGTCGGCTCCATCTACATCGAAAGCCTGTACAGCATCCCGGGCATGGGCGGCCTGCTGGTCACCTGTGTGCAGCGCCACGACAACACCATGGTGCAGGGCATCGTGCTGCTGTACGCCTGCGTGGGCATCATCGGCCTGATCCTGGGCGACCTGCTCATGGTGCTCATTGACCCCCGCATCAGCTTTGGCAAGAAAGAAGGTGGCCGATAATGCTTTTCCGTATGAAAGATGAAAAAGCACACCAGCTCGAGGCAGAGCTGGATAAGTTACAGGCGGACGGCCCCGCCGCATGGGCAAAGCTGCCCGAAGAAGAGCTGTTCACCCCCGCCGGGTTCAGCGAAGAGCGGGCCGAGGCCACGTCCTACTCCAACTACAGCTACTGGGGCAGCACCTTCCGCGCCTTCTTCAAGAACCGCGTGGCCGTGCTGCTGCTCGTCGCCCTCATCGCCGTGGTGGCGTTTGCATTTTTGCAGCCCTACCTGCCCGGTCAGGTAGACCCCAACCTCTGCGCCGTGGACCCCGTCACCGGCATCCAGTACCGCAACATCGCTCCCGGGCAGGACGGCTTTATCTGGGGTTCCAACTCCATCGGGCAGGACCTGTGGGCCCGCATCTGGGCCGGTGCCCGCACCAGCCTGACCATTGCCTTTTTCGTGGCTCTCATCGAAGCCGTGGTGGGCATCACTTCCGGTGTGCTGTGGGGCTATGTGCGCGGGCTGGATTTTCTGTTCACGGAACTGTACAACATCTTTGACAACATTCCCACCGCCATTGTGCTGATCCTCATCTCCTATGTGGCCTCCCCCAGCATCTGGACCATGATCCTGGGCATGTCCATCAAGGGCTGGATCGAGATGGCGCGGTTCATCCGCAACCAGATCCTCATCATCCGTGACCGTGACTACAACGTTGCCTCCCGCTGCATCGGCACCCCCACGGTGCGCATCGTGCTGCGCAACCTGCTGCCGTATCTGGTGTCGGTGATCATGCTGCGCATGGCCCTCACCATTCCGGAAGCCATCGGCAACGAGGTGTTCATCACCTACATCGGCCTGGGCCTCTCGGTGGAGACGCCCTCGCTGGGCAACCTCATCAACGATGGCCGCAAGGTGATGATGCAGGCAGGCCTGCGCTACCAGCTGCTCTACCCCACCATCATCCTCAGCTTTGTCACCATCGCGTTCTATCTGATCGGCAACGCTTTCTCGGACGCTGCCGACCCGAAGAACCACCTGCAATAAAAAGGAGGGACAGACGATGCAGAAAAATCAGCTGATCCTCTCGGTCAAAGATCTCAACATCAAATTCAACCTCCGTGGAAAAGTCCTCCATGCCATCCGCGGCATCGACCTGGACGTCTACCACGGCGAAGTCCTCGCCATCGTGGGCGAGTCCGGCTCCGGCAAGAGCGTGTTCACCAAATCGTTCATGGGCCTGCTGGACGCCAACGGCTCCATTTCCAGCGGCACCATTGATTACTACGGTGCCGACGACGGCAAGCCCATCCGCCTCTCCGAGCTGACCAAAGAAAAAGACTGGCTCAAGGTGCGCGGCCACGAGATCGCCATGATCATGCAGGACCCCATGACCAGCCTCAACCCCCTGAAGACCATCGGCGACCAGATCATGGAGGCCGTGGAGCTGCATCAGGGCCTCAAGGGCAAGGCCGCCAAAGAGAAGACGTTGGAATACCTGCGGGATGTGGGCATCACCGACGCCGAGAAGCGTTTTGACCAGTACCCGCATGAGTTCTCCGGCGGTATGCGCCAGCGCGTGGTCATTGCCATCGCGGTAGCCTGCAACCCGCAGATCCTGATCTGCGACGAGCCCACCACGGCACTGGACGTGACCATTCAGGCACAGATCCTCGAGCTGCTGAAAGAGATGCGGGTAAAGTACAACCTGACCATCATCCTCATCACCCACGACCTGGGCGTTGTGGCCAATATCGCGGACCGGGTGGCCGTCATGTATGCCGGCGACATCGTGGAGATCGGCACCTCGGACGAAATTTACTACGACCCCCGCCACCCCTACACCTGGGCCCTGCTGTCCAGTATGCCCCAGATGGGCATTAAGGGCGAAGACTTGTTCAACATTCAGGGCACGCCCCCCAACCTGTTTACCGAAATTCACGGCGACGCTTTCGCGCCCCGCAACCCGCAGGCGCTCAAGATCGACTTCGTCAAGCGTCCGCCGTATTTCAATGTCAGCCTCACCCACAAGGCCAAGACCTGGCTGCTGGACCCCCGGGCCCCCAAGATCGACCCGCCGGCGGCTGTGCAGATGCTGAAAGAGGAGGGCATGTGATATGGCAGAAGAACAAAAGCGCGAAGTTTTGGTGGAGGTCAAGAACCTTGAGGTGACTTATGGCTCCGGCCGCAAGGCTTACAAGGCCGTGAGCAACGCCAACTTCACCATTTATAAAGGCGAGACCTTTGGCCTGGTGGGCGAGTCCGGTTCCGGCAAGACGACCATTGGCCGCGCCATCATGCGCATCCTGCCCACCTCGGGCGGCGAGATCCTCTACAAGGGCCAGAAGATCAACGGCAAGATCTCCCACGCGCTGGACAAACAGATCATCAAGGAGATTCAGATGATCTTCCAGGATCCCCAGTCCTCCCTGAACGAGCGCGCAAAGGTCAGCTACATCGTGGGCGAGGGCCTGATGAACGTCCGGCCCGACCTCTCCGCTGCCGAGCGGGAAGCCAAAGTGCGTCAGGCTCTGCTGGACGTGGGCCTGCTGCCGGAGTTTGCCTCCCGTTTCCCCCATGAGTTCTCGGGCGGCCAGCGACAGCGCATCGGCATTGCCCGCGCCCTCATCGTGGAGCCGGAGTTCATCATTGCCGATGAGCCCATCTCCGCGCTGGACATGTCCATCCGCGCTCAGGTGCTCAACCTGCTGCGCCATATCCAGAAAGAGCGGAACATCACCTACCTCTTCATCGCTCACGACCTGTCCGTGATGCGGTACATCTCGGACCGCATCGCCGTCATCCACAAGGGCGACATCGTGGAGCTGGCCGATGCTGAGGAGCTGGTGACCCACGCCATCCACCCCTACACCCGCAGCCTGCTCTCAGCCATCCCCATGCCCAGCCCCCGCCGGGAGCGGAACAAGCATCTGCTGGTGTACGACCCCTCCATGCACGATTACAGCAAGGAAGCGCCTCAGTGGCGGGAGCTGCGCCCCAACCACTTTGTGCTCTGCAGCGAAGCCGAAGCCAAGCAGTGGCTGAGTGAAATGTAAACGTCCCGCGCTTTCTTTGCTACATTTCACACGCTCTGTTTATTGACTTTTCCGGGCTGCTCAACTACAATAGTCAGGATGGATTCCAAGCCGGTTCCACCACCCCGTGTGAGGGTGAGAAAACGTAAAAGGAAATGGATTATTCAATGACTACACCGGAAAATGTTCTCTACGCGTCTACGGCGCGTCCCTGGCTGAAATATTACGCACAGAAGTATATTGACCAGACCCTGCCCACCTGCTCGGCATTTGATTACGTCTGCCAGCAGAACAAGAACCGCCTGGGCGAGGCGGCCCTGAATTATTACGGCCGCAAGTTCACCTATGCGGACTTCATCGTCAATGTGAAGAAGACGGCAGCCGCGCTCCGCGGCGTCGGCGTCAAAAAGGGCGATATCATCACAGTGGTCAGCGTGATGACCCCGGAGGTCATCTACGCGTTCTACGCTGCCGACCTCATTGGTGCCACCCTGAACCTGGTGGATCCCCGCTACAGCGTCGAGGGCATCCGCGATTACATTGAGGAAGTGGACTCCCACCTGCTCATCTGCCTGAACGTGGTGTACGAGCGCTGCCGTCAGGCCGCCAAGCGCACCCATGTGGAGCGTGTGATCGTCCTCTCCCCGGCCGACTCCCTGCCGTTCCCCCTCAGCATCGGCTACAAGATGACCAACCCCGATAAGAACAAGTACAAATCCAACGTTCTGCACTGGAAGCAGTTCCTGGAGGGCGGCGAGGGCCAAAGCACCGCCGCGGAGCCCTACGACCCCGACCACGCCTGCGTGGTGGTCCACACCGGCGGCACCACGGGCTCGCCCAAGGGCGTCATGCTGACAGACAACAGCTTCAACGCCATTGCACAGCAGTTCTCTGCCTATGACACCCTGTTCCAGAAAGGGCAGAAGCTGATGAACATTATGCCCCCGTTCATCGCCTACGGCTATGCCTGCGGCGTGCACCTGCCGATGGTGCTGGGCCTGACGGTGGTCATCATCCCCAACCTGGACCCTGCCAAGCTGGGCAGCCTGGTGCTCAAGTACAAGCCCGAGATCATGTTCGGTGTGCCCGCCCACTACCAGCAGCTGGCCGCCGACCCGAAAGTTCAGAAAAAAGACCTCTCGTTCATTCACAACTACGCGGCTGGCGGCGACGCCATTTCGCTGGGCGCGGAGAAGACGGTCAACGAATTCCTGGCCTCCCACAACGTGGAGTACCCCATGGCCAAGGGCTACGGCATGACGGAAGTTGCCTCGGCCGCCACTGTGGCCGCCGGTAAGAACAACAAGCCCGGCAGTGTGGGCATTCCCATGGTCAACACCCTCGTCTCGGCGTTTGAGCCAGGCACGGACAAAGAGCTGCCCATTGGTCAGCGCGGCGAGCTGTGCATCAGCGGCCCCGCCACCATGAAAGGCTACTACAACAAACCCGACGAAACGGCCATGATCCTGCACAAGCACCCGGATGGCCGCGTCTGGGTCCACACCGGCGATATCGGCTATATCGACGAGGACGGCTTCGTCTACCTGGATTCCCGCATCAAGCGGCTCATCATCCGGCACGACGGCTTCAAAGTCTTCCCCTCCATGATCGAAAACGTGGTCAGCCAGCACCCCGCCGTGCACCAGTGCTCCGTTGTGGGCTGTGCCGATCAGGACCATGTGCAGGGCCGCCTGCCATTCGTGTACATCGTGCTCACCCCCGCCGCTGCTGGTGTCAAGAAAAAACAACTGATCCAAGAGCTGCGCCAGATGTGCGAGGAGGAGCTGCCCGAATACGTCCAGCCTGTGGCCTACAAGTTTGTGCCGGAGCTCCCCATGACCCCGGTGGGCAAGGTAGACTATCGCAAGCTGGAAGCGGAGATCACTCCCCGCGATTACTGAGATTTTTGATGGAAAAGAAGGAACCACACCATGAAAAAGAAATTTGTCAGCCTGCTGCTGGCAGCCGCTCTGGTGTTCTCGCTGGGTGTCCCCGCCTTTGCTGAGGGTGCCGAGGCACTGCCCGCGGAACCCGAGGCCGCTGTGGCCGAAGCAGAGTCGGAAATGGCCCCTGAGGATGAGACCAACGAAGTGGTCGTTACCCTGGGCGATACCGTGACGGCTACCACCACCGAACAGGCTCCCGCCGCCGACACCAAAACGACTGCCCCCGCGGCGGACAGCACGAAAGAAACTGCTGCCGACACGGAGAGCACGGAGCAGAAGCAGATCACCTACGTTGCCCTGGGCGACAGCATCGTGGCAGGCGTGGGCCTGGCCGATGTACAGTACAGCGCCAACGGCACCTCCACTTACGGCGTGGACATGCGCCCCAATTTCAAGGGCTACTCCCCAGACTGCTATGTCGGTAAGGTAGCTTCCAAGCTGGGCCTGGACCGCGACCACGCCATTGATCTGGGCCTGCCTGCCCTGACGGCCCCCGACCTGGTGGACATGATCCGGGACGGTAAAATGCCCCAGATGAACATGACGTCCGGCTGCTACTACGTCTACCCGGAGTTCCAGGATTACATCCGCAAGGCAGACGTCATCTCCATCCAGATCGGCTCCAATGACGCGTTCGTGCCCTGCGTGGCCGGCCTGTGGAACGCCACCAACCACAAGAGCGACGCTCTGGCTTCCATCATCCTCTCCGGCAACCTGCGCTCCTCCGGCTCTGCCGTTTCCACCATCCTCAAGGGCATCAAGGACATGGAGCTGACCAAAGAGGAAAAGAACGCCTCCTGGAAGCTCATCACCTCCGATATGGCCAAGATCTGCGACCGCATCTATCCGCAGACCACCTCCGCCCTCATCTCCGTCGTGCAAGAGATCCGCAAGCTGAACCCGGACGTGCAGATCCTGCTGATGGGCTACACCGACCCGGTGCCGTTTATCCCCTGCTGGCATAACTACTTCCGCAAGCTCAACAAGTTTGAGAAGCAGCTGGCCGAGACCTATGACCTGACTTATGTGGCCATCCCCAAGGCAAAGACCGACCTGGATGTCCACCCCACCATTCAGGGCCACGAGTACATCGCCAACAAGATCGTCAACGCCATCGACGTGAAAGCTGAATAATTTCTGTACTGACCATCCTGCAAAGAACGCCCGCTTCCAACTGGAAGCAGGCGTTCTTTTTTGCGTGTGATTCGTTTTTAAGCGGCCAGCGCTTTTTTCAGGTTGGCAAGGACGGTATCGCTGTCCTCACAGCAGACAAGGACCACCTCGCCGGAGGGAAGAGTCTCCACTTTCGCGTTCTTGGCGATCTGATACTGGTCCTCGAGATAATGCTCCATGGACTGCTGCTCGCTCTCCACATAGGCATTCAGGGCGTCTACCACGTCCTGCGTTCTGCCCTCGGCAGGCTTGACGATGGCAAGGCCATAGCTCTGCACCATCATTGTGGAAAGGGAGGCGGCAAAATCCTCCGCCATGCCATCCTCCAAGTTGAGCATGGGCATCATCATGTTGGCGATCTCATCATGGAGCTGGTCGGCCTCATAGTCCTTGCTGTAGCCGTACTGAGCGGTGTATTTCCCGTCCGCGCCTTTGGTGAAGATCATATAATACTCGTTGTCCTCGGCGCTGCGGGCATCGTGGAGGATCTGGGTGTAGTCTTTGGGGGTACTTGCAGCGGAGGAAGCGGGCTTGCCCGTGCTGCCGGATGTGCCGCAGCCCACCAGAGCCAGCAGGGCAGCGCCTGCCAGCAGCGCCGCAAAAATGCGTTTCAGTTTCATAGTGGATATTCCTTTCGTTCGTGAGGCGTCATTTGGAAGAGTGCAGCCATAGTATTCCACTTTTTTGTGCTGCTATCCAGAATACGAGCCACCGCGGGCGAAAATTGCGCCGCTGCCTGTAACACTTTTATGAACAGACGTTTTTCAGCTTCTTTACAGCATCAGGGCTTCCAGATCGCCGTGGTTGACGGGGGTGGAAAGGATGATCTGGGTGCTGGTGGTACCCAGCTTCTGGAACTGGAGGATCAGGTGCTCCAGCTGGGGCATACTGCCGCAGCTGACCTTGATGAGGAATGTATAATCGCCCGTGACGTGGTAGCACTGCAGCACTTCCTTGCTGTTCTGGATCAGGTGCAGGAACGCCTCGTGCTTGGAGGGGGCCACCGAAAGGCTGATGAGGGCATCCACATACACGCGGTCTGCCGGGCGGTTGAGTGTGACGGTATAGCCGCCGATGATGCCATCGGTCTCCAGCTTGTGGATGCGGCTGGAAACGGCAGGGCTGGTCAGAGCTACCTGCTCCGCGATTTCCTTGACAGGCATCCGGGCGTTTTTGGCCAACAGGGCCAGAATTTTACGGTCCAAATCATCCATGGGACAATGTCTCCTTTGATATTCTGTTGAAATCCACAAAAATTTTCGAAAGTAAAGTTTTATTGTTGTAAAAACTTATAAACCTAGCAAAAGTTGGATTTCATTTCGCTTGTGTTAATTATATAAAGTTTTGCCTCAAAAGTAAAGTGCAAATTTAAGCATTTCAAGAAATTTCTATTTGACAAAAAAGAAAGAGCTGGTATAATACATATCGCAAGGTACGGATGCGGGGCTTCCGCGTCCACAGGTTGTGCAAAACGCCTGAAACAGCTTCCCTGCCTGAAATTGCGATTCACCACTTTATATACTTTCCCACCCCTCTATACACAAAAACCCGCTGCCAGGCGGGTTTTTGTGTTTGTATGGAGTCGTCCTCTCAACAAAAGCGGCCCCCGCCGTGTCTGGTCTGCCAGTGCACAGCGGGGGCCTTTTGCTTATGATGAAGTTTGGAGAATGGCTTTGTACATTATGCCTCGGCGCGGGTCTTCTTGAGCAGGCTGAGGATCACAGCGCCTGCCACACTGCCCACGGCCAGCGCCACGCAGTAGAGCAGAGTATGATCGACCACGGGGAAGACGAAGATGCCGCCGTGAGGTGCCCGCAGGGCGCAGCCAAAGGTCATGGAGAGGGCACCGGACAGGGCCGCGCCAATGACACAGCTGGGCAGCACGCGGAGCGGGTCGGCCGCCGCGTAGGGGATGGCGCCCTCGGTGACAAAGCAGAGGCCCATGACATAGTTGACGATGCCGTTGCGGCGCTCATCCGGGGTCCACTTTTTAGGGCAGAACGTGGTGGAGAGGGCGATGGCGATGGGAGGCACCATGCCGCCCACCATGACAGCGGCCATGACCTCGTAGTTGCCGGAGGCCAGCGCCGCGGTGCCAAAGACGTAAGCTGCCTTGTTGAACGGGCCGCCCATATCAATGCTCATCATACCGGCCACGACAGCACCCAGCAGGACCTTGGAAGTGCCGCCCATGGCGTTGAGCCAATCGGTCATGGCGGTGTTGATCATGCCCATGATGGGGTTGATGCCGCACATGATCGCGCCCACCACGAGGATGCCGCCCAGCGGATAGATCAGCATGGGCCGGATGCCGTTGAGGCTGGCGGGGAGCTTTTCGGTGATCTTCTTGAGGAACTGGACCACATAGCCTGCCACGAAACCGGCCAGCAGAGCCGCCAGGAAGCCGCCGGAGATCCCGGTGGTCTCGCCATTGGCAAGGTCTGCAAAGTTGGTGCCGTTCATGGCCAGGACGCCGCCCGCAAAGCCGACGGCCAGACCCGGGCGGTCTGCAATGGACATGGCGATGAAACCGGCCAGGATGGGCAGCATGTAGCCGAATGCCGCGCTGCCCACCGTCTTGAAGAACGCCGCCACAGGGGTGTTCATCCCGAAGTTAGAGGGATCAATGGTGTAGTCGTCCAGCAGGAATGCCAGGGCGATCATGATGCCGCCGCCCACCACGAACGGCAGCATGTGGGAGACACCGTTCATCAGGTGTTTGTAGAGGCTGCGGCCCAGGCTCTCGCCTGCGGTGTCCTCCTCCGCGGCCGCCTGCGCGCCGCCCTTGGCGTGGAAGACCGGCACCTCACCGTGGGCCACTTTCTTGATGAGTTCTTCGGGTTTGTGGATGCCGTCGTCCACCCGGGTGAACAGGACGGGCTTGCCGTCAAAGCGGGCCGTTTCCACGTTCTTGTCCGCTGCCACGATGATGCCGTCGCACGCCTCGATCTCTTTCCGGGTCAGGGCGTTCTTGGTGCCGTCGGAGCCGTTGGTCTCCACTTTCACGGGCAGACCCAGCTTGTCACCGGCCTTGACGAGGGCTTCGGCGGCCATGTAAGTATGGGCGATGCCGTTGGGGCAGGCGGTGACGGCCAGCACCCGGTAGCCGTTCTGGGGGATCTGCTGCTGGGTGAAGCTCTCATCCCCGAACTGAGCCTCTTCCTGTGCGTCGATGGCGTCCAGGAACTCCGCCGGGGTCTTGGCGGCGCGGAGCTTCTCCACGAAGTCCTCGTTCATCAGCATCTGCATCATGCGGGCCAGCATATCCACATGCAGGCCGCCGTCCTCCGGGGCGGCAATGGCAAACAGCAGGTCGGTGGTACCGTCGTCCTCGGCATTGTACTGCACCGGGGCGCTCAGGCGGAGAGCCGCCAGGCTGGGGCGGGTGACGCAGGCCGTTTTGGCGTGGGGCACGGTGATGCCGTTGTCCACATAGGTGGAACCCTCCGCCTCGCGGGCGTAGAGGGCCTTTTTGTAGGCCTCTTTGTCGGTAATGTTGCCGTGGGTGGCCTGCAGCTCCACCAGACGGTCGATGATGGCGGCCTGATCCGGCGCGGCCACGTCCAGCGCGATGGACTTTGCGGTAAACAATTCCGTGATACGCATGGGGTGTTCTCCTCTCCTCGTTAAATCGTCAGCAATAACTTCTCGATCTCTTCTTTCTGCGCCAGCCCCAGGCTGAACGCCGTGGCGCTGCCGCAGGCGGTGCCCAGGCGGAGGGCGGTGGTGTAATCGCCGCTCTGCAGATAACCTGCCACAAAGCCTGCCACCATGCTGTCACCCGCGCCGACGCTGTTGACCACTTTGCCTTTCGGGCAGCCGATGCGGTGGGTCTGGCCCTGCTCATCCAGCAGCAGAGCGCCATCCCCTGCCATGCTCACCAGCACGTTGCGGGCGCCTTTTTCCTGCAGGGTCCTGGCTGCTGCCACGATTTCATCCTCCGTGTTCAGAACACGGCCCACGATCTCGCCCAGCTCATGGTTGTTGGGCTTGATGAGGAAGGGGTGGAAAGGCAGCACATTGACCAGCAGGTCCCGGGTAGCGTCCACCACGGCCCGCACGCCGCGGCCTTCCAGCCGGGCCAGCAGCCGCTCGTAGGTGGTCTGTGCCAGGCTGGCCGGGATGCTGCCCGCCAGAATCAGGATGTCGCCGTCCTGCAGGGCGTCCAGCTTGGCTTCCAGCGCCTGCATGGCGCTCTCCGGGATGTTGGGGCCCGCGCCGTTCAACTCGGTCTCCTGCCCTGCCTTGATCTTGACGTTGATGCGGGTCATCCCCTGGGCCAGGTGGATGAAATCGGTCTGGATGCCCTGGGCGGCCAGGCCGCGCTCCAGCCAGGCACCCGTCTCCCCGGCCACAAAGCCCAGGGCGACGCTTTTGCAGCCCAGCTCGGCCAGCACACCGGATACGTTGATGCCCTTGCCGCCCAGCACACAGTCTTCGCCGCGGGCGCGGTTTACCTCGCCCACTTCCAGCGGGGAGTCCAGCCGCACCACATAATCAATGGCCGGGTTGAATGTTACCGTGTAGATCATTCTTCCGTCTCCTTTACCAGCGTGTATTGTTTGTATTTGGGATTGGGGCAGCGGTTCGTCAGGATTGCCCCGCCGTGCAGCTCGGTGATGACCGCCGGGTAGACGCGGGCGAACTTGGAGTCATCCACGAGGAACCAGGCTTCCCGCGCCCGCCGGACGGCCGCAGCCTTGACAGCCGCTTCCTCGGGGTCCGGCGTGGTGAAGCCTGCGTCCAGCGCCACGCCGTTGGCTCCCATAAAGGCCTTGGTGAAGTTGTACTGCTGCAGGCTCTGCAGCGCTGCCGCCCCGATGATGGCCTCTGTCTGGGGCCGGAGCAGCCCGCCGGGCAGGCACACCCGGCAGCCTTTCTGGGCCAGCAGACGGGCGTGGGCCACGCCGTTGGTCACATAAGCGGCATCCAGTGCCGGGCCGCTGATGGCCCGGGCCAGCGCCAGCGTGGTGGAACCCGCGTCCAGATAGACGAAATCCTCTGCCGTGATGAGGGCCGCCGCCGCATTGGCGATGGCCCGCTTTTCGGCCACGGCCAGGCTCTCCTTGGCAGCCATGGTGGGCTCATCGGCCCGAAACTGGCTGTCCGGCAGGGTGGCCCCGCCGTGGACTTTATTGACTTTGCCCAGACGGTCCAGCTCGTTCAGATCCCTGCGGATGGTGGACTCGCTGGCATTCAGGGCCTCGCACAGCTCCTGCACGGTGGCGGTGCGTTTTTCCGCCATCAGCGCCAGGATCTGGGCAAACCGTTCTTCTGCCAACATCGGGCATTCCTCCTGTTTGATTGGTTTTGAAGCTTTTCGCGCGTTCTTGGTGTCTGCAATTTTATTATAGCAATCTTTCCGTCAGAATCAATCACTTTCGGTCAGTTTTGCGTACAAATTATTTCCTCAAAATTCAGGCATCTTGCACAAACGCTGGGATACAACGAACAAAAAGCAGCCAACCGACCGGACATCCGCGCCCAGTAGTTGGCTGCTTTTGACGTTTTTTGATTGGTTTAACGGAATCAGCGCTTAGGCGTCGGAGCGGGCAAAGGCGTTCTTCATGCCGCTGCTCAGCTCAAACAGCACCTTATCCAGCGTATCGGCGGCACGGGCCTTGAGGGCCTTGGCAATGGCCTCGTTGGCCTCCACCCGGAGAGCGGCGCGCTGGCCGGCATCCGGCTTTGCAAGGAGCTTTGCGTCGTACTGGTGGATGAGGGCCCGGCTGGCCGAAAGGACACCCAGCTCATACCGCTCGGCGTGGATGAGGCTCTTGGAATAAGAGGCATCCGTCATGGCGGCGATCATCCGGCTGACCCAGTAGAAGCTGTCGGTGGACACCTCTTTGGTGGTGCAGGACAGGTACTCCGGCGTGGTGGTCACATTGGCGTAGAACGGCACCATGGTGTTGAACGCGTTGGAGGCATAAGCCACCCACTCAATGGCGCTCTGCTCCGCTGGGACGTCCGGACGGATCTGGATAAGAGCCATAAAGTCGTTGCGGTTGATGCCGATGGAGCGGTACATGCCGCGCTGGCTCTTGTCGCCGTAGCTGGCGTAGGGGTCATAGGGCGTGCCCTGGTAGTGGGAGGACAGCACATATTTGACATCCTCCGGGGTCAACTTCTTCTCGGGCACCATGCACCAGGGCAGGTCATCGGAGCGCGGGGTGTAGTCGGCGTCCGGGCCGTCCCAGACCCAGGTGTTGGGATTGAGGGTGCGGAGCATGTACCAGGCACGGGGCGTGTTGTAAACGTGGTCGGCGTCGTCGTGGCTGCCAAAAGCGTCCCGCGGGTTCAGGCTTCCGTCCAGCGACAGGTCGAGATGATTGGCCGCGAGGAACTCCCGCAGGTCCGCCGAGCACATGTAGTCTTTTTTGTCACCATAGGCATCGTCCAGGTCAAAACTGTCGATGCCCAGCTGGTTGGGCATGACCACGTAGGAATCATCCGGCACGCGGCGGGCCATCCAGTGGTGGCCGCCGATGGTCTCCAGCCACCAGATCTCGTGGACATCCTGGAAGGCGATGCCGTTCATCTCATAGGTGCCGTAGGTCTCCAGCAGGCGGCCCAGCCGCTCCACGCCCTCCCGGGCCGAGTGGATATAGGGCAGCACCAGATAGACGATATCCTCCTCGCCGATGCCGCCGGGCACCTCCGGGGTATCGCCCATGGCAGGCTGGTACACCACCAGCGGGTCAGCCCCCAGCACGCGGGGGTTGGAGGTGATGGTCTCGGTAGCGGTCATGCCCACATTGGCGGCATTGACACCGGCCGCGGCCCAGATGCCCTTGCCCTCCACAGCGTTTGGCATGGCCGTCATCCGCATGGGATCGCCCGGCAGGGGGATCTCCACATGGGACAGCACGGATTTGTAAACAGCCGGGTGCTCCTCCGGCTGCACGACCACAAATTTTTTGGCCGTGAAATGCCCCGAACCGGAATCGTCGTTGCGGGCGATCATGGTGGAGCCGTCATAGGATGCGTTTTTACCAACAAGGATCGTTGTACAAGCCATAAGTTTTTCCCTCCGAAGTTTCAAATTTCGGTTTGCTGGGACTATTGTAGCCTCTTTTGCCCAAAAAGGCAAGAGCGACAAAAAGCCCGTCGGCGCTGCATACGCCGACGGGCTTTTCCGAAAGAAAAAGAATGGGGGTTGATCGCAAAAAGGAAAGGAGATCGCAAACTTACCAGTCCTTGACCGAGCCATCAAAGGCACGGCGGGCGGACGTGCTGCCGCGCTCGTTGGCGGGGTACAGTTCCTCGGCGTCATCGGCCAGCTCCACGCCGATGCCGGGAGCCTCGGGGATCAGCATACAGCCGTTCTCAAAGCGGAGCGGCTCTTTGACCATTCTGTCTTCTGCACCATTGAGGCAGAAACCGGGCAGCTCCTGGATCCCCAGATTGGGGATGGAGGCGCAGATCTGCAGGCAGGCAGCGGTGGAGACGGGGCCCAGCGGGTTGTGCGGGATGACCAGCACATCGTGTGCCTCGGCCAGAGCGCAGATCTTTTTGCTGGTGGTAATACCACCCACAGCGCAGACGTCCGGGCGGACATACTGGCAGGCGTGGCGGGCCATCAGCACCTCAAACTCACGCAGGTCAATGGCGCGCTCGCCCGTGGCGATGGGCACCCCCACCTTGCTGGCTACTTCAGCCATGGTATCCACGTTATCGGGCGGGACGGGGTCCTCCAAAATCATGGGGCGATAGGGCTCCACGGCACGGCCAAAGGCCACTGCCTCGGGCAGGGTCATACCGCGGTGCACTTCCAACACGAAGTCAAAGTCAGGGCCGACCGCCTCGCGGGCCACGCGGACTTTCTCCACCTCCCGCTCAATGCGGCTGGAGAAGAACTCTCCCTTGCCGTCCGGCGAGCTGGTGGGGCCGTTGCAGAAGATCTTGGCGGCCGTAAAGCCCAGCTCCTGCAGCTGCTGGTACTGTTTGGCCAGCTCCTGCTTATCCTCGGTGAGGTGCATGACAGAGGCGTACACCCGTACTTTTTCACGGGTCTTTCCGCCCAGCAGCTCATACACGGGCACACCCAGGGCCTTGCCCTTGATATCCCACAGAGCGATATCGATGGCAGAGATGGCACTCATGATGACCGAACCGCGGAAGTAGACCGAACGCAGGAAGTTCTGGTTGTAGTCCTCAATGCGGAACGGGTCTTTGCCGATGAGATAGGTGGCAAATTTTTCAATGGCGGCAGCCGTGGCCTGCAAATAGCCCCAGTTGCCTGCTTCGCCCAAGCCTACGATGCCCGCATCGGTATACACCTGCACAAACAGGTAGTGCTTGGCAAAGCGAAGCTTGACGTCAGTAATTTTCATAAATTCAGCCTCCAGTTTTTGCTGCGTTCGCTTTTTTTGATTATAAATGCTGCCGGAAAAATTTGCAATGCAGTGCCAGTGCCCGCTCCCAGCCGGGGGTCCAGTTGGTGGTAAAGCCGTGCATAGCCTCCGGGATGCGCTGGGCTGTGACACAGACGCCTGCCTTGACCAGCCGGAGGGCAAAGGCCTCCACATCCTCCCGCAGGCTGTCCTCTCCGGCCGAGAGGATGAGGCAATCCGGGAAAGTAGCCAGGGCCTCATCCGCTGCATTGAGAGGCGAGCAGAGCGGCTGGGCCGGGTCGGCATCGCCCACGTAAAAATCGGTGTAGAGCTTTTCCGTCTCGGCACGTTTGACCCAGAACGGGTCGGCCCGCAGCTGTGGCGAAAGCCGCTCCACCGGGCTGGTGACGTTATCCACCGGGAAGTATTCCATCAGCACACAGCAGGGAGAGAAGCGATGGCTCTCCGCATTTTTCAGACAAGCTGCTGCCACCAGGTTTCCGCCTGCGCTGTGCCCGGCCAGGATGATCTTTGCCGGGTCTACGCCCAGTTTCTCAGCATGGTCGAACGCATAGGCAATGATGCCGTACGTCTCTTCCACTGCCGCCGGGAAAGGTGCTTCCGGCGCGACGCAATAATCCACGTCCCAGACCAGCGCGTTCAACCGCTCCATGATGGTGCAGCAATAACGGCGGTCACGATCCGTGCGGCCCTTGATAAAACCGCCGCCGTGGAAATTGAGCACGAGGGCTGCTTTGGCCGGCAGCCCATCGGGCCGCTCCTCATAGACATGGACCGTGCGCCCGCCCTCTACCGGGATGTGGATCTCTGTCTCCGTACCGGGCAGGGCTGCCAGTTCCTCCGGGCTGACGGGGCCGAAGCGATCTCGGCTGCGGATGGTCTGCGCCATAGCGATTTTTTCTTCCAATGTCATCCCAAATCACTCCTTTTGTTGCATCAGAATGCCGGGAACACGGTCATGGTATAGAGGATGTAGATGACAGGCAGGATGAGCGTGATGAGGGCACCGCTCTTGAACAGGCTCTTCAGGTCGTAACCGCCGTCAGCCATGCACATGGGAACAGCGGGGGTAGCCATAGGAGTCAGGAAAGCGGTCAGGGAGCCAGCATTGACCAGCAGGACCAGGCCAGTGGGGTTTGCGCCCAGGGCAGAGCAGGTCAGCAGGCAGATGGGCACGAAGACGGCGGAAACCGAGCGGTTGAGCATGAACTGGGTGAGCAGGAACGGGATGATGAAGAACAGTGCGCCCAGGATGTAGTTGTTATGGGTGCCGCCCACGACGGTCGCCAGTGCGTTGCCGATCAGCTCGCCCGCGCCGGTGTTGGTCAGGGCAGTGCCCAGAGCCAGCGCGCCGACAAACAGCATCAGCATATCCCAGGGGATATCCCGCAGGGCGGACTTCTGGTCCACCACACCAAACAGGACCATGCACAGACTGCCCACCAGAGCGACCGACCAGGTAGCCAGATGGAGCTGAGAGGAGAAGATGAGGCAGAGGATGGTGGCAAAGAAGACGAAGATGCCGATCTTATCCACCACCGGGCTCAGCTTCTGCTGGCCCTTGGCAGCACTCTTCTGCTCCAGTGCCTCAATGGGGACCACGGGCTCCTTGGGGGTGAACTTGGGGCCGATGAAGACCGCCCACAGCGGGACGATGATGAGGACAGGCCATGTACCAATGGTGAAATCAATGGCACGCATGGACATGCCCGTAAAGCCGTAAGTCTCCATAAAGCCCGTGAACTGACCCGCCTGCTGGATGGCAGTGGCCAGGGGCAGAATGCCGCAGCAGGCCACGCAGACCACCATGACCGGGAACATATACTGGCTGCGGCTGTGGCCCGTGTTATCGCACAGGGCGGCCAGCAGCGGGCTGACGATGGCGTAGACCACCATAGGGCTTGCAATGAAGTTGGTGAGCAGGACAGCCAGCAGGATGTAGCCGAAGTATGCCGTCCGGAAGCTGCCACGGGTCACTTTCATGATAGCGTCGCACATGCCGTCCACCAGAGAGGTGCGGCGGAAACCAGCGGCCACGATGAACATGGTAGCCATCAGCAGGGTGTTGACATTGGAGAAGCCGGCCAGTGCACCGCTTGCATCAATGCATCCGGTAAAATACAGGGCTGCCAGAGAGATCATGGCAGTGAGCCACATGGGGATCTTGTTCAGCATATAGCTGACCAGCGTTGCCGCAAAGATCACCATACAGATGATCATTTGAGTGTTCATAAGTGTTTCCCTTTCCATTCATGTTTTGTTTCTGAAAAGTCCTCTTGCTGCCCGGGCAGGGAGCTTTGTTGACAATATATTAACAAAAAATTCTTCCTCTGTCGTGGCCAAATGTTTGCGCGTTTTGCGGCGGCGGAGTAATTTTATGTTCCCTTTTGATAATTTTTCCGCAAACGATCCCATTAAAAAATCCAAATCTTTTCCCTGTGCGTTTTTGCCAGAGCATTTTTTATATTCTTGTGCATTGTGCCAAATCCGCCCTGCAAAATTTGATGCAGCGTGTCAAATCAGTGGTTGACACGTCGGATTTTATCGGTTATCCTTGAAGTGACCTTTGGGAGCAAAAATCTTATCTAAACCTTTTCCACAGGGAAAATATTTGGATTTTGGGAGGAACTCGGATGGAATTTGCAAATTATCAGCTGGACTGGCCCCGGGAAAATCTCTCCGTCCGCTGCTTTGTCCACGATGTGTTCAACTACCGTTATCACTGGCACGAAGATGAATATGAGCTCAACATCCTGCTTCACGGGCGGCAGGAATGCTGCCGCGGCAGCGAAAATTTCCACCTCGATGTGGATGACGTCATTCTGGTGCCGCCCGGCGTCGGCCACGCTTCCATGGGTTCACAGGTGGATACCATTGCCTTTGTGCTGCATTTTTCCGCCTCGGCTTTCAAGCCGCTGCTCAAAAAAGGCGGCATCTATGATTTCCCGTCCTGCCGCTCCGACGAAACCACCCGGGACGAGCCCCGCTACCGCCACCTGCGGTTTTATGCCAGCCAGATCTTCCAGTTTGCCCAGCAGGGCGGGCCCTACGCCCAGCTGGGGGTCAAAGCCAGTCTGGAGCTGCTGCTCCTTGCCCTTTGCACCGAGTTCTCCCCCACCCTGCTCAATACCATGCCCGAGGATGAACAACGCCGGGCTGCCGTCCGCCGCCTGCTGGCCTACGTCTCCGACCACTACGCCGAAAAACTGACGCTGGAAAACCTGGCCGATTACGCTCAGTACAACCGCACCTACATTTCCACGCTCTTCAAGCAGATCGTAGGCATCAATTTCCACGAGTACCTGACCCGGGTGCGGTTCCAACACGCCCTCATTGACCTGGCCCTGACCACCGACAGCCTGACCGACATTGCCCTCCGCAACGGCTTTGCAGACCTGAAAACGTTCAACGCCCGGTTCCGCACCACTTTGCAGCGTACCCCTGCAGAGTACCGCGCCCAGCTCTGCCCGGAGCGAGTCGTAGGCGGGATGCAGCGCAAATATCTCCCCTGCGATGACCCACTGCTCCAGCGCAAGCTACGGGAGTATTTACAGGTAGGCAAATCTTGAAAACAGCCTAAAAAGCACGTCCGGCGCAGAGTTTCTGGCTCTGCACCGGACGTGCTGCATTTGGGATTCAGTTTTGCGGGTGGAAATGATCGTAGATGGTCCGGGCCAGCCGCGGGCCCACGCCGGGGGTATTTTCCAGCTGGTCCATTGCGGCCTCCCGCACGGCGCTTACGCTCTTGAACCGGGCCATCAGGGCCTTGGCCGTTTTCGGGCCGACGCCCGGCACCTCGGTCAGAGTGGAGGCGTAGCTTTTTTGGTGCATCTGCTGCTTGCGGTAGGCGTTGGCAAAGCGGTGCGTCTCATCCTGAATGGCCGTGATGAACGTGAACGTGCCCCGGTTCATGTTGATGGCGATTTCCCGGCCCTCGCTGTCCACGATGGCACGGGTGCGGTGGTGGTCGTCCTTGACCATGCCGTAGAGGGGGACGTCGGCCAGGGCCGTGCCTGCCAGCGCCTCCCTGGCGGCGCTCACCTGGCCCCGGCCGCCGTCCATCAGGAGCAGGTCCGGCTTCTGGCCGAAATAGTTATTGCTGGGCTCCCCGGCCTTGGCCAGAGCGGCGTATTTTTCGTACTCCGCCGCCCGCCGGGAGACGGTCTCCGCCAGCGAGGCGTAGTCGTCGGTGCCCAGCACGGTTTTCATCTTGAACTTACGGTAGCCCGCCTTATAGGGCTTGCCGTCCTTGAACGTGACCATACCGCAGACACTGGTGCCATCGCCCCAGTTGGAAATATCGTAGCTCTCAATGGCGCGGGGCGGCTTTGCAAGGCCCAGCACCTGGGCCAGCTCGTCCAGCAGCTTTTCTTCCCGGGCATAGCGGCCGCTCTCCCGGGCCAAACGCTCCACTGCATTGGTATGGGCCATCTCGACAAGACGGGCCTTATCGCCCCGCTGGGGGACGTAGAGCTGCACCTCGCTCCCCCGCTTCTCGTTCAGAGCCTGCTGCAGGGCGTCGGCGTCCGGCGGCAGCTCGTCCACCGCGATGACCTTGGGGATCTGCTCGTCGTCCAGATAGTACCGGGGCAGAAACTCCTCCCGCGCGGCGGCGATATCCGCCGTATCGTGGAAAAGGAACTCCCGCTTATCCGTCAGCCGTCCCTCTCGGAAGCGGAGCACCGCCGCGCAGACGCTGCCGGGGGTGCCCGCCAGTGCCACCACGTCCATCTCCACATCCGGGTCCACGACCACTTTCTGGCCCGCCGTCACTTTGGTGATGGCGTTGATCTGGTCGCGGATCAGGGCCGCTGTCTCAAATTCCAGCCGGTCGGAGGCTTCCATCATCCGCTCGTTGAGGGTTTTCAGGATGTCTTTTTTGCCGTACCGGATCAGGTGGACCGCGCTCCGGACCGCCTGATTGTAATTTTCACAGCTGATCTTGCCGCTGCACACGGCCATGCATTTGCCGATATGGGCGTTCAGGCAGGGGCGGCCCCTGCCGATCTCCTGCGGGAAGCGCTTGTTGCACCGGGGCAGCAGAAAGGCGTCCATGGCCGTTTCTGCCATCTGCCGGGCCGCAAAGCTGGAAGTATAGGGGCCCAGATACTCCGCGCCGTCGTCCTCTTTCTGGAGCACGAACGAGAGCCGGGGCCACTCCTCTTTGGTGATCTTGATATAGCTGTAACCCTTATCGTCCTTGAGCAGGATGTTGTATTTGGGGGTGTGGGCCTTGATCTGGCTGGCTTCCAGCACCAGCGCCTCGAATTCGCTCTGGCAGACGATGACGTCAAAGGCGTAGGCGTGGGCGATCATCTGGCTGACCTTGTTGTCGTGGGGCACGCCCTCGCGGAAATACTGGCTCACCCGGATGCGCAGGCGCTTGGCCTTGCCGATATAGATGATGGTGTCGCTTTTGTCCCGGATAATATATACTCCGGGCAAAAGCGGCAGCATACAGGCCTTTTTGTAAAGTTCTGCCTTGGTCATCAGGTGTTATGCCGGCCTTTCTGCATCATCTCGGTCTTGGCAATATTCGACGCCGCCAGCGCCAGACCGCACACGTCGAGGGCCACGCTCCACCACTTGGGCTTCTTCTCCGAGGTGAGCAGAAGGGTGATGTTGACGATGAGCGTCACCAGATAGACACCAAAAAAGCAGTACCACGGCTTGCCGGAATCACAGAACTCACCAAACTTGAACAGTGCTTCTTTCGTCGAATCTTTCATGAGGCTGCCTCCTTTATTCTGATGCATCATACCAAAAAAGCGGCAAGGATGACCCCCGCCGCTCATACACGAATGGAACTGGATTACTCTGCAAAGCCGGACTCGACCAGCTTGATGAGGCCATCGACAGCAGCCTGCTCGTCGGCGCCATCGGCGATGATGCGGATGGTGGTGCCGCCCACGATGCCCAGAGACAGGACGCCCAGAAGGCTCTTAGCGTTCACGCGGCGCTCTTCCTTCTCGACCCAGATGGAAGACTTGAACTCGTTAGCCTTCTGGATGAAGAAGGTAGCCGGACGAGCGTGCAGACCAACCTGATTTTCAACGGTAACTTCTTTGACGTACATAGTAAAACGCTCCTATCTATTATCGTTCTCGGGGATGCAATTTTCTTTCGTGCCTGTTGCGTTGTACTCATTTTAGCGCAAGACGAAACCGTTGTACAGCCCCCCGGCGCATTTTTGGCGGTTTTCCCAATGAAATCCGGGGCATTTTTCACCTTTTATACAAAGACAACAAAATTATTCCCCCAACGTTGGCGGGGTAATACAAAAGTTTTCAACAATTTTAGCACTTGGGACCTTTTTCTGCTCCCTGTGACAAAGTTTTCAGCCCTCGTACCGCATGGTGACCATGGCGCACTTGTGCACAACGCCGGGCAGGGCAGCCGGGTCAAATTCCTCTTCCACTTCCCCGGTCAGCCGCCAGCCCATGCGGGTATACAGCGCTTTGGCGCGGGCATTGGTGTCCAGCACACTGAGCACCGGGTGCGGGTGTTCCTCCAGCTTTTTACGGGCAAAATCCAGCATCTTGACGCCAAGGCCCCTGCCGCGGGAAGCCTCCGTCACATATAAATGCTCGATCCGGCCCTCTTTATGACTGACGCTGACCATTCCGTCCGGCACATCCTTGGTGCAGTGGAGATAATGGGCATAGCCGTCTTTCTTTTCCTGCTGCAGCCGGGCGAGAAATTCTTCTTCCGTGAGGCGGGCACAAAACTCCGGCGTCCAGTTCTGGGCGCAGACGGCGCGGCGGCCCTCCAGCATCAGGCGGGCGGCGGCAGCCATCTGCTCCTCGGTTTTCACAAGGCGCATGTTCTCGCCCCGCTTCCATTTGGGCAGCTCGGTGATGGGGTGGGTGGCACACCACTCTTCATAGAGCTCCGGGCGGCGCAGGCGGGTGCGGGCGCGGCTCTGCTCCCCGCGCCAGGCGTCGATCTTCTGATGGTCACCGCCCAGCAGCACCTGGGGCACGGCGCGGCCCTCCCAGACTTCCGGGCGGGTATACTGCGGGTACTCCAGCAGGCCGTCCCAGTAGCTTTCCTCTTCATAGCCTTTCTGCTCCGCCAGCACGCCGGGTTTGAGGCGGAGGACGCTGTCAGCCACCACCAGGCTGGCCAGCTCACCGCCGGTAAGGATATAATCGCCGATGGAGAGTTCCTCATCCGCAAAGGCGTCGATGACACGCTCATCAATGCCCTCGTAATGGCCGCAGACCAGGGTGAGGTTATCATACTGGGCCAGCCGCCGGGCGTGTTCCTCGGTGTATCGCTGGCCACCTGCCGTCAAGAACACGATATGCGGGGCGGGGCGTCCCTGTTCCGCCACCTCTTTCTGGACGGTCCGCAGGCAGTCCGCGATAGGCTGGGCGTACAACACCATGCCGCACCCGCCGCCATAGGGATAATCGTCGGTCTGCTTCTGCTTGTTGAGGGTGTAATCCCGGATCTGGTGGCAGTAGGTCTCAATATAGCCCCGCTTGGCGGCACGGCCGATGATGCTGGCATCCAGCACCTGCTGGCACATCTCCGGGAAGAGGGTCACGATATCCACACGCATCCCCATGGCTCACTCCGCCTCCTCTTCACTGCGCTCACTGTCAAAATCATCGTCCAGCAGGCCCGGGATGGGGGTGACAAGGATGTACCCCTCCGGCGGGTTGCGCTCTTTCAGGAACGCGTCCACCCCGGGGAACAGATATTCCTTGCCGCTGGGGCTCTTGACGGTGTAAATATCCTGGGCGCCGGGGTGGTCCACGCTGGTGACGACGCCATACACCTTGCCGGTATCGGCGTCCCGCACCTCGCACCCGATGAGATCGGCCACATACCAGCGGCCCGCCGGGAGGGTGGCGTCATTCCGATCAAAGTAGAACACCTGGCCCCGCAGTGCCCGGGCAGCGTCCATATCGTCCACGCCCTCCAGCTGGAGCAGAGCCATCTGGCCCTGAGCGCGGATGGACTTGATCTGATAGCACTTGCCGCCGTTGCGGGAGGGGTAGAGCCTGCCCACCTTTTTGAGGAACGCGACGCCATCGCACCAGAGTTCCAGTTTCATTTCGCCGCGCACCCCATGGGTCGTTACAACTTTTCCGGCTTCGAGATATTGCTGCATAGTTTACTCCTTAACATACAAAAAGGCCCCTTGCCTTGCGGCAAAGGGCCCGTAGGGTGCTCAGTCGATC
>ERZ1673738.1578-NODE-1578-length-33470-cov-5.787760_pt1 | contig 33470 bp, 49 predicted proteins | sample MGYA00580198_ERZ1673738 | MGnify/ENA primary metagenome ERZ1673738 (study PRJEB41218, sample SAMN15661784) | gut metagenome | host: Homo sapiens | place: Canada: London | collected 2015-08-20/2019-03-30 | study: EMG produced TPA metagenomics assembly of...
CACCACGAGCGGCTTTGCCGCATCGTCCTGCACCTGCAGGAACGGCTCATCGCCCACAACGATGCCGCTCTGGTCCAAGCCGCTCCCCTTTCTCCTTCGCAACGGCCGCAATAGCACGTTCTCCGTCTGATGGTCCTATGGTCCTGTCTGTCTTTTTCCGCCTGTCATGCCGGACAGATGGACGCATGCGGCGGGCAGGACCGTCACAGGACCATCGCGCCTATGGTCATGGCAATAATTTCTTGACATTATTCATACTTTTTATGCTATTCTGGGGTATCCGGCAGCATATCCGCGCGCCGGAGAACCTCAAGGAGAACTGCTATGTCGAATCTCGTTTCCTTTGCTTTTGAGGACAACCTCGTCCGCTCGCGCCTTGACGAAAACGGCGAGCCCTGGTTCGTAGCCAAGGACGTGGCCCTGGCGCTGGGCCACCAGTGGAACGGTAGCGCCCGTATTGCCCATGTCCCCGAAGAATGGAAGCTGGTCACATCCGTTGTGACCAGCTTTGGAGAAAAGCAGACGTGGTTCCTGTCCGAGCCCGGTCTCTATTTCTTCGTGGCCCGCAGCGACAAGCCCCGAGCCCTTCCCTTCCAGAAGTGGCTGGCCGGTGAGGTCCTGCCCGCCCTGCGCCGCAAGGGCTATTATGAGATGTCCGGGCGCTCCGCCAGCCAGCCCGTGGACCTCAATCCGGTGGCCCTGCGCCTGCGCCCTGCCCTGCGGGAACGCATCCTCGGCAGCGCCATGCAGTGCGCCCGCCTTATGGGCGCCTCCAGCATGGCCGAGGTGGAGAGCATCTTCTGCCGCTGCTGCGAGCTGGTGGCCAGCACGCCGGAGCAGCCCCTTTTGCCCGCGGACAAAGAAGCCGGGCTGATCCGGGACTTTATGCGGGAGTGCTGCCGGAACAGCAAGGGCGCCAAGATCACGGCCGGGGCCGTGTATGACCATTTCCGCGTCTGGTGGAACCAGCGCAGCAAGGAGCCCCTGCCCAGCCAGAAGCGCCTGGGCGCCCTGCTGCAGGAACGCTTCGTCCGTCACCGCCGTGGTGGCCGCATCTGGTATCTGGACTTGGCATGCATTATGTAAAAAGTATGTAATTTTTGCATAATATTCTTGCCTTTTTTCCTCAAAATCGGCACTATCCAGATACGGAGGACACCGATGCTGTCCAGCAGAGAAATCATCAAGATGCTCAAAGAGGCTGGATGGGAACATGTGGCGACCCAAGGCGATCACTGGCACTTCAAACATCCTGACCGCCCCGGAAAAGTGACGGTTCCCCATCCCAACAAGGACCTGAAGATCAAGACCATCATCAGCATCGAGAAGCAGAGCGGTCTGAAGCTGCGGCGGGGCTAGGGCCCCGCCCGCCCTGCTCCCCTCCGAGGAGGTTTTATGTATTACGTGGCAACTCTTGACCCGCATGATGACGGCAGCGGCCGTTACGACGTGACCTTTGCCGACCTGCCCGGCTGCGTCACCCAGGGCACGGACCTTGAAGACGCCCTGCGTATGGCACAGGAGGCTGTCTCCCTGCATGTGGCCGGAATGATTGCCGATGGCGAGAAGCTCCCCGAACCTTCCACCTTGGCTGCCTGCAAGACGCATGATGAACAGGAAGCACGGGAAGAAGGCTATACCTTGTCTGAAGGTACGTTGTGGCAGTATGTCTCTTTCGAACCGGCGGTAAAGGCTGTCAAAGCGGCCTCTGTGCGTCTCACTATCTCTCTCAGACCTTCCGTTATCGCTCATATCGACGCTGTTGCAGAAGAACTCGGCCTCAGCCGCTCCGGCGTCATCGCTGTTGCGACCCGTGAATACGGCGAACGCCTGCGCAGTGCATCCCGGTGATGACCGGCCCAAACCGGACAAAATAGGACAAAACCGGACAAAATCGGAAATCGTTTACATCTCTCGCTAGAATCTGCTAACTCCATGCAAAAGTCTGAAAGATTTTTGCATGGAGTTTTTTTATGTCCGGATACTGGAGAGATCTCTACGAAAAGATGCGGGAGGACCTGCAGTCTCCTGCGTTCCGCCAGTTCGGCAGTTACTCCATCGCCGGTCGCAGTTTCTCCTATCGCAGCCTTGACGACTTCCGCTCCCTCCTGGACTGGGTCAAGCGCGAGGCGGACAAGGAAGACGGCATCGCGCCCTATCGGGCTCGGCGCGTGGCTCGGAACGGAGGGCGGGGATGATGCGTCCTGTCGGCAGGGCCGCCCGGCGGCCACCCCTCAGCTGCATCGGCAGGCAGGCCCGGCAGGCTCGCTCCGGCTACAGCGGAGCGGCCAGTCCGCGGGGCATCGGCAACTGGATGCCCGCCAACGCGGATTTCAACCAGCTGCTGGGCATGGACAGTGGACGCATGCGTGCCCGCGTGCGTGACCTCGTGCGCAACTTCCCGCCCTTCGCCCGCGCCGTCAATGCCATGGTGGCCTTCACCGTGGGGAGCGGCGCCCGCTTCCAGTCGCTGGCCACCCTGCCCGACGGGAGTCCGGACATACCCACCCGCAAGCGCATCGAGGATCGCTTCCGGGCCTGGATGGAGCATGCCGATGTGGCTGGCCGCCTGCACTTCTACGAGATCCAGCAGCTCTGCAAGCGGCAGGAGTGCGAGTGCGGCGAGTACCTGCTGCGCTTCGCCCGCCCGCGGGACAGGCGCCGCGGTCTGCTGGGCCTGCAGATCTACGAGCCGGAGAACCTGTCCAGCTGGCGCATCGAAGGTCAGGAACCGGACAGCGATATCTGGCAGGGCATCGAGTACGACATCTGGACCGGTGAGCCCCTGGCCTATCATTTCCAGACCGTCTTCGGCTGGGAGCGCCAGCTGCGGACGTGGCGCGAGCCAGCCTTCAACGTGCTGCACGGTTTCCAGACCCTGCGTCCCGGCCAGCTGCGCGGCGTGACCCCTTTCGCTCCGGCCATCCTCATGGCCAGGGACATGGGCGACTACACCACGGCAGAGCTGGGCGCGGCCAAGATGGCCGCCAAGTGGCTGGCCTTCGTGAGCAGCGGCGATCCGCAGTTCTCCCAGCTCACCCGTACGCCGGGCGGCCTCTCCGGGGCGCTGCGCGAAGAGGTGGAGAGCCTCGAGGACATGACCGTCGAGTACCTCAATGACGGCGAGCAGGTAAATTTCGCGCCGCCCAGCCAGCGCCCGGGCGACAGCTTCGACCGTTTCGTGCGCCATACCTTGCGCATGGTCGCCATCTGCATGGACCTGCCCTACGAGATCCTTTCCGGCGACTACACGTCCATCAACTATTCCACCAGCAAGGCCAGCCGCAACGACTTTGCCATGTTCCTGGTGCCCCACCAGTTCCGGGCCGAGCAGCATCTCATCCGCCCCGTGTTCCGGCGCTGGCTGGACTGCGAGGCGCTGACCCAGGACTACCTGCCCGGCTACTGGCAGGACAAAAGCCGCTATCAGCGGGCCATGTGGATACCCGCGGGCATGCCCAGCGTGGACCCCCTGCGCGACGGCAAGGCGCAGATCGACGGCATCAACGCGGGCATCCTGTCTCCCCAGATGGTCATCCTTGGCGATGGTCGCGACCCCGAGGAAGTGGTGGAACAGCGCGCCGCCTGGGCCCGCCTTTGCGCCGCGCACGGCATCGATGCCACCACCGGCGCCGTGAGTACCTCGCTGGTCAATAACCCCGCCAAGCTGGGCGCTGTCGAGAGCGCCGAAAAATAGGAGGCATCTCCATGTCGTTTGTCACCCGTGCAACCCCTCTGGGCGATGGGCGCCCGCTGACGCTGGACGAATCAGCCCGATCCGTGGAGGTGGTGGCCTCCACCCAGGCACCCGTCACCGTATTTGACTTTGAGGAATGGCAGCCCGTCCGCGAGGTCCTGCTCATGAGCGGCTGCCAGATACCCGAGTCCGGCCGGGTGCCCCTGCTGGACTGCCACAGCCGCGAGCATGCCGGGGACATCGTGGGCAGCTTTGACCACATCCGAGTGGAAGACGGACCGCAGGGCCCGCAGCTGGTGGGCCGGGCCGTCTTCTCGGCCACCCCGGACGGCGAGGCCCCGTTCCGCAAGGTGGTGGAGGGGCATCTCACCGATGTGTCCGTGGGCTACGACGTGATCGCGTATCAGCGCATCCGGGCGGGCGAGGTGGCCGTCATCGAAGGGGTCACCTACGAAGGCCCGCTGCGTGTGACCACGCAGTGGCGCCTTCTGGAGCTGTCCTGTGTGCCCATCGGCGCGGACAGTTTTGCCAAGATGCGTTCTGCCATCAACAACCTGCAACCTGCCCGGAAGGGCAAAAAGGAGAGAGTCATGTCCAAGGAATCCGGGCAGCATGAGCGCGGCAAGATCGCGGCCAGACTGCGCGCCCTGCTGGGGCTGCGTGAAGATCCTGAAGAACAGCCTGCGCCTGAAGAAGAGCCCCGCCAGGCCGTGGTCACGGATGGCTCCGGGACCACGGTGGAGCCTGAACAGCTCGACGATGCCGAGCTGGATCAGCTGGTAGACGACCTGGGCGCCCTGCTGGACGAAGCCGAGGCCGAACAGGAGGGCCGTGAAGATCCCCAACAGCCGGAAGATGCCCAGCGCGAGGGCGGTGATGACAAAAACGCCTGCCGCAGCGCCGTGCTGGCCAGGCTCATGGCCAGCCTTACCCCGGGGCAGCGTCAGCGTTTTGGCCAGCAGCTGGAGCGCCAGCGCATCCGCGGTATCCGGGAACTGGCCCGGAGCTTCCAGCTCTCCCCGGATCAGGAAGACAAACTGGTTTCCTCGGGCATGAGCCTTGGCCGTGCCCGCAAACAGGTGGAGGACATCGTGGCACAGCGCCAGAATTTCGGGCCCGGCTACCAGGTCGTGAGCGTGGGCCGCACTGAAAAGGAATCTTTCCGTGCTGCCGTGCAGGACAGCCTGCTGCTGCGCTGCGGCACCAGGCTGGAAAAGCCCGCTCCCGGTGCTGATGAACTGCAGGGTATGACCCTGCGCGAGATCGCCCGCGAGATGGTGATCCGCTCCGGACAGCGTGCCGGTGGTGACATCCGCACCATCGTGGGCCGCGCCCTGACCACCACGGACATGCCCCAGCTGCTGGTGGAGACCAGCCGCCGCACGCTCATGGAGGCCTACGAGCAGGCCCCCGAGACCTGGCGCGACTGGTGCGAGACCGGCACGGCCACGGACTTCAAGGCGGGCAAGGCCCTGGGCCTGGAAGGCGACGTGACGTTGAAGAAGATCCCCGAGTACGGCGAATACACCGATGGCCGTCTGGCTGAAAATGCCGAGGAATACCGCGTGGAGACCTTCGGGCGCAAGCTGGTGATCTCCCGTCAGGCCATCATCAACGACGATCTGGGCGCCCTTACCGACATGCCGCGCATGTACGGCGAAGCCTGCGCCGCTCTGGTGGGTGATGTGGCCTACGCAGCCCTGATCGATGCGGCCCTCAAGATGGGGGACGGCAAGCCCCTGTTCGACAGCGCCCACCACAACCTGTTCACCGGCAAGGGCGGCGCGCCTACGGTCGAGAATCTGGGCGCTGTGGTCACCGGCATGGAACTGCAGCAGGACAGCTTCGGCAGGGTGGTCACCATCCAGCCCCGCTTCTTCATCGCGCCCATCGCCCTCAAGACCACCTGCGAGTCGTTCTTCAATACGCAGATCACCGGCGGGCCGGTGGTGGGCACGCAGGCACAGCCGCTGGTCCATAATCCCTATGGCGGTGAATTCTTCCGGCGCATCTATGACCGTCGTCTGGATCTGGATGCGGCGACCACATGGTATCTGGCCGCGGCCAGATCCACGGTCAAGGTCTTCTTCCTGGGCGGCGTGCAGGCTCCCTACATCGAGAGCCGCGACAATTTTGACACCGATGGCTTCGAGACCAAGGTCCGCATGGACGTGGGCGCCAAGGCCCTGCGCTGGATCACTCTCGCCAAGGCCACGGCATAGCAAAGGAGGACAACATGCAAAACTCCCGTTCCATGGGCCGCTGTATCCACCATACTCCCCGCAAGGCCGTGCTGGGCGGTGAGCTGGTCGTGCTCACCGGCATGGTGGCCGTGGCCAGTACCGATATCTCGGCGAATGAAGAGGGGGCCTGCGAAGTGGAGGGCGTCTTTGCCCTGCCCAAAAAGGCCGGCGAGACCCCCAAACAGGGCGAGCCCCTGTACCTGGCCAGTGACAACACGCTGACCAAGACGTCCGGGACGCAGTTCGTGGGCACGGCCTGGGCCGATGCCCAGGCCAATGATCCCACGGTACTCTGCCGCATCAACTTCGGGCGTGACGCCATCGGCGGATAGCCATAACGATTCCCTCCTTGCCATGGGTCGCGTGCCTCCGGGTACGCGACCTCCCCCCCACACACAGGAGTCCTTATGGATCAATCACGCCTGATAGACCTGGCCTTCGATTTCTGCATGCGAGCGGAAGGCAACGCCACCTACACCGATGACCCCGACGACGCTGGGGGCCCCACCAAATGGGGGCTGGCCCTCAACTACAACCGGGATGTCCTGCCGGACAAAAATGGGGATGGTTACATCAATGCCGCCGATGTGCGTCTCCTAGAACGCGAGGACGCCCGCCAGGTATGGGAGCGCGTCTACTGGCGCGGCAATGGCTGCCACCTGCTGCCCGATGCGCTGGCCTTCATCTATGCGGACATGGTCTTCAACCCCGGCCCGGGGGCGGCCCCGAAGCTGCTGCAGCAGGCGCTGCGAGGGCTGGGCTGTTCCGTGGCCGTGGACGGCATCATCGGCGCCGAGACCAGGGAGGCCATCGGTCGCTGTGACCCCGGCGAGCTGCTGGTGGAGCTGACTGCGCAACGCCTGCGCTACTACGGCACACGCTCCAAGTATCCCAAGTACGGGCTGGGCTGGGATCGCCGGTCCGTATGGTGCCTGCGTACAGCGCTGGGCATCTGGTCGGGAGAGATCCAGTGAGCCCGCTGCAGATCATGGGCTTTGCCGCTGCCCTGCTGGCTTTCGCCCTGACCATCTATCATCTGGGCGTCGCCCGGGAAGAGGCCGAACAACTGCGGGAGTCCCTGCATATAGGTACGACCCAGACCAGGGCCGCGGAAAGCGCCCTGTCCGAGCTGGAAAAATCCCGCCGGGAGGCGGCTGAAAAGGAGCGGGAATATGCCCGTGCTGCAAAGGCTGCTGCTGACCTGCCTCTTGAGCAGCGTTTTGGCGAGTATGACCGCCTGTTCGACGCCATCGAGGCTGGTCGTGGCGAGCCCGCCCCCTGAGTTGCTGGAAGATTGTCCGCCCCCGGCCATCTCCCGGGAGGTATTGCCCGCCATTGCCGCGGGCCGGGCGGATGACGCCGGGCGGGCCTATGTCGATTATGTGCTGACCGTAGAGGCGGCGTGGAACGCCTGCCGTGATCGTCAACGTGCGCTGCGGGCCTATGTGCGCCGCATGGAGACCCTGCATGATCCGTCCTGATCCCGATGATGATACCAGGCGCGACCGGATGCCCCGTGGCTGGCAGGATGACCGCTGGAGCCGGGACGGCTGCGGCTGGGATGGCCGGCAGGCGAGCGGCTGGAATGGGCGACCGCGCCCCCGGATGCGCCTGCCCCGGCCTCTGCGTATGGCGCTGCTGGCGATCCTGTGTCTGTTTGCGCTGCTGGCCGCTGTCGATCTGGCCCTGACCATCATTGATCCCGACAGGCCCATGCATGTGGCCCAGCTCATCCTGGGGCCGCTCCTGCGTCTGTCCGGCCTGTTTACCCTGGGGATGTGATATGGCCGCACCTCTGACCTATGCGGAAGTTTCTGCCGCCATGGGGGCCCTCCTGATGCTTTTTGTCGGCCTGAGCCTGCGCGAACTCATCGCACTGATGCGCCAGATCCTGGCCCGTCAGCGTGAATGCCCCACGCTCTATGCGGACCGCGAACGCAACGACAAGGCCCACAAGGAATTTTACGACGGCATGGAGGATCTCAACGTGCGCGTGACCCTGCTGGAAAAGGAACATAGACCGCGCTGTGACGGAGAAGACTGATGACGGAACAGGAATTTTTCGATGCCTGCGGCCACAAGGGCTTCAGCGAGCTCCAGACGGAGGACGGCAAGACCCTGCGGGTGCTGGCCTACCATATCGGCCAGCAGGATGCCCGCCTGCGGGTGCGCATCTCGTACAGTACCACGGAGCTCGGGCGACGTCTGCGTGGCCAGGAACGGGTGACCCTCTGGGGCAGCAACTGGCGCGTAGTCCGTGGTCATGCCCAGGAGCGGGCCGAGGTCATGCAGGCCATGCTGGAGAGCGAGATCAGCTATGCCTGAGCTCTATCGTGTCGATGCCGACTGGCAGGACTGGCTGTCCGAGATCTGGGATGAGGTAGACAGTATCGCCTCCGAGTCCAGGCTCCGGCAGGCTGTGGTCCGGGCCACCAATGACACGCTCACGCATATGCGCAGTTTCCTTTCGAAGGGGATCCGCGCCACCTACTATGTCAAAAAGGCCGATATCGACGCCGCCATGAAGATCGTCAAGGCCCGCCAGCGCGGCCGGAACATCGAGGGCCGTCTGAGATTCCGTTACCGGCAATCGTTGCCCCTGTCGCAGTTCGGCGCCCGGCAAGGCAAGACCTATGTCTCGGTCAAGGTCTTAAAGGCCAATCGTGCGCGGCGCATCCAGCCCGGCGGCGAGAAACAGATCCTGGCCACGAAAAAGGGCCGGGCCGCGGTGTGGATTGCCAAGGGGCATGTGCTGGCTCGCGTGGAAGGCCGGGAAAAACCGCTGCCCCTGTATGGCCCCAGCTTCATGGCCTTTTTCCGCTCTCCGGAGAACGAGGCGAGTATCGCTCGAGAAGAGAGCGCATGGATGCTCAAGCGCCTGTACCATCATGTGCGGCGTCTGCAGGAGGACTAAATGCCTGACGACTACCAGCCTACGCAATTCGAGCAGGTCCTGGACCGTGACATGGAGCTGGTCTTCCAGGCCCCTCTGGGCGCCGGACTCACAGTGACGCTGGTGGCCGAGGACGGCAGCCGGAGCGAGCTGCGGGCCATGTTCGCCACCCCGGGAGCAGAGCCGCTCTCCGGCGTGGCCAGTGCGCCGGTGGTCAGCGTGGCTCCCACCCTGCATGTGCCCCTGCGCGATGTGCAGGCGGCGCTGGGGCGTCCCCTCTCCACCCGGGACCGCGTCATCGTGCGCGGCCGTACCTACCGCGTCCTGAATCCGCAGGACGACGGTTACGGCCTGATGGAGTGCAGGCTACTGGAGGCCGCCCATGTCTGATGTCCTGTTCGCCTGGGGCGGCGTCCATCCCCGCACGCTCATCCGCCGGGCCGTCTGTCAGGTCATGCGCGAGCATGACGGTCTGGCCGCTCTCATTGGTGCCCGGATCTGGCCTAACCGCATGGAGCACTGGTTCCACAGTGAGCTCCCGGCGGCCGGTGTCTATACCGTCAGCGAGCAGCGCGTGGAGTCCGATACGCGGCCCGAACCGCAGGAGCGGGTCATCTCCCTGGCCGTTGAGCTGCTGGGCGGGGAGCTGGAGGCCGTGGACGATACGCTGGACGCCCTCTGCCTCCAGACAGAGCGGGCCGTGCTGCGCCTGGACGCCATCGGCCGGGCCATGGGCGCCATCGTGGACGCCAGTCTGCCCGAGCCCCTGCCGCTGGTCCACGGTACGCACCCGGCGGACACGCTGCTCTCCATCACCCACACCGGCACCGAGCTGGGCATCGTGACCGACGGTGCCCGCGAGTACGGCGTGGCCACCCTGAATTTCGACCTGGAATACCACTGGCCGACGGTCCCCCCGGAGCTGGCAGATTTTCTGCTGGCCCACACGGACTGGTACGTCCACCCCGGTGATGACCGGGTGGACATGATCTCACAGGTAAACTTTGACCAGGAGTGATCTGATGCCCCATCCCACCACCATGCTTGTCGTGCCCGCCGTGCGCGATGGCCGTCCCCTGCGCATCGCTGATCCGCAGTCCGGCCAGTATCTCCCGGCCACGGGTGCCGTGGTCCCCCGTTCCGCGTTCTGGCTGCGCCGTCTCAAGGACGGTGATGTGCAGCTCAAGCCCGCTGCCAAGGAGGTCTAAATGTCCATCGCCTTTAACACCCTGCCCGATACCGTCCGCGTGCCTTTTGCGTATGCCGAATTCGACGGCTCCGGTGCGTCTGATGATCCGGCCCTCATGCCCTACACCGTGCTCATGGTAGGGCAGATGCTCGACAGCGGCACGGCCGAGGCCGGGACCGTACAACGTCCCATGAGCGCTGCCCAGGCCGCCACCCTCTTTGGTAAGGGCAGTCAGCTGGCCGCCATGTGCGCCGCCTACCTCAATGCCAACAGCATCACCAAGATGTTGGCCATCGGCGTCAAGGATGCCGAGGAAGGTACGGCCGCCAAGGGTGCCCTGACCATCAACGGCACCTGCGTCAACGCAGTACCGCTCTGCCTCTACATCAACGGCAAGCTGGTGCGTGCCGCCGCGCCCCTTGCCGCGGAAGCCTCTGCCGTGGCCGAGAATCTGACCAACGCCATCAATGCCGACAAGAGCCTGCCCGTGACGGCCACCTTCAGTGGTGGCGAGGTCAGCCTGACCGCCCGGCACAAGGGCGAGTGCGGCAACGATATCGACCTGCGCATCTCGTACTACGATGAGGACAAGCCCGGCGGCCTGACCTTCAGCTTCACCCAGATGACCGGCGGCGCTGGCAATCCTGATCCGGCTCCGGTCATCGCGGCCATGGCAAACGACCAGTACCACGTCATCGCCTGGCCGTGGACGGACAGCGCCAGCCTTGCCGCCCTGCGCGATGAGCTGGCGGACCGCTGGGGCCCCCTGCGTCAGATCGATGGACAGGCCATCGTGGTCAAGCGCGGCAGTTATGGCGACGTGACCACCTTCGCGGGCGAGCGCAACGACAAGCATCTGACCGTCTTCGCCTCCGAAGGCAGCCCCACCTCTCCCTGGGAGGACGCGGCCGCCACGGCGGGCGTCATCGCCTACTACGGCAACAGCGATCCGGCCCGGGGCTTCAACACCCTGCTGGTGCCGGGCGTCCTGGCTCCAGCTCCGGCCGACCGCTGGACCGACTTCCCCGAGAAAAACCAGGCTCTCTTCGAGGGCGTATCCACCCGCTATGTGGCTCCGGATGGCACGGTGCGCCTGCAAAAGTGCATCACCACCTACCGCCTCAACGACCTGGGCGCCGAGGACAAGGCTTTTCTCTCCCTCAACAGCCCGCTGACGCTCTCCTACCTGCGTTACGACTGGAACAACTATTTGAGGACAAAATATCCGCGCCACAAGCTGGCCTCTGATGCCGATGCCGCCCGCTATGACGCCAGCCAGCCCATCATGACCCCCAAGCTGGGCCGGGCCGAAGCCATCGCCCGCTTCATGGATGCGTGGCTGCCCATGGGGCTGGTGGAAGGCAGCGAGCAATTCAAGGCGGCGCTGCTCTGCGAGCGCAACGCCAAAAACGAGAACCGGCTGGACTGGCTGCTGCGGCCTGATCTGGTCAACCAGTTCGAGGTGGCCGGGACCCTGATCCGGCACATCGTCTAAGGGGAGGTGAGGAATATGGGAAACGGAACCAACAATCGGCGGGCAGGCATCATCTACGTCAAAGTGGACGGGAAGCAGTACGACGCCAAGGGCGCCTATACCTACAATCTGGGCAAGCCCAAACGTGACGCCATCATCGGCGCCGACGGGGTGCATGGCTACAAGGAAACGCCGCAGGTGGCCTTTATCGAGGGGGCCGTCACGGACAGCGATGAGCTGGATCTGGCGACCCTGGTGACGGCCGACAACGTCACCGTCACGCTGGAGCTCAACAACGGCAAGGTGGTCACCCTCTCCAATGCCTGGTTTGCCTCCGAAGGCAGCGGCAGCACGGATGAGGGCGAGATCGCCGTGCGTTTCGAATCGCGGCGCGAGGCCGTGGAAAGCAACTAGGGAGCGTCATATGGAACCCATCGTCATCAAACTGACCGTGCCGCTGACCCACGGCGCCGAGACCATCACCGAGCTGCGCATCACCCGCCGCCCCACGGCGGGCGACCTGCGCGGCGTCAAGATCAGCGAGCTCACGTTCGACGACATCATCACCGTTGCCTCCCGCCTGGTGGCCCTGCCGCCCAGCGTGCTCAACACTATGGACCTGTCCGATTTCACCGAGCTCTCCGGCGTTATCGGCGCTTTTTTCGGGAGTGGCCAGCCGACTGGGATGACGCTCTGACCCTGCTGGCCTGGCTGTACCACTGGCCCCCCTCGGAGCTGGAGCGGATGACCGCCCGTGATCTGGCCTGGTGGGCTGAGCGAACCAAAAAACTGCAAAAACTCATGGAGCATGACTGATGGCCGAGGGCAAGCAGAGCCGGTTTGACCTGATTATCAATGCCGTGGAGCGTGTCTCGGGACCGTTCCGCCGCATCGAGCAGGCTATGGACGGGGTCAGGGATCGCACCGAGAAGGCGCGCCAGGCCCTGGGCCGCTTTTCCAGGGTGACGGGCCTGCAGCGCCTTTCCGGCAGCATCGGCAACGTGCGGGACAAGCTCCAGGGCATGGTGCAGCAGGGGCAGGCGGGGCTGGAGCGTCTGGGCGCTCTGGCGGGGCGCCTGTCCCTGCTGTTCGGCGCTGCCGGTGGGGGCGCCTTCGCCCTGGGCACCGAAGCTGCCACGGCAGCCGCCGAGGCCAGCAAATTCGCCAGCATGGTGGGCCTGTCCACCGGCAACTGGCAGGAGTACGCGGGCGCGGCCACGATGGCGGGGATGGAGGCCGATGAACTGGCCAGCCTGATGCTCACCCTGCAGGAGCGGGCCGTCAATGCGGCCCGCGGCGAAAAGGGCGACATCGAGATGCTCAAGCTCATGGGCATCAGCGCCAAAAACGCCAAGGGCGAGCTCAAAAACGCGGATACGCTCCTGCTGGAACTGGCCGACCGCGTCAAAAAAATGCGCGAGGCTGGCGAGATGGGCAAGGCCGCGGGCATTATGAACCAGCTGGGCGGCGAGGAAGGCGCCCGCCTCCTGGATCTGCTCAAAAATGGCCGCGAGGGCCTGCTGGCCATGCGCAAAGAGGCCCGGGAACTGGGGCTCGTCCTCTCGGATGAGGCCCTCGAATCCGCCCTCGAGTACGGCTCCGCCATCAACCGTGTCAAAGCCACCTTCCGGGGGCTTGGTCTTACGCTGGGCACTGCCTTCCTGCCCTCGCTGACCAAACTGCTGGACAAATTCCAGGCCTGGCTGCAGGTGCAGCGCGACATCATGTCCGCTGGATTTGAAGAATGGGTGAACGGGCTCAACCTCAACGAGGTCTGGGCCTCTGTGGAAGGATTTTTTGAAGGGCTGAAACGGCTTGCCTCCCTGTTGCAGCGCGTGGCCGACCTCTGCGGCGGCTGGAGCAATGTGCTGTTGGGGCTGGTGGTGCTCATCAGCGGCAAGGCATTGCTGGCCCTGGGCTCGCTGGCTCTGGCCTTCGGTCAGCTGGGCATGGCCATGCTCACCACTCCCGTAGGCTGGTTCGTGGCTGCCGTGGCTGCCATCGCCGGAGCGGCCTATGCCATCTACAAAAACTGGGATGGTCTCGTGGCCTATTTCCGGGGGCTTTGGGAAGGCGTGCGGAAGGCCTTCGAGCAAGGCTGGCTGCAGGGCATCGTCCAGGTGCTGCTCAATTTCAACCCGGCCCGCTGGGTCATGGACGGTCTCAGTGAGCTGGTGGCCACCCTCACCGGCCTGGACCTCTACAGCATCGGCGTGCGCTGGATCGATGGACTACTCCAAGGCGTCAAGCAGGGGTGGCAGCAGCTCACGGGCTGGATCGACAAGGGCGTCAGTGCAATCGGCAGCTGGTTCGGCGGCGATGATGACGCTCCGGACATGGCGGCACAACAGCGATTCCCCACAGCCGGGCAGCCGCTCGACCTAGGCAACAGCGTCCGTCCGTTGATGCAATCCAGCCACAGCGAGCAGGTCATCCGGCAGGAAAACACGGTGCGCATCATCGCCCCCGAGGGCATGCGCCTTGAAGGCGAAGGCCAGGGCCGCGGCCTGGATGTGCGCGGCGATGTGGCCGAGGCCGGGGTCCTCAACGCAGGAGCCATCTGATGGATCTGTGGAAAATGCAGCTTCGGGCCGCCAGCTTCCGGGGCGTGTCCTTCGGGGTCACGGCGGATGAAAGCGAGGGCGGCCGCCGCACGGTGACGCATGAATTCCCCCAGCGCGAGGCTCCCTACGTGGAAGATCTGGGCGGTGCGCCGCGGCGCTTCACGGTCCAGGCCTTCGTGCTGGGCAGTGATTACATGAGCCGCCGCGACGCGCTGGAAGCTGCCCTGCAACAGCCGGGGCCGGGTACGCTGGTGCATCCCTGGTACGGCGAGGTGCAGGTCAGCCAGACAGCCCCCTACAAGGTCCGGCACAGCGCCCAGGATGGCGGTATGGCCGTCTTCCAGCTCTTTTTTTGCCGCGATACCGAGCCCAACAGCCCGGCCGCCAGCGTCAACCAGGGGCTCCGGGCCCGCCTGGAAGCGGGGACGGCGGGCCTGCTGGCCTGCGACAGCTTCGACAGCGTCCTGCGCCTGGCCGGGCAGGCTGAATGGGCGGTCAGCCAGACCTACAGCCTCATCGTGGATGCCGTGAGCACGGTGCAGGCCATCATGCACGGCGATGTCTCCACTGTGGCGGATCTGCTGGGCGCGGCCACGGGCTATGACCTCATGCCGCTGGCCAGCGTGGGGCAGCATCTCTGGAGCGTGCTGCAGAACATCGGCGGGCAGTCCGGGCTCTCTGATGCGGCCGTGTCCGGACGCTGGGCCAGTGTGGCCCGCACTGACTTTTTGCAGACCGTGCCGGACAACGTGGGCTCCCAGCGTGCGGTGATCCAGAGCAACGGTCAGGCTGTGGAGAGCCTGGTGCGCCGTCTGGCCCTGGTGGAATCGGCCCGTTCCGCCACCACGGCCCAACCCGCCAGCCGGAGCGAGGCACAACAGCTGCGCTACGATTTTCTTGATGCGATGGATGAAGTTTCGGCGCTGGAGCCGGTTATCCCGGACATGACGCAGGCCAGCAGCGTGAGCCGCACGGAGATCCAGCTGGCCGCCTCTCTGGCCAGCCTGCGTTCCGGTACTCTGGCCACACTGGCCGAGGCCGCCCGGCGGGCACCGGAGGTGGTGACCATCACCCCGGCCTGTGTGCTGCCTTCGCTGGCCCTCTGCTACCGCCAGAGCGGCGGCGTGGACCTGGAGGCGGATCTGGTGGCCCGTAACCGCCTCATCCATCCGGGCTTCGTGCCGGTAGAACCGCTGGAGGTGCTGCGTGGCTGACGACATCACCCTGCGCATCGATGGCGTGGACTGGACCTACTGGACCTCCGTGCAGGTCACCCGTCAGATGGATGCCATCGCCGGGACATTCTCCCTCGCGCTGGCCGACAAATGGATCGGCGGCGCCCAGGCGCTGCCCATCGCTGCGGGCATGGCCTGCCAGATCCTCATCGGCGGCGAGCAGGTCATCGATGGCTACATCGACCAGGTCCGCCCCTCATTCTCCGCCACGGCGCACGGCATCAGCGTCACCGGACGCGACAGGAGCGCCGATCTGGTGGACTGCGCTGCCATCCACAGCCCCGGGCAGTGGCTCAACTGCACCGTGCTCCAGCTGGCCCAGGCTCTGGCCAGCCCCTTCGGGGTGAACGTCACGGCCGAGGGCGACGTGGGCGCGCCCATTGCCAGCTTCAAGCTCGAGGAAGGCGAGACCGCCTTCGAGGCCCTGGACCGCGCCCTGCGCCAGCGGGAGCTCATGGCCTGCCCGGACGGCAAGGGCGGCATGGTGCTGCTCAAGGCCGGAGCGGGCACAGCCAGCGGCAGCCTGCGGCAGGGGGAGAACATCCTTTCGGCCGAGGGGCAGTTCGACATGGCCGACCGTTTTTCCGACTACATCGTCAAGGGCCAGAAGCCCGGCACAGACAAGGGCTGGGGCAAGGATGCCTGCGCCGTGCGTGGCCAGTACCGCGACCAGGCCGTGCAGCGTTACCGGCCCATGCTGATCCGGGCCGAGCAGTCCGGGGACAGCAGCAACGCGCACCAGCGGGCCGCATGGGAATGCAGCGTGCGGGCCGCCCGGGCCGTGACCGTCACGGCCACGGTGCAGGGTTTCCGGCAGCAGGGCGTGGGGCGGGAGCAGTCCGGCCCCCTCTGGCAGCTCAACCAGATGGCCGATGTGGATCTTCCCTATCTGCGCATCAGCCAGCGCCTGCTGGTGGCCGGGGTGGAGTTCCGGCGTGACGCCGCGTCAGGCAGTACCACCCGCCTCACCCTGCGCGACCCGGCCGCTTTTAAGCCCGAGCCCCAAAAAGAGGAAAAGGGCGGCTCCGGCAGCGGTGGCGGCGATGCCAAAATGGAGAAGGAAGTGGACCTGCAGACCCGCCTGGCTCAAGACGCCGCGGCACGGCAAAAGGCCATCAAATGAGCGGCCGTCAAACTATCCGTCTTCTGGAGCGATTGTCCCGCCGCATGCGCAACATCGTGGCGCGTGGCGTCATCTCGCTGGTGCGCGATGCCCACAAATGGCAGTCCACCCAGCTGGAGCTGCTGGATGGCGAGGTCCTGGACGATGCCGAGCGTGCCCAGCAGTACGGTTTTTCCTCCGTTCCCCATGCCGGAGCCGAGGCTGTCGTGCTGTTCGTGGGTGCGGACCGCTCGCATCCCGTGGTGCTGGCCGTGGATGACCGGCGCTACCGCGTGCAGGCCCTCAAGAACGGCGAGGTGGTGATCTACACGGACGAAGGCGACCGCATCCACCTCAAGCGCGGGCGCACCATCGAGGTGACCACCAGGCATTTTGTGGTCAAGGCCGAGGATGACGTGCGCATCGAGACCAAAAATTTCAGCGTCCAGGCCGACCAGAGCGTGCAGGTAGAGACCGCCAGTACACGGTTTGCCACCGGGGCGCTGGCTTTTGGCGGCCAGGGCGGCGGCACCGTCACGGCACAGCTCACCGGCGGCATCGTGGCTTCGCAGGATCTGCAAAGCAATGGCGGTGCCGTCTCCCTGACCCGGCATGTGCATACGGGCGTACAGGCCGGGAGCGATACGACGGCCAGCCCCGTGGGAGGATAGCATGGATATCTGTCTGCATTTCGACCAGGAGAACGGCCTGTTCGACGCTCTGCTCTCCGGGCCTCTGGCCGACCTGCAGGGCGACGATGGCCTGATGACGGCGGTGATCATCTCTCTGTTTACGGACGCACGGGCACATGACGACGATCCCCTGCCCGATGAGCGTGTGGGCGTGTCCAGCGACCGGCGAGGCTGGTGGGGAGACTGCCTGCCCGATGCCCAGGGCGAGCAGACGCTGGAGAGCATCGGCTCCCGGCTCTGGCTGCTCTGGCGGGAGAAAGATCTGGACAGCGTGGTGGCCCGTGCCCGGCAGTATGCGGAAGAGGCACTGGCCTGGCTGACCAGGGAGGGGCATGTCAGCTCCCTGAGTGTCAGCGTGGAGCGTGTGCAGCCAGGGCACCTGGGTATCAGTGTGGCCGTGCAGCCCTCCGGCAGCGATGCCCCGGGCCGCGAGTGGCGTTTCACCTACGATTATCAGCAAGCCCAGCCGGTAAGCGTCCGGCTGGAGGCATAGGAGGCTGCCATGGCTTGGGACCGTCCGACCCTCACCAGTCTGCACGAGCGCATCGCCCGTGATTTTTCTGGCCGCCTGCTGGATGGCGCCACGCTGCTCCGCCGCTCCGTGCTGGCGGTGCTGGCAAAAGTCTGGGCCGGGGCCTGTCATACGCTGCACAGCGTGCTGGCCTGGCTCTACCTGCAGGTTTTTGTGGACACGGCCGAGGGCGAATACATGGAGCGCTGGGCCGGGGTCTGGAACCTCTCCCGTCTGCCTGCCGCCGCGGCCGCGGGCGACGTGGTCTTCACCGGACAGGACGGCGCCGTGATCCCGGCCGGGACCCTGCTGCAGCATCAGGCCAGTGGGCTGCAGTATGGCCTGGAGGACAGGGCTGTCATCGCCGACGGCAGCGCCCTGGTGCGCGTGATCGCCGTGGAGACCGGCGCCGCCGGTAACCTGGACGCCGGGGAACAGCTGCAGCTGCTCTCTCCCATCGCCGGTGTGGAGAGCGTGGCCGTGGTGCAGACAGGGGGATTGACGGGCGGCGCGGATGCCGAGAGCGACGATGCCCTGCGTGCCCGGGTCCTGGAACGCCTGCGCCAGCCGCCCCGCGGCGGCAGCATGGCCGACTATGTACGCTGGGCCAGGGAGGTGCCGGGCGTGACCAGGGCCTGGTGCTATCCCATGCATATGGGCATCGGCACCGTGGGCGTCTGCTTTGTCTGTGACGCCCAGGAGGACCCTTTTCCCTCGGAAGAGATGGTGCAGCGCGTGCAGGAGCACATCGAGCCGCTGCGCCCGGCCACGGTCAAAGAGCTGGCCGTGTTCGCTCCCGAGCCGCTGGATGTGACCGTGCGCCTGCGCATCTCTCCGGACACGGAGGCTCTGCGCGACGCTGTCCGGGCCGAGATCGAGGACGTCTTTTCCCGTGAGGGCGCTCCGGACAGCGTGCTCTACCGCTCGCATATCTCCGAGGCTGTGTCCCTGACCCCCGGCGAGCAGGATCATGAACTGCTGGAGCCTGCCGAGGACGTGGTGGTGCCTGCGGCCTACCTGCCGCGGCTCACGCAGGTGGTCTTTGAAGGCGAGGTGGAGAGCCATGCCTGAGACTGATCTGCGCGCCCGCTCCGCTGCCGACTACCTGCGCATGCTCCAGCACCTGCTGCCGCAGGGCCAGGCCTGGACCCGTGCTCCGGGCGCCGTGCTGACCGCGGTGCTGCAGGCTTCGGCGGATGAGCTGGAGCGCCTGGATATGGCCATGCGCCTGCTGCTCATGGAGATCCTGCCCACAAGCGCCATCGCCGGGCTGGAGGACTGGGAGCGCGTCCTTGGCCTGCCTGATGCCTGCCTGCCCGCCGGGACCACCCTGCAGGAGCGCCGCAGCGCCGTGCTGGCAAAACTGCGCGACGAGGGACGTCAGGATCTGGCCTACTGGTACGGCGTGGCCGACTCGCTGGAGTACGACGTGACCATCGAGGAGCACTGGCCTTTCTGCTGCGGCATCCACCAGTGCGCTGACCCGTCCGGCCTGACGCCGGAGGAGATCCAGGCCCATCCCGAAATCGGCTATCTGGCCGTGCCGGAGATCCGCTGGTGGTGGAACGTCATCGTCCACGGCGACCGGCTGCTCCGCTTCCGCTGCGGCGAGAGCCTGTGCGGTGAGCTGCTCATGGACTGGCGCGCCGCCGCCTCCCTGGAGTGCGTCATGCTGCGCGACAAGCTGGCCCACACCCTGCTGACCTTTACCTACGAAGAAGGAGAATAGCATGAAATACAATCCCCCCGCCGGATCTCAGGACCCCGATGCCAAGTACGTCACCGGCCAGCCCGGCAAGGTCCGCGGCAGCGCCGTGCCTGCCGAGGCCGTGGAACATCCCCAGCGCGAGATCGTGGAGGTTATCAAACGGGCCGGTCTCACCCCCAGCGGCGATGACCTGACCCAGCTTTATGCGGCCATGCTCAAGATCATCGGCGTGCAGGTTCCTGTGGCCAGCAAAACAAAGACCGGTCTGGTGCAGATCGGTGACGGCCTGCAGATCACGCCCGAAGGGCTGCTTTCCGTGCTGGTGGCGACGCTGGGACAAAACGGCATCATGCGGCCCGACGGCACCACCTGCACCGTGGAAGATGGCGTGCTGAAGGTGCTGCAGCAGAGCAACGACTACATGGAAGCATGGCGCAAGTCGTGGATCGGCGTGCCCCGCTACTGGCGCAGTACGACATTGCCCGACAATCATTGTTGGGCCAATGGCGACCTGATCTACTTCAACGACTGGCCGGAACTCAAGGAAATCTACGAGGCCGGAGGATTCGAGGGCATGCTCATGGGCTGGGATGCCGATGTGGAGACCCAGAAGGCCAACCTCGGCAAGTGGCGGCCCAATGCCGCTATCCCTACGGGATTGTACACTCCTGCCCTGAGCGGACAGTTTTTCCGAAATTGGGCGCAGCAAGGAGATGCGGAAGCCGGTGCATGGGAGCAAGATGCCATACGAAATATCACAGGAACCGCCGGATCATTTAAGGCTGTCCCTGGCCCAAATCGTTTTTCAGGGGCCTTTACGAATCTGGCCTCAACAGGCAGCTCAGCTGATTCTGACGGTACTGGGCCTGCGGCTTTATCATTCGATGCCTCTTTGGTTGTCCATACCGGTCCCCAGAACGTCCCTCAACACGTCTGGCAGCCGCTTGTTATCTACCTAGGAAGATCTGCCCAAGTATAAGATGGCCGGCTGGTTAATGCTGGGGGGCATCACAGTGTCAGAGTTACCATAGATGGTGTTGTAACGAGAGGCATCTAATTGAGCTTGGAAAGTGTGTCCGTACGCTGAGCCAGGGTTTTTATTGTTTGTCCCCCTTGTCGAAACATATAACGCTGAGTTTGAGTTGGAAACAGACGACGCTTCCCCACCAGAGGCAATATTTGATATTCCCCCAGTAAGATTCGGCAGTCCTGGAGCATTCCAGGTCCCGGCATTCTTATTCTCTTTCGGCGTCCAATTTCGGAAAAACCTTTGGCCCCTCCATAACTACCGGCCAGAGCTGGACTTTTGGAGATGCCAGCAGTCTTTCCGAAATTGGGCGCCGGGTGATGGGGGTGGCGCAGGAACAGCGGGGGGGAATTTCTCGCAATGGGGCCCCCCTGACACAGGCGTCGCCATCACTGGCATCACATTCCCGTATGTCGCTCCCGAAAATGGATATGTAGTATTTAATGTTGGCCGTTTAGTGAACGACCAAGACACAGAAGTCTTTGTCAATGGCATGCGCGTATACTACGAAACATCGCACAATGAATCATCAAACGGTGAGCAGGATATAATCCCCGTGGCGAAAGGGGATACAGTTACGTTGCGTGTTGCTGGTTCCGAGAATCCTGGTCTCAACGATGTGTGGGGAATGTGTTATTTTCTCCCGTGTTCATTTTCCTATTCGTCCCTGTCAACTCCTCTCATTCTATACTTGGGTAGGCCTGCCTAAATACAAAATGGCAGGTTGCCAGATGTGCTCGGGAGAAAATTCCGTTCCAACATGGCTTTCCCACTGTTTCGACAGATCCATTTTAACGATTGACCGATCGCCAGAGCTAACAGCAGTCACCCCCCGTCCATCTGTAAAAAACACACCGGACGGCAGTACATTGGAGTCGAGAGCCCCTACCACGCCCGTAGCGTTACGCCCAGTATCAGCGCGCCACGCTCCAGCTGTCGTGCCCACTCCCTGCCCCCAATTTCGGAAAAACTTTTTTCAACCAGTAATATCAAAATATTATAGGAGAATATCATGGAAAAGGTGATGTATATGTTTGATCCTCTAACCCATGAATATCAGGGATCCCGTCCTGCTCAACGAGTGGGAGATAAAACCATTATGGAAAGCGCCTATGCCACAGCCACGCCGCCGCCCGACGTCATCCCCGAGGGGAAGGTCGCTCGCTGGACGGGGACCCAATGGGAGCTGGTTGAAGATCACCGCCAGCATCTGGACAGCACGGGGACCAAGCAGGGCGGCACGCCCTTCTGGCTGGCCGGAGAAGACGACTGGCAGAGCCCGCCCCGCTATACCGAGGATCTGGGGCCGCTGCCGGATGGTGCGGTCACGGTGCGCCCGGAAAAGCCCCTGTCTGTGGTGAAGGAAGAAAAGGAGCGGGAGGTCAGGTCTGCCTGCGATGCAGCCATCATCGCCAGCCTCACCATGCCTGCCGCCAGCCCTTCCGTGACTGAGGTATCGGTGGCGGCTGCCTCCCTGGCTGCTGTTGATCCTGATGGCCCTGACACTATCCTCGCGCTGCATGCGGCTCGTCGGGACGAGCTGCTGGCCCTCATCCAGGCGGCTGACAGCGTCGCTGCCGTCCAGGAGGTCGAGGTCTCCTATGCGATCTGATCCTGATGACCGGTCCCGCGGCCAGGGCGTGCCGTTCGAGCGCGTGCGGCGAATCACCGGCTACCTGGTAGGCACACTGAAACGATTCAACAATGCCAAGCGGGCTGAAGAACGGGATCGCGTCAAGCATGCAACGGGAGGTGCTCTGGATGACAAGCAATGACGGGCCCGGCAGCTCCGGCCGCATCATCGAGGACCAGTACATCACGGCGCCCATAAGTGCGGGGGGTGACGGCATCACCGTCTATGGCAGCGATGGGCCTGTGGTCATCCGCCGCTGTGTGGTGGATCTGGGCAGCTGGCCGCTGGAGAGGCTCGACGAGGGCCTCTCCGGGGTGGACGGGGCCCGGGCCGTGGTGCGCGAGACCCGCGTGGCCAGGGTAGGCAAAGGGGTCCTGTGGGGCAACGGGGATTACCCGGAGACGGACCCAGGAGCGGAGCTGGTGCTGGAGGACTGCATCGTGCGCGATATCGGCCGACGCGCTCCGGAGGCGCAGGATGGCGTGCGTGTGCTGATGCGCCGCTGCGTGATCCGCAACTGGGGCGTCCGCAGCCGGTTCACGGTGCGGGCCTTCGCGGCATGGGCGCATGACGGAGCTAGCATCCGGGCCGAGGACTGCGTCTTCTGGCAGGACCGCTTTCTGCAGGCCGGGCTGCGCGGGCTGGTCGCGGATCTGGCAAACTGGATCGGCTGGTCCTGGAACCGCCGGGACCTGAATCCCCTGCACTGGCTCCTGCCGGGGGTGTGCCGCGGCCTGACCGCCAGCCAGGGCGGCACGGTCAGTGCCGCCCACTGCTATAAAAACCGCTGGTGGATACGTCTCTCTGGACACGATGGGCCACGCATGGGTAAAAAAGAGGCTCTTGCCCTCATGGCCGAGCTGGAGGGCAGACTGCTGTGAGCTGCTTGGAATTCTCTGTAATCCCCTGACCTAAAAATTAAATGTCCTTTTAAAGGCTTGTGCGCTTTCTGAATCTTCCCCTTGTTTTGAGCGCACGGCACCTTTGATACGCCACGAATATCTAATCTTCTGGATATTCATGATAGCAGGATTGACCTGATAGGCAGAGCGAATCAAGAATGTTTCCAAATCATTGATAGCAGTTTCGTCAGCTTTCCCACGCCCTTTTTGGATGACAAAGAACATGACAGGGGTGCCGCGCAAATTTTGCGCAAGAGCATGATTGTAATGAATCAGCTTTGCCCTTTCAAACGCCTCATACCCAAAACCTCTCTTGGTCTGCCCCACATACCATGGCGTGTAACCAAGACCGGCCCGATGGGCATAGACATAGCAGCCAAATCCTTCCCGTAATGGTTTTCCTGCAAGGCCTTTTTTCTTGGCGACAGCCTCAGCGTCCTCCCAAAAACTGTCCAGGGGTGCTTTCGTTCTGGAGTCGATCAGACGCCCAGAAGGATACCTTTTTACAGGAATGTCAAAAGGCCCCAAAACGATAAACTCTCTTTCCATATTACCGCCTTTTTTTAAGCAGATATCCCGGCAGGATGTGCAACTCCTGCCGGGAAAAAGGAGGGAACCAACCCAGCGTATGCCCAAACTTTGGATGGTCTTAGGCCCAAGTTGAGCGAGCACGCGCATGACCTTTACGGATTACTAGCGGGAGTTATTCGCTGAAAACCTAGGTTGCATAAGGAAATTCGTTGCGAAAAAATCAAAGTCAGCTTAGGCTGTATTCACAACAAATGAGGCGCCAAATGAAAGCCCATCTGGCGCCTCATGGGAGCATTTTCCCGCGTTTTTTTTCGTCAAACTTCCGGCAAAAGCGGCAACTTTTCCGGGCTAAAGTTAGTCGTCAAAGAACACGGAAATACCATCCCAACACATGCGCAACAGTGTCAGTATTTTGAGCAAACTTTTCAGAGTTTTTTCCACTGAACTGATGCGCCACGGGCATTTTTCCATAGGAGTCACCTCCTTTGCGGGAAAATGCCCTTTTTTTATGATATATTTGGCTTGCGCTGTCAATGACACCTATCATCATAGGTTCTGCATAACACATTTAAATTATTACTAAAAATTATAACCCCGCGCCAAGACAAGCAAATGCCTCTATCCCTTGCTACATATGGGATTTGAGCTTTTTTTAAATTAAAAAATTTTATTTTTGTAACGGGCAAGCATGATTTAATGAATGACAGAACGCATGTCCCTGTCCCATACAGAGACTTTTACAATACGGGCAATTAAAACTTACAGCCCGGCAGGAGGTGCAACTCCTGCCGGGCCAAAGGGTGCGATCCAACCGATCGCGGAGGGTTCCCACGGCGGCGGGTGTTCGCGCACCTGCCGCCGTTTTTTGTCAGGCCAGCAGGCCTGCCCAAAAGCTATTCGTCTTCCAGATTTTCCGCCCTGCCCAGCAGGCCTTGCATCCGGCGCTCCAGTTCCTCCTTGGGCAGCTTGGCCATGGCCAGGGACTCCCGGTATTCCTGCGCCTGGGCCAGCATGGTGAATTGGGCGGTCAGGCCCATCTCCTGCGTGGCGGCGCGGATGTCGCCCAAACTGACCCGGAAGAACTCCTTGCGGGGGTTCACCTTGTTGAGCCGCAAGTCGTTGAACTTCTTGTGCAAGGCGTTCTCAAGGCTCGGGGCGTCTTCGCTGTAGATCATGGCGTGGACATCAAAGGCAAAGGGCACCGAAGCGTCGCCCAGCTCCCGCACACGATCCAGCGGCTCAAGGCGGCGCGTCATGCCGATTTTGAAAACGTCCTCACCGAAAGAGCCCACATTGGAAATGATGTACACATGCCCGGAACGGGTCTGCTGCGCCATGGAAATGGCCCGTTGCGATTTGGCCTCGGCCTCCTGCAATTTTTCCTGCAGGGCAGCCAGCTGGGCTTCATATTTGGCCTTCTGCTCCTCACTTGCCTTGGCCAGCTCATTGCGGGCCTTCTCCATGGCTGCCTGCAAGCGCTCCTCATCACGGGCCGCCTCACGCATGGCCTTTTCGTACTCGCGGCGGGCCTTTTCCTCTTCGCGGATGCGCTCACGGATGGCCCGTTGCTCTTCCCGTTCCTTCTCGCGCAGCACCACCAGTGCCACGGCCCAGCGAAGTTCCTCCAGACGGGCATCCCGGTACGCCGGGGTTATCCGTGCGTTACGGAAGGCTTGCCCGTTCAGGTTCACCAGTGCGAAGGCATCTTCGATCTCCTGCTGCAGCTTGCCCAGATTGTCCGTCTTGACTCTGGCCAGCGTGCTGTCCGTCTTGCCGTTGAAAGCATCGATGACAAAGGCCACGGCCGTCTTGCGCCGGTATTCTTCCACGTAGTCACATTCCGCGGCCGTGCCCTGTTTGATCATGGCCTTGGTCCGTGCCTTGGCTTCCTTGTATTTCTCGCCTGCCTCCGCAAAGCCGAAATGCTCCGCCAGATCATCGAGGACGGTCTCTGACGGTTTGATGTACTCATCACCATAACCGTCCACAGCGTTCTTGAGCGCCTGCAAAGCCTTTTCGTATTCCTTCACGCGCCCCTGGGCCAGGAACGCGTCCCCGGCGATCTCTTCCGCCTTGGCCCGGGCCTCCTTTTCGATGAGCTCGGCGCGACCATAAGCATCCTGCAAGGTGCTTTCGGCCCGACGTGTGGCATCTGCCAGCTTGCTTTTGGCTTCCGCCAGTGCGGCAGCGGCCTCTTCCTTGAGGCTGGCGGCCTCTCCTTCCACATCGATGATGGGCTGATACCGCTCCAGCAGCCCGCGGGCCTCCTGAAGGGCCGCCTGATCTTCCGCCAGCGCGGACTGCACGCTCTGGAGCGTCTGTTCTGTAGTTTTCAGCTTTTCTTCCGCTTCGCCCAGATCTTCTCTGGTCTGCTCCAGCACATTGACCAGCACGGTGTGCTTTGTTGAAAGCTTGTTCAGGCGGCTTCTGCTGCGGAGCCACAAGATCCACGGCACCACAAACAGCAACAGGGAAACGAGCGCGACGATCAGCCCGCCAGTAGCATCAGACATGGAGACCTCCTCTCAGACCATAGCAGCTTATATCTGATTACCGGTTACCATCCCCATGCGGTCAAAACAAGCCCCCTTGACCTTTGGCTGCCATCCGGGCACACTAGACTTCCCAACCTAACGAGGCGCGTCTGCCGCCTGCTGTCGCTCCCAAGGCGCAGCTATGCAGATACACACTATTTTTGTAGCCAACTGCTTTTGGCAGATTGCGGCGGTATGACGTCCGGGTGTCCGTGAGGCCCCGGCAGCTCGTTAGGCTGGGGAGCGTCATGCCGCCTTTTTTATATCCCAATCCCAACCTAACGAGGTGTCCCATGAGTACGTTCCACGATTTCAGCGATCTTGGCGAATTGCTGCGCGTCCTGCCTGCCCGTTTGCGGCTGGTGGCCGATTATGTCTCCCGCGAGGATGCGCTGGAACGAGAAGCCGCCGCCGAGCTGCTGGATAAATGCGCCGCACGGCTGGAAGCCCAGCGTGACCGGCTGGCCCGCTGCAATGCGGATGTGCTGCACGCCCTGGGCTGCGGCTGCCAGCTGGTGGCCATGCCCACAGCCGGAGAGGTGCGCCATGCCTGATGTCGCCCTGCCGCTGTTTGAATTTGAGGGCCAGCCCCTGCGCGTGCATCTGGATGACGCCGGAGAACCGTGGTTCGTGGCCAAGGACGCCGCTTTGGCTCTTGATTACGAGTGGAAAGGCATTTCCACCATCGGGCACGTGCCTATCGAGTGGCGAAGGGTCTATTCCGTTCAGACCCTTCAACGCGGCTTCCAAAGCATGCTCACCCTGTCCGAGCCCGGCCTCTACTTCTTCGTGGCACGCAGCGACAAGCCCCGTGCCCTGCCCTTCCAGAAATGGCTGGCCGGGGAAGTGCTGCCCAGCCTTCGGCGTCTGGGCCGGTATGAGATGCCCGGCCGCAAAGGCAGCCAGCCCGTGGGTCTGAGCGCAGCGGCCCTGCGCCTGCGCCCTGCCCTGCGGGAACGCATCCTCGGCAGCGCCATGCAGTGCGCCCGCCTTATGGGCGCCTCCAGCATGGCCGAGGTGGAGAGCATCTTCTGCCGCTGCTGCGAGCTGGTGGCCAGCACGCCGGAGCAGCCCCTTCTGCCTGCGGACAGGGAAGCCGGTCTGATCCGGGACTTTATGCAGGAATGCTGCCAGAGCAGCAAAGGTGTGAAGACTACGGCCACGGCCATCTATGACCGCTTCCGCGTCTGGTGGAACAGCCGCAGCAAAGACCCCCTGCCCAGCCAGAAACGCCTGGGCGCTCTGCTGCAGGAACGCTTCGTCCGCCACCGCCGTGGCGGCCGCATCTGGTATCTGGATCTGAGCGTGGAGGGATAGAAAAACAACGGCCCCCGCAGGGATACCTGCGGGGGCTTGTACTATTTGGCTTTGCGAAGATCGTCGTAAAGCGGCCTGTCCACAAAGATTGGCTGCAATGTACCATCGTTGTCCATTTGGCCGACAGCCACCGGCTTGCACATCCCCTGCACAAAGAACTTGCCATAATGAATCTTGTTGCACAGCAGCAGTGCCGCATTGCCTTTGTTGACTTTGGCCAGATCCAGACCGTTCGTGTCCTCAAAATAGGCATGGAAAAGTCCCTTGAGCTTCATGCAGGGCAGATCCCTGCCGTCAGAGTAAGTCCCTGTGGGGGAGTAGCGCTGCTGGCCGAGGCTATCCACCTCGCCCCAGACAAGAATCTCTTTGGCGGACAATTCCTTTTCGGCAGCAAACTGATTGCCCTCAAAACTCTCCATGAGCAGTTTCGGTGAATATTCGCTGATGCCGGATGGCCACACATTGGGCTTGGGGGCTTCCTTGGGCTGTTGTGCCGCTTTGCCTTTTCCGCTGAAGGCATTTTTGATCATGCTCATGCCTCCGTACAGACCACAGGCGCTACCGCCCCAGACGGCAGCCTGCAAATCGGTCAGCTCTTTGCCGAATTCTTTTTTGTACTTGGCCTTCATGTATTCCACCAAGGCTTTTGTCTCCGCCTCATCCAGCGGCATGGCGTAAGGCTTGCTGCCGGACTGCTCCACGGCGGCTGCCATCTTTTGCATAAGCTGCTGGCCGTCGGTCTGGGCATGGCCAAGGCAGGGGAATAACAACAAAGAGACAGCCAACGCACAAATTTTCTTGAGCCTCATCGTTTTCCCTCCCTTACTTGGAACGCAGGTACTGCAAGATGGCAGGCATGCCGATGATAATATCACCAATGGCCCACATTTTCAGTCCGGCCTGAAACGCCAGACGATTCTGCCTGCCCACCTCGGGGTGATCCCAAAAATTGATCATCGGCCCTACGGTGAGCAATGCATATAGCAGCATAAACACGTTAAACAGTACGAACAAAAACCAGAACAGCTTCGCCCAGAAACGGCTCCGGGATGAAGTTATATGATAGCCACAACGGGGACAGGTTCCTGCCTCGCTGCTGATCTCCCGTTTGCATTCCGGACAAAGGACAAGAGCCATTTTCCCCCCTCCTACTGCCGCCACCCTACAAACGGGCAGCACTGTCGCCAATGCGGGCAGGCGCGGCCTTGGGGGCGCCTGCGTGCCCTTCCTTCTGCCTGGTCAGCAGCTCATCCTGCAACTGGATGATCTTTGCCTGCGCCGCCAGCAGCTTTTCCTGCAAGTCCTGGATCTGGCGGCTGTCGGCCACCGGCTCCCGCTTCTCCCCTTCCGCCCGTGCGGCATCCACAATGTAAGTCAGCACATCGCCCCAGGTCCCGCCCGCTTCGGCGGCCATGGCTTCGGCTGCGGCCGCGATCTCCTGCAGCGGCACCGGCCTGTCCAGGGGTGTGCCGTGCCCGATGAGCATGGGGCCTTCCCCAAAATACAGCCATTGCCGTGACAGGCGCGGAAAGGCCTCCAGCATGGTGGGCAGCAGCGGCCACAGGTTGTGCTGGCGCTTGGCGCTCAGATAGGCGTGGAAGGTGCGGTACTGGACCCCGATCATCTCCGCGAATGCGGGCAGGCCGCCGAAAAATTTTCCCGCCGCCGTAACACGCTCGTATAATTCAGAATTATTTGTTCTGTTCATTTTCATCTCTGAATCTGCGTTGACAAATATGTATGAATCATACATATTTCCCCCACATACATACACATTCAATATCCCCGCCGAACAAAAAGAGGATTTTATGCAGCAGTTTATCTTAACCCCCACAGGCAGGCAAGAGCAGCGCTTCCTCAAGCTCAAGGTCTGGATGCTGGAGCACGGCATCACCTTTGAATCTATTGGAAAATTCCTCGGCATATCTGGCCGTTCCGTCAGCAAGAGCTTGCGTAACGAGCGCATGCCCGTGCGGCATCACCGTGTCCTGCGCTACCGGCTGGACATCCCCGTGGAGCTCCTGCCCAGGGCCGAGGATGTGCCCACCGGCCCCAAGCCCCGCACGCGCTGATCCGCGCCATTGTCTCCGCATATCGCATTTTCGATGAATGAACCACGCAAACAATAACGAGATTTTCGCATGAACCGTCCTCCCTATCCTTCGCTGACGGCCGTGATCCACGGCATGGTCAAGGCGGCCCCCTCTGGCCTGGATGCCCGCACGGTGGCGGACCTGGTGGGCAAGCCCTACGCCACCCTGATGAGCGAGCTCTCGCAGCAGCCCGGCCACAAGCTGGGTGCGGAGCTGCTCCTGCCGCTCATGGACGTCTGCGAGAGCGATTTGCCGCTGGTCTTCCTGGCCAGGCAGCGCGGCGGTGCCTTCGTGCCCCTGCGCCTCCCGGATGACGGGCCGGTGCAGCTTGTCACGGGCCTGAGCGTCAGTATCCGCGAGTTCGGGGAGTTCGCCGTGGCAGCGGCGGAGCAGATCGCGGACGGCAAGATCACGGCGGAAGAGCTGCAGGAGATGCGCCGCCTGAGCCACGAGGCTGTGGAGGCCATCATGCAGCTGGTGGCGCTGGCGGGCGAGGTCCATGACCGCCAGCTATCCCCCGAATAACAAAAAAGGCCCCGGGCGCTGGTACCGCCCGAGGCCTGAACCCTCGCAAAGGAGAGTGCTATGTCCCAAGAACTGTATGCAAAGCCCGCGGCCTCTGTCAAGACAGCCAGCTATCTGGTGCGCCTGCGTGGCCTGCCGCCCCAGCGCCTGAGCATGACCCATCGTGCCCTGCTGGCATTCCTGCAGCAGGCTGGACAGCGCCGGGCAGCAGCCATGGCGTAGGAGGAAGTATGGGCGCTCTGTCTCCTGAAGAACGGGCAAAGCTGCGGGCCGTGGCGGATATGATCCCCGACCTGCCGGAACTGCGCCAGGCACAAAAGTGCAAGGTGGCCATCTCTGTCCTGTTCCATGTCCTGCGCCTCTGGAAGCCGATTTTTGAAAAGGCTGCTCCGGAGCAATACACCAAGATCTGCAAGTGGCTGGCAGTTGTGGCCACGGGGTACGCTGCCCGCGTCAAGAGGCGGCGCGAGGTCGAGTATGCGCTGGAAAAAATGGAGAACCGCCTGCGCCCCTACCTCAAAAAAACAGGGCTGCCGCCTGAGCGCCGGGCTTTTCTGGCCTGCGCCATGCTGGCGGCGGCCCTGACCCTTATGGACGATGCCAGAGCCACCTGTCCGCTCTATGCCCGCACGGGCGCATGGCGCTATGCCTGCCAGACAACGGACACACTGGTGACGGCTCTGATGCGTGCCTTCCCGGGCTGCGATGAGCGCGGGACGGAAATATATCTTGACCTTACGAGGTGAGTATGGACGACGATATCTCCCCCTTCATCGGCCAGAAACGCGCCGATATCCTGCGCGGCGTCAAGGAGTTCATGGATCGGGGTAAGCAGGAAGGCGCCCGCGGGATGATCTGCGTGATGATTGCCTTCGGGGATGCTGCAGAATCGCACCTGAGCTTCCGCTCCGCGTCCGGAGCGCTTTGCATGTCCGAGGTGGCGGAGTTCGGCGCGACGGCCCTGGGCGAGATCGTGGCGCATCTCAAAAAAGCCCCTCTCGCCGACGATATCCTTCCCCGGCAGTAGGAGGTCGTCCATGCGCATTGTCCGACCGTATGATCAGCTGACGCCCCAGGACCAGGCCCGCATAGAACGCCTCCTGTCTGTGGGGCATATCTACATCGAGCATGTCGTTCCTCTGCATGTCATGACAGGTGCGTGCGATCAGCAGGATTTGTGGGAATGTCTGCATGATGAGCTTCAAGGGATGGCAAATCGTTTGCAATACTTCTTTGAAACAAACATTGATGATCTGCATAATGCCCTGGAGTTTTCTGCAGAAGAAGAGGAAGAGGGATCTGTTGAGGTCTGCAACATCTTGCGCCGCATAGGGGGATGGATCGTTATCGGGAATTTTGCCACGATTAGAGATATACACATCTGTGACAATAAGCTCCAGGCATGGCGGGTGGATACTACGGTCGTTCGCCACTTCCTTGTGTGGGGCCGGAGCTACAAGCAGGCAATGGCGCGTGCCATAAATGTTCGCAAGAAATACTGGAAAGCCATTGTCAACTAGGAGGTCCGTATGTCTACCCTGTTGATGGATGCATCCCTCGCCAGGCAGGCCATGCGCCACTTTGGTCTGGATGCCCAGCTGCAGATCCTGCAGGAAGAACTGGCCGAGGCCATCGTGGCCATCAGCCACCTGCGCCGCGGCCGCTGCGGCTCCCGTGAGGACCTGGTGGATGCCATCGGCGACGTGCTGGTGATGATCGACCAGTTGCGCACCGAGCCCTTCATGGCCGATGAACTCGACGCCAGTGTCGCGCTCAAGTGCGAACGCCTGCGCGCCCTTCTGCCAGCGGAGCCCGTCTCCGGAGAGGATCCGGCATGAACAGCGCTCCGGTGACCTGCCCCCGTCTGGGGCGCGTCATCAGCTCCGGGGAGTGCTGTGGCATCATCTGCAGCACTCCCTCCCGACAGGAGCTGGGGCTCTGCCTGGCCTGCCCCGTGGGGCAACGTCTGGCCATGACATGCCCCTTTTACACCAAGATGCACGCTGTCCCTGACCAGGGAGCGACCCGTCCTGCCGAGGCGGCCCTGCGCGAGGTTTTGCGCTTCGTGCTCCCCCGTTACAAGACGGATCGCAGCTTCGGCTTCAAGTTTTTGTCTGTTGTCGCCCAGGCACAGTTCCACTGGCACGGCCGCCCCGAAGATCTGGAGGGGGCCGCCCGCGACGCCGGGCTTACCATGCGCAAGCGCCCGTGGGGCATCGCCCGCGATGCGGCGCTGACGCGCTTTGTGGAGGTCAGATCATGAGTAATGTCACCCGGATTCCCGATCCGCCCCAGCTTAAGGTGCTGGGTTGCTTCCTGGACCAGCTTCCTCCCATGATCGCCAGGAAGGAGGTCAAGTATTTCACCGGCGGTGCCATCAGCTCCAAGAGTGTCTCTAACGATGACTATCTGGGGAATGGCCCCAAGTTCCGCATGAAGATGGGCGACGCTGTCGTCTACCCGACGGCCTTCTTCCTCGCTTATCTCGAAGCCAAAGGAGTGACGCTCATTGTTCCCCCGTCCCTGTAACCAGCTTTTGCCGGGCCAGCTCTGCCTTGGCCAGAGCGGCCCGGCGCTTGTCCATGTCGCAGATATGGAGATAGATCTCCGTGGTCGTGACGCTGGCGTGGCCCATGAGCGTCTTCAGGGCATAAATTTCCAGCCCGGCCTCCAGCATCCGTGTGGCGAACGTGTGCCGCAGGGTATGCCAGACCACCCGGTTGCGCGGATCGGTGACACCATCATTGAAGCCGAGCTTGTCCATGATGCGCCGCATGGCCCTGTTGAGGCCATTGGCATCACGCCCTCTGCCGTCCGGACCAGGAAAAAGAAAACCTGTCTTGAGCCTTCCCAGACGTTCGCGCAGCATGTTGAGGCTTTCGGGATAGAGACGCCCCGCTCTAAGGATGCGCGTTTCCCCTCCCTTCGTGGAGCGCAGACTGTCTTTGGCCCCTACCAGTACGCGGATCGTCCCGCTGTCGGCATCGCAGCTTTCGCAGCGCAGGTTGACCAGCTCTCCGGCCCGCAAGCCCGTGTCCAGCGAGAAAAGGATCATGTCATGCAATTCGCCATATTCCTCGCGCCGCCCACGAAAGGCCAGCAGCTCTGTGATCTCCGTGTCGCTCAGGACACGGAGTCGGCGGCTGTCTGTTTTGGGCAGCACGATGGCACGATTGCGGCGGCTCAGGATGGCCGGGTTCGCACCGCTGAACAGCATGATCCCGGGCGCTCCGGGGGCGGGTGTCTCCATCGCGAAGTTGTAGACCTCGCGCACTGTCTTGAGGATGTGCAGGACGGTCTGGGCAGACAGGCCCGCACCGGGCGTGTTTTTGTTGCGTCCGGAGAGGGGCCTTTTGGCGGATACGATCCGGCCCAGCTCCGCTACGTCCTGCGGCGTGATGTCCTTGGCGGGCATATCACCCAAAACAGGCAATATGTGCATCTCCAGGATCTGGCATACCTGAGCGCCGCTGGCCCGATTCTGAAGGCACCAGCGCCCGTAATGCTCTGCCAGCTCACGGAAGGTCAGCCCTTCGATTCTTGCCCTGCTGGCCAGCTGGGCCTCGCGCTGCTTCTGCTCCTCCGCCAGGGCCCTCATCT
>ERZ1673738.1592-NODE-1592-length-33299-cov-4.616532_pt1 | contig 33299 bp, 29 predicted proteins | sample MGYA00580198_ERZ1673738 | MGnify/ENA primary metagenome ERZ1673738 (study PRJEB41218, sample SAMN15661784) | gut metagenome | host: Homo sapiens | place: Canada: London | collected 2015-08-20/2019-03-30 | study: EMG produced TPA metagenomics assembly of...
CCACCGAAAAACGAAAATGGGAGCGCTGCAGGTTTTCATTCTGCAACGCTCCCTTCGTTTTGTACAAGTGCAGATGTGAATACAGGAAAGACGCCGGCAGCGTTTTTCTCCCGGCTGAAACCGGATTTGCCGGAGCAGGAGAAGCCGGCAGCATTTGGCGGATGCGGACATGGAAAACAGAGCATACCTCGAAGAAGCGGGCACATACTATAACTGCGGTGAATCGATTTCGGTGAGGTGATACGCGGATGGCAGAAAAGTGGTCTTTGCTGGAGTTTATGTCGGCACAGATGGGGTGCGAGTATCTGTCGGATTTACGGTTTTTGTCCGGGGAGCGGCGGCGTGAACTGGCAAGGAGATTGGAGCCTCTGTCCCCCGGGGCAGGGGATATGCGGGATTGGAACGATGCTTTGGAATATCTGACCGGCGCTCCTCCCGAGAAAACGGCCGCGCAGGCGCAGAAAACGCTGATCTGGATGCTGGCGCGGTCCGATATAGAAAAGATATAGCTCTTTCCGGGGACTGTTGCCTTGCTTTGGTCAAACTCGCTCCGCCTTTCGGATCGAGGGAATGGACGGCGTCGGGGTTGCAGTCCCCGATTTGCGGCAGAACATGGCATTTCTGCCGGTGCGCTTCATGGAACAAAACCCCGGCGAGAGGGATTTACGGCTTACATCGCTGAACGTAAGTTCCATCAGCTCTTCAAATTGTTTCTGTGCGAAAACGAATTGGCGTTTAGGCAATAATCCAATCACACCCCGAATCCGTTGAGCAGATGCCCTGCCTGAGCCCGTTTGGCGGCCGTACGGAGGATGGAATTCAGCTTCCGCTGGGATTGTTCGTTGAGAACCTCCGGAGACTTGTACGTACGCATACAAAAGTCCGCGATGTGCACGCCGTCGAAAACAGTTCGGGGAGGATCTCCGCGCAGCATCAGAACATGTTTGCCGCCGGAAAGCTTTGGATAGGGCCGAGAATAGAAGATCCCCACGCACCGGGGAAGACCGGTGTGTGAGGATCTTTTTGCGTTTTCAGGTATCTATGTTCATCTGCTTCTCCTATTCTCACAAAATCGTCACAAATTGTGAGTTTTGTTGACAAGCACGTGGCTTCCCATTTACTATTTTTATAACTATAGATGGAAACTCTGCCAACATTGAGGAGAGAAGCGACGGATGATGGGAATGGGAAGAAAGGAAAACCGGACCGCAGGATGCAGGTTTTGGACATATGGAAAGAGCTTGTTTGGCAGGAGAATACCGAGAGAAGAGTTTATGGAAAAATCTGTTTCCATTAATCGGATTATCTTCCGCGTGGGGGCCGTCTTCGGGGTGTTGGTTGAGCTGATGAATATGCTCCGTGTCCTGCTTTTCACCAATGTCAAACTCGGCACGGTGAACAACCGGATTTATTTTTGATTTTACCTGACGTACTTTCTTCTCTGCGGTGCGCTTCTGGTTATTGACTGCAGAGGCCGTCTTTCCCTGAAAGCAGAAAACCGGCTCTATTTGTACGCTGCGGGCTTTTTTCTGTGCTGGCACGTGACGTTTAATCTGTACGATGTGTACCGGGGTGGGGCGGTTGGCTATTTTACCGTTGTTACCGTGATTTTTTTCTTTTCAGGGTTTCTGATGTTTCGGCCTTCTTTTACCCTGATTTGTCTTGGCCTGAGTTATGCGGCGTTTGTTCTGGGGCTGAAGTTTTTGTACAGTTCCGGCGAGATCCTGAATTTCACAGTGACCGTGTTCCTGTGCGCGCTGATGTATTTGGTGCGGTATCATCATTTGGGAATTGAGATTGCGCAGGCCGGACAACTGCGGACAACCCGGCGGGAGCTGACCAGTGTTCGCCGGGATTTCCGACTGACGGTGGAGCAATATGCGCTGATTTGGAAGCATGAGAAAACCATTACGTTTGAATGGAATCTTCGGGACGATTGGATCCGGTTTTCCAGAGAGTGGACATATTATTTCGATCAGCTGGAGCATATTGCTCATTTTCATCAGTATATCACAGAATGCAGAAAACTGACTCCGCAGCATAAGGAGACGCTTTTTTCCTGTATGGATAAAATCCGCCGGGGCGTCGCGTATCAAAAATACGAACTCATTCTTCCCGTCAACACAGGCGAGGAGCGATGGTTCGAGATGTGTGTGATCACGCAGACGGATGATCAGGATGCGCCTTTTTTTGGAATCGGTACGCTTTCCGATATTACAGACCGCAAAAGGGAGCTGAATCAGCTGGAAACGGAAACGAAGATGGATTTGTTCACCGGCCTGCTCAACAAAGCGTCGGTGGAGCGTTTTGGAGAGAGCATGCTGGCCGATCTCCGAAACGGCGAAATCTTGGCATCGCTGATGTTGGATATGGATGATTTCAAGAACGTCAATGACCGATACGGTCATCCGGTAGGCGACTTTGTTTTGAAGGAGGTCGCGCAGATTCTCCGTCAATATGCGCCTGACCGCGCGCGGATTGGACGGATCGGCGGAGATGAATTCATTGTGCTGCTAACGACTGACAACTGGAGGGTATTTGAGAGCTATGCGGAAACACTGCTTGAAAAGGTTTCCGAAATCAGTTGGAAAGGGAAGGACACATCTCTGCAATGCAGCATTGGGCTTGCCGCGTCGCACTCCACGGGAGAACCCTATGCCGAATTGTACCGCAGGACCGACGAGGCGTTGTATGAGGCAAAGCGGAGGGGAAAGGGAACCCTGTACAGCAGCTGTTCTTTTCCCTCCTGAGAATCCCCGATTCCTTTGTCCGGTGTGGATCAATGGTTTCTCCGCACAAAAAATCCGCACGGACGATTCGCCCGTGCGGAGGAAGTAAAGCGGCGGATTTTGGTCCCGGCTGCGTTGTGCGCTTGGGATACACAACACGGACATGGACGGCTCGCGCCGGGATATTCAAAGAAACGCGGGAAGATTGCGCGCAACAGTGAAGAGAAGAAGCAGAACCACACACACCACCGTTACCGCGTCAGCCCAGCGGGGCAGACGCGCCGAACCCGTGCGGATCCAGCGCACCAGCGAGAGGCCGACAAGCCCCGCGAGAACGGGGGAAAGCGTAAGGACGGCCGCATTGCTCTCCCATGCGCCGCGCCAGTCTCCATGCAGCAGCGCGGACAGCATCCGGGTGACGCCGCAGCCGGGACATTGCAGGCCCGTCACCACGTGAAAAATACACGGAATACCGTGGCCGGTTTCACTGAGCCACACACCCACGAGTCCAAGAACGAACAAAAGCGGCACAAACAGTGCCGCTTTTTTCAATCGCTTTTTCAACAATCAGTTGCTGCCTGCGAACTGGTTGAGCTCATTCTGCATCAGAGCATAGGAGACGATGCTCAGGCCGAACAGAGACAGCAGCAGGTAAATCAGGCCGTTGTTCTGGGAAGGCATACCGCGGGCAACGCGCGCCGAGTCGATCTTCTCGCCGGCTTTGTACATCCAGAACAGACCGTAGATGTTGCAGGTGACGATCGTAAGCAGCAGCACCATGCCGCCGGACGGCTCCTGCGTGCGGCCGGACGCCGTGTTGGCGTCGTTCGCCAGGCATACGAGCCAGTAAAGACCGTAAATGCCGCAGGTGATGATGCTCAGAATGATGCACAAGGGAATACTTCTCGATTGAATCATGGTACCACATCCTCACAAAGAAATGATCAGAGCCTTTCCAGAAAGCGAGTCCCCAGACGGGAATGCCCGCGCCGCACTGGAACTTTTTCGCCGTTTTCCTTATTCTTCCCCGGAGGACCGTTGCCACAGGAGGATCCGGTCTGCCGTCTCTCTCCGCGCCGCGGAAGGACGGTCCTGCAGCAAAACGCTGCCGTGGATTCACTGTGGGCAAAGGCTCCGATGAAAAGAAATATGGAATAAACTCCTGAAAAAAGGTTTTTTTCCAAAATCAAGGAATTGCTTCCAGTTTTCTGTCTGTGCTCACGATAAGCGTACAGGATTTTGCGTGGTTTGTCAAGAATAATTGACAAAATAAAACAAGATTCGGCAGATTTTTTCACGGGTTTTGAATGTTTTTGCGGGATTTTGCCTCGGTTTTCGGACACAATCTCCCGGGAACATTTCCGGTCAAAGCAGCGGTTTTCAGCTGAAATGCATGGAAATTCCCTTTACGGAGGACTGAAATTCGCGGGGTGACATTCCTACCGCCCGCTTGAAGCGCAATGAAAAATACTGCGGGGAGGCGAAGGAGAGATGATAGGCCAGCTCCGTGATATTCATGGCGTCGTTTCGGATCAGCTCTTTGGCGCGGTCAATTTTCATACGGATGAAGTAATCGATCACACCGCAGCCCTTCTCCGCGTGGAAAATACGCTCAAGCCGGGAACGTGAGATGGAGAAGGCCGAGCAGATTTGCGGCAGGGAGACCTTCTCCGTAATATGCAGCTGAAGATAGGTGACAATCTCATCGGCAAGTTCTCCGGGCGGACGTTCATCCGTCCCGCCGTCCAGAGGGCGCAGCGCGCGGATAGTTTCCCGTGTCTGGGCGCGGCTGCGGTATACGGTGAGAAGGAACAGCTCAAGGTAGAGGAGAATCGTATGCGCACAGCCCGGCGGCGCGTCGGGATTAAGCTCCATTTTTTCCACGGCCGGGGCGTTCAGCGGTGTGGCAAAGCATTGCACGGCAGCGGCCAAAAGCTTGGAGATCAGTTCCCTTTCCTCCTCGGACAGGGTGAACGCGGCTTGCCGGAAAAAGTCCAGGAACGGGGAGTCGCAGCAGAAGGAGACGACCACAAGGTTCGGCGGGCGCTTTCCCACCGACCGGAAGGCGTGAAATTCCCACGGTTCATGGAAGATGGCCTGCCCGGCCGAGAGCATCAGCTCCTGATCGCCCGCCGTCACGCGGATGCCGCCGCGATCGACATAGAGAAACTCCCAGAAATCGTGCGATTCTCCATGAAAGGCAAAGTTCAGAGGATATTCAAAATAGTGGACGGTTACCAGCTCGTTAATCTCAAATTCACGCCGCAGGCGTGTGCTCTGATAAGCCATGGGAATTCCTCCTGACGGTCCCTCCCTCTCCGCATGGAAATAGGGGAGAAATTATAAAAATATGGGACGATATTGTAAGCAAACGGGAAGAAGTTGTTGTAAGATTATAGTAACATATTTCCTATGAATTTCAAAGGAAATGCGTGTAAGTCGCAAAAAGGAAGGATTTGAAGGGGAAGGGAAAGAAAATGAAACGCTTCGACAGGCCGCTTCAGCTTTCCGGGAGAGACGTTATCGTAAGTTTGGATCCCGCCTCGGGACAGCTGCGCGTTTCCCGGCGCGGCTGCGAATGGGAGTGGGCGCAGGAGTACCGGCCTGCTTTTCTCACCGCTTCAGGGAAACAGCTCCGCTTTTCCGATGCGCTCGCGCAGATGCATGACTGCCGCGAGACGAGCCTCGGCGGGGAAGTTGTCAGCCGCTATACCGGGTTTCCGGGCGAAGAGCAAATCTGCTTTGAAACGCGTCTGTGGCTGGAGACGGCTACGGGGGAACTGCATCTTGAGTGGACGCCTCTCGCGGGGGCGGAGCGCGTCACACGGGTTTCCTGGCCCGGTCCGATGGCCTTTGACGAGGTTCGCTCCGACTGGCAGACCGTCCTGCCGCTTCGCCAGGGACTGCTGATTCCGAACAACTGGCCGAATCCGGTCGGCAGGCTGCCGTTCGGCGGACGCTTCGGCACGGCGGACGCTTATTTGCCATGGTTCGGTCAAATCCGGCCGGAGGGCGGCTACCTGCTGCTGTGCGATACGCCGGCCAACGCGGGCTACGAGCTTTTCCAGAAAGAAGGAGGCTCTACGCGCGCGGGCGTTTGGCTGGATGCGAGCCTCGGCAGCATGACGCCCCGGCGGTTCCGTTATCTGTTTTTTGACGCCTGCACCTATAACGATCTGTGCAAGGCCTATCGCCGGATTGTCCGCGAGGAAGGAAGGCTCGTGACGCTGGAGGAAAAAGCGGTGCGTCTGCCCGCGATCCGCAAGCTTTGCGGCTGTTCTTTCCTGCACAAGAGCGTGAAGACGCACGTTGATCCGGAATCGAGATTTTTTGATCCGCAGAATCCCGGGAAGAACGACCATCTCACACCGTTCGCAGTGCATGCCGGCCATGTCCGCGAGCTGTACGCGGCGGGTTCCGGTCCGCTCTACGTTCATGTGGACGGCTGGGCGCAGGCGGGATACGATAACCGCCACCCGGACGCCGATTCCGTCTGCGCGGAGGCAGGCGGCCCCGGGGGGCTGCGTTCGCTGATCGACGCGGTGCATGAGGGCGGCGGACTGCTCGGCCTGCACGATCAGTACCGTGACTTTTATCACCACGCTCCCAGCTATGACCCCGACCTCGCCTGCCGGAATCCGGACGGTTCGATTCCCGGTCATGCGATGTGGGCGGGCGGGCCGCAGAGCTACCTGTGCACGACGCAGGCGCAGCGTTTCCTGCGGCGCAACCTCTCCCTTCTTGAGGAGGCGGGCGTCCTTCCCGATTGTTCTTACCTCGACGTCTTTACCTGCAACGAGGGAGACGAGTGCGCGAATCCGCGCCACCGTATGACGCGGGAGGAGAGCTACCGGCTGCGCTGCCGCTGCTTCGCGTATCTTGCCTCAAAAGGGATTCTTTCAAGCAGCGAGGAAGTCAACGACTGGGCGGCAGGCGATCAGGTTTTCTGCCACTACGCCCCCTATGAATTCATGATGAACCCGCCCGGCGCTCCGCAGCCCGGTCTTCCCGTTCCGCTTTACAATCTGGTGTATCACGACTGCGTGATTCAGCCCTGGATGATGGAGAAAACGCAGGACGGCGGCGACTATATGCTCTACGCTCTCCTCAATGCGGGAGCGCCCTATCTCGAGCGCGATCCGGCTTATCCGAATATCGACGGCGCGTTCGGCGGGGGAGACGAGATGACGCTTGGGGAGAAAATCCGCCGCTGCCGGACAGTCGCGCAGCTTCAGGAGAAAACCGTGTTCGCGGAGATGCTCAGTCATGAATTTCCGGACGGCGATCCGGCGCGTCAGCGCACGGTGTTTGCCAACGGCTATGAGGTGCGTGTGGACACGTCGCGCGGCAGCTGGGAGATTCTCTTTGGCGGGGAGCTTCTGGCGGCAGGCGAACCCGACCGGGCGTGCCCGGAATGGTGAGGGATTGGCATGGACCTTTATGATTTTGCCCTTTGGCTCGGTTTTCCTGAGGAGGGAGCCGCCGTCATGCGCGACGTGTCTCCCACGCCGCAGGAGGCCCGGGAACTGCTCGAACGCTTTGACCGCGACGAGAAAGACTTTTTTGCGGCCCTGCGCTCTTTGCCGCGTCCGGAGCGGACGGCTCTGCGGCTTTTGACACAGTATGCGTTTGAGCAGCGTTCGGTTTGGGAAGCGCTCGGGCTTTCGGAGGAAATCTATCGCGATACGATGCGCGATCTTGTCCTTTGGTATGACGAGTGTGTCCGCCGCAAAGGAGAGCCGGGCCATCGCCTTTTTCCCGCCTGAGCAGCGCAGGCTGATGCACTGTCACTCCTGGCTGCTCTCGCCTGAGCTTGACGACATTCTGCCGCCCGGCTCGAACATCCTGTATTTCAAATCCCTGTATGACGTTTATGAGGAGGATTTCTCCTTCCGGCAGGCGGAGGAGCGCGTGTTCGGAGAGATTCGGGACGATATCGCGTCCTATCCGGAGCGCACGGGCCTGCAGAGGAGTCTGAAACGCTATCTGCTTTCCGGCCATCGGGTCAGCATGGGGCTCGGATTTGTCCGGGCGGAGCTGACGGGTGCGGCGCGGACGGCAGAGGAGAATGGAGGAGTTTGGTATGAAAAATGAACTGAAGGTCGCAGTGGTCGGATTGGGAAATCGCGGAGCAAGCCTGCTCAAGCACTGCATTCTGCCGCGTGAGGATGTGCGTGTTGCAGCCGTCTGCGATACGTATGAGGATCGCCGTGAGCGGGCCGCCGCCATGGTGACGGAGGCGGGCTTCCCGGCCCCGTTCTCCACGGGAGATTACCGTGAGATCCTCCGTATGCCTGAGGTGGACGCCGTTATCATCATGGCTTCGTGGGAGTCGCACATCAATCTTGCGTGCGACTGCATGCGTGCCGGAAAATACACGGCGGTTGAGGTCGGCGGGGCCTACTCGGTCGACGATTGCTGGCGGCTGGTGCGCACGTACGAGGAGACGGGCGTTCCCTGCATGATGCTGGAAAACTGCTGCTACGGACGCGACGAGCTCATGGCGCTCAATATGGTGCGTCAGGGCATTTTCGGCGAGGTCGTCCACTGCCAGGGCGGCTACCGTCATGATCTGCGCGACGAGGTTTCCTACGGCCGCGAGGAGCGTCACTACCGCTTCCGCAATTACCTCGGCCGCAACTGCGAGAACTACCCGACGCACGAGCTTGGCCCGATCGCGAACGTCCTTGATATCAACCGCGGCAACCGGATGCTGACCCTTGTCTCGGTGGCGTCAAAGTCCGCCGCCCTGCACGAGTATCTTCTGCGGGAGAGAGGGGAGTCCTACGACGCGACCAACATGCGCTTTGCCCAGGGCGACGTGGTGACGACCATCATCAAGTGTGCACGCGGGGAGACAATCACCCTCACGCTCGACACCACCCTGCCGCGTTTTTACTCCCGCGGCTTCCATGTGCAGGGGACAAAGGGCATGTTTATGGAGGACAATAACAGCATTTTCCTGGACGGCAAGGACAACGAGTTTGATTTCAAGTGGAAGGAAAAGTGGAACAACGTCGAGGAGTACCGCGAGGCGTATGACCATCCTGTCTGGAAGAAATATCTCAAGGAAGGCGTGCGCGGCGGCCATGACGGAATGGACTGGCTGGTGTTCGGCGCGTTCTTCGACGCGGCGAAGCGGAACGCCCCCGCGCCGATCGACGTCTATGACGCCGCCGCGTGGATGAGCGTGACCTGCCTGAGCGAGCAGAGCGTTGCGCTCGGCGGGATGCCGGTGCCGATTCCGGATTTCACGAACGGCAAATGGCTCTCGCGCGATCCGTGGCAGCCGTAAGCATTTTGAAAGATTGACGCAAAGGGGCAGTGCGGTGCGGGCGGAAAGTCTGTCCGGAACAGACCGGGAAACGCCGCGCGCTCCCATCCAACAGAAAGACAGACCGGCGGGGGGATTGCTCGTCCCCGCGCCGGCCTTTTCTGATCCCGGCGTCCTTTCGGGGAGCCGGAATCAGAGAAGACAACAGGGAGGAGTACTATGAGACATTCCTTTGAGTTTGAAAACCTGTCCGCTCTGCATGAGGGGACGGAGCCTAACCGCTCTTATTTTATTCCGCTGGCTCCCGGCCAGCGGGCCGATCTGCCGCGGGAGGAGTCGGAGCGATTCCTGCTGCTCAGCGGCGTCTGGAACATGAAGCTGTACCCGCGCATTTCCGCTGTGCCGGAGGATTTCCCGCAGCCCGGCTTCGACGACGGCGGCTATCCGCCGATGCCGGTGCCGTCCTGCTGGCAGATGCAGGGACTGGACAGCCATCAATACGTGAATATCCGTTATCCTATCCCCTTCGATCCGCCTCATGTGCCGACGGAAAATCCCTGCGGCGCATACCGTACGGTATTTTCCCTGACGCGGGAGCAGCTTTCGGGCCGGGTATATCTCAATTTTGAGGGCGTGGACAGCTTCTTCTATGTCTGGATGAACGGCACGCGCGTGGGCTATAGTCAGGTCTCCCATTCCACAAGCGAGTTTGATGTGACAGAGCTGGTCCATGAAGGGGAAAATACGCTGGCTGTTCTCGTGCTCAAATGGAGCGCGGCGACCTATCTCGAGGATCAGGACAAGCTCCGCATGTCCGGTATTTTCCGCGACGTCTATCTGCTGCTTCGTCCCGCGTGTCATATCCGTGATTTCACGGTGCGCACATGGGGGAGCGAGTCGTACGGCAAAGCATGCGTACAGACCGGTCTTTTGTGGACGGGCGGAACAGGCCGTGCGTCGTGGCGGCTCGAGGATCCCGACGGCAGAACGGTGGCTTCCGGAGAGACGGAAAACGGCTTCCTCGCGGAGCTCGATCACCCCGTGTTCTGGACGGCGGAAACGCCCTCGCTGTACCGGCTGACGCTCGAAACCCCGGAGGAAACGATCGTGCAGCCGATCGGCGTGCGCGACGTGGCCGTGCGGGGGCGCGTGGTTCTGCTCAACGGCAGTCCCCTGCGTCTGCGCGGCGTGAACCGTCATGACTCGAATCCCGATACGGGCTACACCGTCACGCGCGAGCAGGTGATGGAGGATCTGCGGCTGATGAAGCGGCATAATGTCAATGCCGTGCGAACCAGCCATTATCCGAATGCTCCGTGGTTCCCGGAGCTGTGCGACCGCTTCGGTCTGTACCTGATCGGCGAGGCCGATATTGAAACACACGGCGTGATCGCTTTCTACGGGACCACCGAGGAGGAGTCCTTCGGACGGCTGGCGCAGGAGCCGGCTTTTGAGGAAGCGATCCTTGACCGTGTGCAGCGCTGTGTCATCCGCGACAAAAACCATGCGAGCATTCTGATCTGGTCGCTTGGCAACGAGTCCGGCTACGGCCCCGCGTTTGAAAAGGCGGGGCGCTGGGTCAAGGGATTTGATCCGACGCGCCTCGTGCACTATGAGGAGGAATGGAGCCAGACGGGCGGCCATGTCAATGACGCATCCATGCTTGACGTGTACAGCCGCATGTACGTGACCCCGCGCTACATGCGCGAGTGGTTCCGGAACCCGGCGAACCAGAAACCCTTCGTGCTGTGTGAGTACTGCCATGCGATGGGCAACGGTCCCGGCGATCTGGAGGACTACGAGCGTGTATTTCAGGAGGAGGAAGGCGCGCTCGGCGGCTTTATCTGGGAATGGTGCGACCATGCCGTCCACGACGGCGAGACGTCAGACGGCAGGAAGCGTTTTCTCTACGGCGGCGATTTCGGCGAGGCGATCCACGACGGGAATTTCTGCGTCGACGGCCTCGTTTCCCCGGACCGCGTGCCGCATCCCGGCCTGGCCGAGGCAAAGAACGTCTGGCGTCCCGTGCGCGCAAGCCTTTCCGGCGGGGAACTGGTCCTGCACAGCCAGTACGATTTCCTGGAGCTTTCCGAGGCAGTGACCCTGCGCTGGGAGCTGTCGCTCGATGGCCGCGTCGTGCGGGCGGGAGCATGCCGGGCGCCTGTCTGCCCGCCGCGCGGCACAGCGCGTATGCCGCTGCCATGTGAGCTGCCGGATGGGGATCAGCGCGCCGATCTGCGCCTGATTTATGTGCAGAAGGAGGCGTCGCCGTTCATTCTGGCCGGGGAGGAGCTTGGCTTTGACCAGCTTACCCTCCGGGAGGGGCCGGCCCTTTGCCTGCCCGCCCTGCGTCCCGGAACGATCGCGGTGCGGGAAACCGAGGAAACCGTGGAGCTCTCGGGGGCGGGTTTCCGTTATGTGTTCAGCCGCGTGACGGGCTGCTTTGACGTTCTCGAGAGAAACGGTGAGATTCTCAACACAAGGCCGATGACGTTCAACGTCTGGCGCGCGCCGACGGACAATGACAGACGTGTCCGCGCCCGCTGGGAGAAGGCCGGGTACGATCGGGCGCTTGTGCGCGTCAGGGACGCACAGGCGGAGCGCGTGCAGGACGGGGAGGGGGAGACCGTCCGTCTTTCCTGCGAGACGGTCTTTGCCTCGGCGGTAAACCAGCCCTTCCTGCGCTGCCGTGTGCAGTGGGAGGTTGACGCGGCGGGAACGCTTCTTTTGACGGCGGACGGTGCGCGGGACGGGAAGTTTCCGTTCCTGCCGCGTTTCGGCGTCCGTCTCTTCCTGCAGCCCTCGTTCGGGGCCTTCTCCTACACGGGCCTCGGTCCCGGAGAGAGCTATGCGGATATGTGCCGCGCAAGCTGGTATGGGGAATTCTCCAGCCATGATTTCGCGGAGTATATCGATCTGATCCGTCCGCAGGAGCACGGCAGCCATACGGGCTGCACCGGACTGTGCCTCGGAGAGATGCTGTCCGTGCGTGCCGCGCAGCCGTTCTCGTTCCGCGTCTCGCGTTATCCGCAGGAGGCGCTGACTGCTGCGGCGCATAATTTTGAACTCGTCCCGTCGCCGGACGTCGAGGTGTGCATTGACTACAAAAACAGCGGCATCGGCTCGGGCAGCTGCGGTCCCGCCCTTGACCCCGTCTACGCTCTCGCGGAGGAGTCCTTTACCTTCCGCGCCGCGTTCTCGTTCTGAAGCTGCATCCGGGAGATCCGCAGAAGATGCGGCCCGTGTCCGGATTCTGGTGCGGTGAGACAGGCGTTTCGGGCAGGAACTCCGAATGATTTGAAACAGACAACGCCCCCGGCAGGCCTTTATGGGCTCTGTCGGGGGCGTTGCTGATTTGTTCCGGGTTTTCCAATGCGAGATTGCTGCAACAAGAACATGCAGCGGCATGCTGCGCAAAAGAAGAACAGTCCACCCAAAAAACCGGCCTGGCAAGGAGCGGTTCCCGCTTCCCTGTGAGGCCGGTTTTGGAGGATCCTCGTTTGGCGCGTTTGTTTCACTGCCGCTTCTTTTTTCAAATATGGAACCGCCTGCGGATCTCAGCCCAGAACGGGTTCCAGTAGAACATGACAAGACCGGCGAGAAAGACGAGGGCGGCGCTTGCGCAGATGATGGTCGGAAGAGGCACGGTAATGACGCCGCACAGCAGGAGAACCAGCGGCACAAAGGCCAGAAGGATGGATTCTCCGAAGTACAGAAGGCTGTCGGCCGGCGGAATCCGGCGGATCAGCGCGAGAAAAAGCATGAGCACCATGCAGAGCGTAAAGACGATAGGGAGTGCGTAGTTGAGCGACCAGAGGTTCCAGCCCGTCGCCAGATCCCAGAGAACGCACAGAAGAGCCGTCGCGCCCGTCTGGTAAATCAGATTTTTGAGCACGCTTTTCATCTTCTTCCAGAAGAGGAGGAACAGGACCCAGCCGCTTGCACAGCCGCCGAGCACGTAGAAAATCCAGTAGCCGTGCTCAGGCGTCATCATGTTGACGGCCGTGCACACAACGATCGCCGCAATCGTCAGAAAAGCGAGGATGCGCAGCGCAAGGGCGCGCATGGGGGAGAGCAGATGCAGGGAGGGGAAATCGGGGGCCTCGCCGTCCCATTCACCGGAGAGGGGCGACTGGCACAGCGGGCAGGAGGCGCGGTTTCCGGCGACGGAGACGCCGCAGTGCTTGCATTGTTTCATGACGGTTCCTCCTCGTTCCGGTTGGTGACGATGGTCAGCGGCACGCCGAGATCCGAGAGTGTGCGGAAGAAACGGCGCGGCACATCGGGAGCGGCGAAAGCCGACGAGAAGCACAGCGACGTCACGCCGCCGCAGGAGCACACGCAGAGCTGCAGCTTCGGTGTGCTCGTCATCACATCAAAGTATTCGACGTACTGCAGAAGCGGCTCCGGCAGGGAAACCACCCCTACGTTCGAAAGGGCTGCCGAGCTGGCACGCTCTGAGAGGCGGAACGCCATCTTGATCGCGAGATCCTTGATTGGCAGCGGGACAATGCGCGACATCGGATTGTGCTCGAGTCCCTCGAGCCCGTCGAGACGGTTTTGCAGATATTCGAGCGTCAGCCGCTGGGAAAATTGCTCTTTGACGGCGGGCAAAATCTCTTCAAGCGTGGGAACGCCGTTCGGGAAGGCCATTCCCGCCGGGATCAGACTGAAAAAGTTGCGGGCCGACTGGGAGTCAAAGTAATTGCGCAGATTGACGGGGATGGTCAGTATCACCGGCTTTTTGCGGTCCGCCACGCGCATCTCCATGCCAATATTGCGGAGAAGAATGGATGTGAGCAGAACCGTTGCCGTCGCGCCGTATTCCTTTGCGGCGCGCAGCAGCTCGCCCGTCGGGGCCAGTCCTTCGAGGATGGTCATGACGCCCTCGGGGTTTTTAAGGCCGCGCAGCTGGAAGGCCGGCGGATCGCCGGGATTGCGTTCCTTGTTTTTCTTGTCGTAGTATTTTTCAAAGCTGTCGTTCATCCGCTGTGTGTACGAAGCGTCGTAGTCGGAAAAGACAGAGCCTCCGGCAGCATCGGGATGAAGCAGAGACAGATAGCGGCAGACAAGGTCCTTGAAAAACTGCATTGCGCCCGTTCCGTCCGTCAGGGCGTGATAGACCTCGAGGCTGACGCGCTGCCGGAAGTACAGCACCTGAAAGAGCAGCTTTTTCGAATTCTTGTACATCGTGCTGCATGGAGGCACGGATTCCTCCTGTACGCGCGGCTCAAGCGTACTTTCCTCGAGGTAGTACCAGAACGCGCCGTTCTTGAGGATGCACCGGAAGACGGGAAAATCGCGGATTGCGCTGTCGAGCGCTTTCTGAAGGACCTCCGGGTCGATCTCCTCGGTAAAGCGGCAGGAGAAGCGGAACACCTTCGGATCGCGCCGCGTAGTGGTCGGCGGGAAAATTTTCGCGGCGTTATCGAGCCTGTTCCAGCTTTTCGCCGGCTTTGTGTTCATGTTGCGTCACCTCGATCGTCCGCAGACGGCAAAAAGCCGCGGATTAAATTGTGCGCTTTCTGTACCTGGGAAAAGCGCGGGGGAAGAGAGAAAAAGCCGTGCAGAGCGTCCGGCATGCGGTAGAGCTCAACGGAAACGCCGTCCTCGCGCAGCCTGCGGGCATAGGCCTCGCCCTCGTCGCGCAGGGGATCAAATTCCGCCGTGATGACGAGGGTGCGCGGCTGACTGGAGAGATCCGGCGCGTTGAGAGGAGCGGCATACGGATCCTTTCGCCGCTCTTTGTCGGGCAGATACAGATCCATATAGTCGCAGATTTTTTTCGACGTCAGCAGGTATCCCTCTCCGTTTTCGTGGATCGAAGGAAAAGGAGAACTTTCGCTGTGGTCGTCCGCCGTCGCCGGGTAAATCAGGATCTGACGGGATGGCATCAATCCGCCCCGCGCGTATGCCATCAGCGAGGAGGCTGCGGCCAGATTGCCCCCGGCGCTGTCGCCGATGATGGTCACGTCCTCGGGCCGGGCCCGCAGAAGCCAGGAGTTTTTGAGCAGCTCCTGCATCACGCAGTAGCAATCCTCCAGACCGGTGGGAAACGGATGCTCCGGAGCGAGCCGGTAATCGACCGACGCGACAATACAGCCCACTGCCCGAGCCAGCGCGTTGCACACAGGACTGTAGCTTTCGATGTTCCCGGTCACCCATCCGCCGCCGTGGAAAAACAGCAGCACCGGCAGCCGCCGGTTTGTCTCCTGTCCCGGCAGAAAAATCCGCACAGGCACCTCATGGCCGCCGTTGAGCACGCGATGCTCCCAGGTGTGGTAAAGGCTGCGCAGCTTCGGCGCTTTGGCGGCTGTCTCCGCCGTGCGCAGCAGGCGGTAATTTCGCTTGATGTCCGGCTCCGCATATGACAACGCCCGCAGAGCCGCTCTCATATATTTGTTGATTGCCAAGCGGCGCACTTCCTTTCGTGTTCGGGGCCCTTTCCTTCGTGCGGGAGCGTGCCGCGGCGCGCTTCCTTTTCAGGAAAGGCGTTTTTTCTATTGTAGCATGGGACGGCGGAGAACACAAGCGATGGCCTGGTCCGCTGCGTCCGGTATTCGCCGTATTGGCTGCAATATTTTCAGGCTGGGAACGGAAGCCGTTTGAGAAGAACGCATATCGTTTTCCTGAGCGGGAAAACTGACCGCGAAGAGGGCCGATTTGCGCTTGACCCACCTGCGCCCGCATATTATAATGGAGAAGAACGTATCAGACCATGCAGTTTTCCGGACGGCCGGAGCCGTTTTCCCGCCGGGACGGGTATTTTATTGATTTGGAAGGGGCATTTACGATGAGTTTTGCAGAGGAATATCAGAACAAGCTGGTTTCTGCCGCGGAAGCTGCGGCGGTTGTCAAATCGGGCGATTGGGTGGACTACGGCTGGTGTGTTGCCACGCCGCAGGCAATCGATGAGGCGCTTGCCGCCCGCATCGGAGAACTGGAGGACGTCAATTTCCGCGGCGGTATTCTGATGCGCGCGCCGGAGATCTTCAAGGTGCCGGAGCCGGAGAAGCATTTTGCCTGGAATTCCTGGCACATGTCTGGCATTGAGCGCCATGCCGTCAATTCCGGCCTGGCTTTCTATGCTCCGATCCGCTATTCGGAGCTGCCCCGCTATTACCGTGAGAACGTCGGCCCGATCGATGTCGCCTATTTCCAGGTGGCTCCGATGGACGAGCACGGCTTCTTCAACTTCGGTCCCTGCGCTTCCCACATGAGCGCCATGTGCGAGCGTGCGGCGAAGATTTATGTCGAGGTCAACACCAATATGCCGCGCTGCCTTGGAGGCACGGAGAACGGGATCCACATCTCAAAGGTGACGGGTATCGTGGAGGGCAAGAATCCTCCGATCGCCGAGATGGGCGGCGGCGGAGCAGCTACGGAGGTCGACGAGGCTGTCGCGCGTCTGATTGTTGAGCAGATCCCGAACGGGGCCTGCCTGCAGCTCGGCATCGGCGGTATGCCCAACGCCGTCGGCTCCCTCATTGCACAGTCCGATCTCAAGGATCTCGGCGTGCACACGGAGATGTACGTCGACGCTTTCGTGGATATTGCGAAGGCTGGCAAGATCACCGGCGCGAACAAGAGCCATAACCGCTTCCGTCAGGTGTACGCCTTCGGTGCGGGCACGAAGAAAATGTACGATTATATGGACAACAATCCCGAGCTCATGGCCGCTCCCGTCGACTATACGAACGACGTGCGCGTGATTTCCCAGCTCGACAACTTCATTTCCATCAACAATGCCGTCAACCTCGATCTCTTTGGTCAGGTCAACGCTGAGTCCGCCGGAACGAAGCCGATCAGCGGCGCGGGCGGGCAGCTTGACTTCGTGCTTGGCGCGTATCTCTCCAAGGGCGGCAAGAGCTTCATCTGCTGCTCCTCCACCTTCACGGACAAGCAGGGGAACCTGCAGTCCCGCATTCTGCCTACCCTTGCGAACGGCTCCATTGTCACCGATACCCGTGCAAACATTCACTATCTTGTCACGGAGTACGGCTGCGTGAACCTCAAGGGCCTCTCCACCTGGCAGAAGGCCGAGGCGATCATTTCCGTGGCTCATCCGCAGTTCCGCGACGAGCTTATCGCGCAGGCGGACAAAATGCACATCTGGAGACATTCCAACAAGAGAGGCTGAGCCTCTTTTTCCTGAAAACGAAAAGCCGGATGCTGCAAAAAATGCATCCGTAACCTCCTCAAAACGGGAGGAACAAGACGAACCGGCCCTTAAAAGAAGCTATTTAGGCTTCCTTTGAGGGCCGGTTTTGTGCGTTGCTGTTGGAAATCTGTTTTGCAGCAGTCAGTTCTTTCTATGCTGCGGTAGATCTGTTTCCCGATCTGGTTGACGATCAAGAGAAACAGCGGCAGGCGGCAGGGAATACCGGTTGCCGATGAGGGCCTGTGGGAGCTTGGAGCTTGTGCGGACGGCGTTCCGTGTGCCGGATGTCATCCGATTTGGTTTACCACGCCCGCGAAGAGCGGCAGATTGTCGTCGCTCATGATAGCAAAGAGGAAGGGACGGTCGACCGTAAAGTCGATCTCTTCCACCTCGTCGGCGGGAGCGCCGGCCCCCGACATCGCCATCACCGTGAACGCAGCGGCTTCCACGCCGTCTTCGTCCACCGTGACGCGCACATCGTGCTGCGCCTTTGAGACATAAATGGAATCCACGTCGTCTGTCATCGGCGAGAAATCGGAGACGGAGGGATCGAAGACGTCCGTAATGCCAAGCGCCGTGAGCGCATCGCGCAGATCGAATTCCGAGGAAACGTCGAATTTCGGCATCGAAAGATGAATCAGCATCTTGCGCTGCTGCTCCCACTCGGACGGAGCGGTCAGAAGCGCTCCCACATCCTCATCGGTGAGAAGCTCGTCGACGGAAACGCCTTCGTCGGGAAGAAGCATCCACATTCTGCCGCCGGAGTTTTCCATCGGAAGGCTGACGGCGGTGAACCTGTCCGCCCAGTAGTACGAATGCTGATCAAAGCTTTTATGCATGAAATCGACTGTCTCGTCGCCCGCCGCGCCGTGGAAAACATCGGGGGCTGTGTTGTCTTCGGAAAAATCGCTGGCCCAGTTCGCACTGTAATAGATGGTGGAGGCGAGCGCCATCACCGTGTCCGGATCAAGCGTTACGCCCTGTGCCGCTTCCTCCAGCAGACCGCCTGTCTGATCGTTCAGCCAGTCCTGCAGTTCACGGTTGAATTCGTCGGAACCCATTTTGCCTTGATAGGACGAAGCATAGTACGTGTTTGCCAGCTCGTTCATCGTGTTTTGATGGAATGTAACGTCCTCATTGAGCCAGATGGAATTGGCCAGACGCATCACGGTTGCGCCGTCGTCGCGGTACTGCGCGTTCCACACGTCGCTCGCCTGGCTCCGCAGGGAGTCGATCCCGTCGCTGCCGAGCACATCGAGGATTTGCTGACGGCTTTCGCCGTCCGTCAGCTCGGCGAGCATGGCGATCGCCATATAGAGGTTGACCGGGGAGCAGACGCGGTTTTCCGTGTCCGCTCCTGTAAGCAGCTCGCGCGTCACGGAGGCAAAGAACGGTTCCAGGCCGTCGGCATAACCCGCCGGACGGCGCTGCGCCGATACGGAGGCAAGCCATGCGTCATATTTGGCGTCGAAGGACTCATCCATGTCCTGGGGGTAAGGGGCCATCTCCGGGTACTGCGCCTCGCAGATGGCATAAGCGGAAGTTACGAGCGGGCTGCCGTTTGGCCAGAAATACACGCCTGCCGCAATGACTGCGACAAGCAGCGCGGCAGCCGCGGCCATCCACCAGGGCCTGCGAGGGGCGCGCTTGCACTTGTTTTGTTCGCTGCGCTCAAGCAGATCCTCGTCGGCCTGCCCGATGCTTTCATACAGATCGTTCTGATTCATACAGATATCCCTCCCGGATCAGACGGAGCCGAAGCTTTTTTCGTGTGCGGCTGAGAATCACTGCTGTATTGTTGACGGTGATCCCATAGGCTCCGGCGATTTCTTCCATGCTTTCTGAGAAAAAGTAGCGCCGCAGGAAGACGTCTCCCTCGCGCTCGGGCAGCTCGCGGATAAATTTCCGGACGGTTTCACTGAGTTCGTGTGCGTCAAGCGCATCCTCCACGTCTGACGGATCGGCGATCACCTCGGCCAGCTCGTCCAGTACGGCCTGCATGCTGCCGCCGCCGCGTTTCTTCGCGGAGGATTGCCGGAACCGGCTGAAGGAAATGCTCCGCGTAATTTTCGCGAAGAACATGCGCAGCACATCCGGACGGTGAGGCGGCATCGCGTTCCACGCGCGCAGCCACGTGTCGCTGACGCACTCCTCCGCGTCCTCGCGGCTGTCCAGAATATTTCGCGAGACCGTCAGGCAGTAGGCGCCGTACTTTTGCCGCGACTGCTCAATGGCGTCCTGATTGCGCTCCCAATACAGAGCGATGATGGCGGCGTCCTCCACAATTCTTCCTCCTCTCCCAAATTGAAAGGTCCTTTCACCCATAGAGACGCATTTTACGGCCTTTTCTTACAGGCTGGGCAATGCTTTTTTTGCCATAAGCCGGAAAAACAAAAAGCCGGCTCACGGAGAGCCGGTCTTCTGCGTTTTCAGAACGTCACCGTACGGGGCGCGTCTGTGAAGGAAGAGAACGTTGCCGTACCGTTTTGAAGAGCAAAGATAAGCGTGTTGCCGTCGCCCGGCTTGTACATTGCCTGCAGGGACGGGTACGCGGCGAGCATGTGCTCCTGCGCCTCGATCCGAGGATCCTCGGCCGCCGAGGCGGCCACGCGCAGCCAGCGCTTCCCGTCGAAGGCGCAGAGTTCGATCTTCGGGTTGGCAAAAATCTGCCTTGCAACGTCCTTGCTCCGCCCTGTCTGGATGGTCAGCCGTCCGTCAAAGAGATCGATGGTACCGAAAGGACGCACGCGCGGCTGATCGCCGTCCATGGTGGAAAGGTAATACGTACCGCACTGTTTTAAAAATTCATAAATTTCCTGCATGAAAACGCCTCCCTGATTCCGCTCCTCCGGGAGCGGCGTCTTGTTTTTATCGTACCATACCGTGGAACAGTTTTCAACTGTGGGGTAGGATGAGTTGCCTATAAAAATTAATAAATTACGATAAAATTTATAAAGTTCGTGCTATAATGGGGAGGGAAGCGCGGCGGTAATAAGCGGTTTTGTGTCTTCCGGTCTCCTGGGGACGGAGAAAGACGGGTCCATGATACGCAGGTAAATCATTCCATCCATGGGGAGAGGTTGCCGCTTCCCTGCCGTGTCTCCGGGACAAAGCGGCACTGCGTTTCGGGGGTTCCGGACTCCAACGGCAGACAGGTGAGATTTGTTTCAGGATTGCGGGGAAAAGCGCCCGGTTTGCACACCTTTTCCCATTTACTTTTTTCACGGATATGCTATTCTACAGACATAGGAGAATATGCCCCTGCCCATGCGGGGCGGGATGGCCGAAAGGGAGGAAACTGCAATGAAATATTGGAATGTGCTGCTTCACGGCGGCGACTACAATCCGGGCCAATGGCTGGACAGACCGGATATTCTCAAGGAGGATATCCGTCTGATGAAGCTTGCGGGCTGCAACGCCATGAGCGTCGGCATCTTCGACTGGGAGCGTCTTGAGCCGGAGGAGGGCCGCTATGAGCTCGACTGGCTCGCGGAGATTATCGACAATCTCTACGCGGAGGGGATTTATACCGTGCTGGCCACGCCTTCGGGCGCGCGCCCCGGCTGGATGGCGGAGAAATATCCCGAAGTGCTTCGCGTCAACCCGGACGGACGCCGCATTCTTTTCGCCGAGCGCCACAACCACTGCCTGACCTCGCCGATCTACCGTGAGAAGGTTGCGCAGATGAACCGCGCCCTGGCGGAGCGGTTCGGCAGGCATCCGGCGGTGATTCTGTGGCACATTTCGAACGAGTACGGCGGAGACTGCCACTGCGAGCTGTGCCAGGCGGCTTTCCGCGAGTGGCTGAAGAAAAAGTACGGCACGCTCGAGAACCTTAACCACGCGTATTGGTCTATGTTCTGGAGTCACAGCTACTCCTCGTGGGAGCAGATTTCCTCCCCGATGGAGGGGATCGGCGAGACGGCTCATCATATGCTTGTGATTGACTGGAAGCGTTTTACCACCGATCAGACGGTGAGCTTTATGCAGACGGAGAAGGACGCGCTGCGCGAATTCTCGCCGGACGTGCCGGTGACCACGAATCTGATGAGCTTCTACGACGGCCTGAATTACGGTAAATTCCGTGAGATCTGCGACGTGATCTCCTGGGACAACTATCCCACCTGGCACAACGGCGATCCCGCTGTTCCCGCGCGGATCGGTATGGCGCACGACTGGATGCGTTCGCTCAAGCCGGACCGCCCGTTCCTGATGATGGAATCCAGCCCGAGCGCGACGAACTGGCAGGAGGTTGCCAAGCTGCGCAGGCCCGGTATGCATATGCTGGCTTCCATGCAGGCGGTGGCGCACGGCTCAGACAGCGTGCAGTATTTCCAGTGGCGCAAGGGCCGCGGCGGATCGGAGAAATTCCACGGGGCGGTTGTGGATCATGACGGTTCCACGGAGCACCGTGTATTCCGCGAGGTTTCCGAGGTCGGCAAACGCCTTAAAGCGCTGCGCAGCGTCGCGGGAACGGTGTTCCCGTCGAAGGTGGCTCTGCTGCACGACGTGGAGAACCGCTGGGCGCTCGGCGAGATGCAGGGGCTCCACAACAAGGTGCCGCAGAAGGGCTATATGGCGGATCTGCTGGCTTTCTACCGTCCGTTCTTCGATCAGGGCGTGAATGTGGACGTTGTCGACCAGGAGGCGGACTTCACGCCGTACAAGCTGGTTGTCGCTCCGATGCTGTATTTGCTGCGCGCGGGGATTGCCGGCAAGCTGGCAAGCTTTGTGGAGAAGGGCGGCATCCTTGTCGGTACATACTGGACGGGAATTGTGGATGAGAACGATCTATGCTACCTTGGCGGCGTGCCGGGCGAGGGTCTCGACAAGGTTTTTGGTCTTCAGGAAACGGAGATTGACGCGCTGTATCCGCAGGACAGCAATATCCTCCGCCTGCGTCCGGAAAACATTCTGCGCGGCTGCCGGCGCGACTATGAGGTTCGCGATCTGTGTCAGCTGGTGCGCCTGACGACCGCGCAGACGCTTGGCGAGTACGGAGCTGATTTTTACGCGGGAACTCCGGCGCTGACGGTGAACGAATATGGCGCGGGCCGTGCTTACTTCATCGGCTGCCGTACCGGCCAGGACTTCCTCAACGACTTCCTCGGCAAGCTGTGCGGCGATCTGCAGCTGCGCAATCTGGACGCTGAGCTGCCGGAGGGCGTAACGGTTTCGATGCGCCGCGATGCCAAGTCGGGAATCGAGTATCTCTTTGTGCAGAACTATTCCGACGCTCCCGCCGCGTTTACGCTGCCTGAAATTCTCACCGACGCGGAGACCGGAAAAGCGTGCAGCGGCATGCTGCGGCTCTCCGCCTATGAGCTGCGTGTGTTTCTGCGCGCTCCCGCGGACGGCGTGAAACTCACCACGAATCGGATTCCCGAGGTTTGACGGCCGCCGGAGGCGGCCTCATCCGGTGGGAACGTTTGTAACAGGCAGTTTGGGGAAAGGCCTCCCGCAGAAGGGGACGGCCTGTGCTGTCTGCCGCTTCGCTCTCCCGGATGACCGGATTTTTCCCCTTTCTTACTGGATCTGCATGGTTTTTCCTCAGCTGCGAACGCCCTTTGTATAGGTTGTTTTGATATGCTCCCTCCATGATGGACAGCGTTTATTTTACTGTTTCTCATAGAGGGGACATCTGTCATTTTCCTATACAAAGGGCGTTTTGTCTGTTGTCCGTTTTTAAGGGGAATACAAGATTTTTCTTCGCGCCTGTAACCCTTTGGGAAAATCGTTCGTGTTATAGTCAGAAAGGGAGGAGGGAGCCGGGTGGACACGGAGAATCAGAGAGAGCTTGCGGAGCGCTACGACAAATACGGAGCGATGCTCTACCGCCTGTGTCTGGTGATGCTCTGCAGCCGTCAGGATGCGGAGGATGCGGTGCAGGAGACCTTCTTTGCCTATCTGCGGCATCGGCCCGAGTTTGCCGATGCGGAACATGAGAAGGCATGGTTCCTGCGTGTGGCGACGAACAAGTGCCACGATCTCCGGCGGTCGCCGTTTTGGAAACGGCGGGCAGACTGGGAAGGGGTTGACCTGACCGAAGAAACTCCTGAGGAGATCGGTGTGCTGGAGGAGCTGATGCATCTGCCGGGCAAGTACAGGGAGGTCATCCATCTGCATTATATTGAAGGATACAAGGTTGCGGAGATCGCACAGATGCTCGGACGCAGGGAGAGCACCGTCAAGGTGCAGCTTCACCGCGGAAGAGAGCTGCTGCGGCTGAACCTCGAGGAAAGGGGGATTGAGCCATGAAATCGAGAGAAGAGCTGCTGCGGGGAGCCGTCGGAAAGCTGCGGCCCGAAAGCTCGCTGCGGGAAAAGGTCCTGTCCGGGCCTCAGAGACGAGCGTACCGCCGCCCGGCAGTACGCAGGCTTTCTCTGGTGGGAGCCGCGTGCCTGGCTGTGCTGGCCGTTATGATTCTGCTGCCCAGCCTGCTGGACCTTTCCGTCGAACCGACGGGCGGGGCGGGGGCGTCTGTGCAGGATACGCCCTCTCTCAGCATCGAAGGCGGAGAGAGTAAGTCGGATGGAGCGGACGGATTGGACGGGCAGGAAGAAACAGCCCAGTCGCTCCTGATCGGTGTGATGAATGACGGCTCGTATCTGGACGCCGTGGCGGTGACTGTAACCGATCCTCTGAGCGAGAGAGATTCCTGCCTGTTTGTCAGCAGCTCCTGCGCGGTTGATGTGGAGAACGAGGGAGCCGTTCCGATTGGGGAGCTTTACCGTATCGGCGGTGTGGAACTCTTTGAGACGAAGGTGGAGGAACTGCTTGATATTGCGGTGGACGGGGCCGTTGTGCTGTCCTATGACGCGCTGGCCTCGTTTGTCGACGCGGAGGGCGGGACGTCCGTTTTTCTGCTCGACAACGAAGCGGCGTATCTCAATGAATGCAACGCCACCCTGCGGGGGCTTTCGACGGAGTATACCGCGGGGGCCTGCCAGCTCGACGGCCAGGAGGCCATGTGGCTTCTGCTCTTCACCGCGGACGGCGAGAACCAGCTGACGAGCCGCAGCGGACGGCGCGTCGCCCTGGCTGAATCGCTGTGGGCGGAATCCAATCTTGCGGAAACGCCCGCGCATGTTGAGGAGCTGCTCGCGGGTGCGCTGGATACCACGCTGCCCGAGCTTCCGGATGAAAAGACGATCGCCTCACACCTTTCGTATCAGTTTGACTGCATTGCCGTGCCGGACGATCCGATGAGTGTGGAAACCGACTACGACGCTGAAGGCCGCGAGCTGACGCTCTATGACCTTTCGGAACTGCGCGAGCGAGTGAAAGATTTCCTGATAAGCGAGGAGATGGAGGATATGCTCTCCTCGACGTACCTGCCGCCGTATGACGGCGGGGAGCTTTCTCCGCAGGATCAGGCGGTGGCCGAGGCCTTTCTTGCAATTTGCGAACGGGATACGGACGGCCTGAGCGTTTCGATTCCCGCCGTTTCTCTCGTTTCCTGGGACGGGCCGGACGAGAACGGCATGATCTCTGCTTCGGCCGCCTGTCTCTGCCGGCGCTTCCGGCTCGAGGGCACGATTTTGGATGCGGAGGACAGCGATCAGCTGATGGCGGCGTCCTTCCGTTTCCAGGAACAGGAGGACGGAAGTTACCGCCGCCTTTCCACCGACGGGCTGCTGCTGAACAGTTCGGAAGATTTTGAAGATTTTGAGGCGTATCTGGAGCTGACGGGCGGAGATGAAGCGACCGCTATACAGATATATGATATTCTGGTGGGAAGCAGAGGGGTGATGCTCTATGACGGCATTGACGCGGCCCTCGCAAGCTACCGCACGGAGAACGGACTGGAAGACAGGATCACCGGATGTGAGATGTCGGTCTACGCTTCCATGATGACGCCGGTTTCTCCGCCGTTCGTCGACACGCTCACGGTTCCGGAGGGAACGGAGCTTACGGTGGAGAGCCCTGAGGGATGGAGCTTTGTACCCGAACAGCCGCAGCTCCTGCTGCAGTATCTGCAGCAGGAGAGATACAGTTATCTTGGAAGGTATCAGTTCTTTGACGAGCCGTACGGGTACTGCTTTGTGCTGATCTCGCCGGATGGAAGCGAAGAGCACAGGCTGATGGTTACGGAATCCGGTTTCCTGCTCGTCGATGGAGTCTACGTCTACGAAATGCCGCAGTTTGTGGAAGACGGCGATTTTGGAAATATTCTCAACGAAGAGTATGAGAGAGCGCCGGAGAGCGGCACGCTGAACACAGGATTCCAGCCTTGACAAGAGACGGGGAAAAAGGGATAATAGAATCAGGACTTGAAAAGTCCCGCCGGACAGCCGGCGGGACTTTTTTGATAGGATGAAAGCAAAGCATCGGGGGCATCCTTTTCTCATGGGAGCGCGCCGGGAGGCGCGCAGAGTGGGAGAATCAGGACGCGCACGGATCGCAGCTCCGCCGCCCGGGCTCCAGCCTCCGGTGCTCGAAGGAAAACGAATGGCGCTGTGGAATGCGGCAGGGCGCGTCCCGGGAAACGGACAGGCCCCGCGGAGAACAAGATTGGCAAACGCCGGCCGTCCGGCCGGAGGGAGGGATATGCATGAAAAAGGTAGCCGTGCTGATTCCGTGCTACAATGAGGAGAAAACCGTGCAGAAGGTGGTGGAGGATTACCGCCGCGTGCTTCCGCAGGCTGATATTTATGTTTACGACAACAATTCCACCGATCGGACCGCTGAGCTTGCCGCGCAGGCAGGGGCCATCGTGAAGAGGGAATACCGTCAGGGCAAGGGGAACGTGATTCGCTCCATGTTCCGCCAGATCGACGCCGACTGTTATCTCATGATCGACGGCGACGACACCTACCCCGCTGAGCCTGCCCCCGAAATGGTACGGATGATCCTTGACGGCGAGGCGGACATGGTTAACGGCGACCGCCTTTCCTCGACGTACTTCACCGAGAACAAGCGGCCGTTCCATAATACGGGAAACCGTCTGGTGCGGGGACTGATCAATCATCTGTTTCACGCCGACGTGCGCGACATCATGACGGGATACCGCGCTTTCAGCCGCGGTTTTGTGAAAACCTTCCCCGTTCTTTCGCGCGGCTTTGAGATTGAGACGGAGATGACGATCCACGCCGTGGACAAGAATTTTCTCATCCGGGAGGTTCCCGTGGACTATCGCGATCGGCCCGAGGGGAGCGTTTCGAAGCTCAACACCTATTCCGACGGTGCGAAGGTGCTGTGCACCATCTTCCGCCTGTATAAGGATTATAAGCCTTTTGCTTTCTTCGGTGTGGGAGCGCTTCTCTTCCTGATTCTGGCCGCGGTCCTGTTTCTCCCGGTTGGAATCGAATTTCTGCGCACCGGCCTGGTGCCGCGCTTCCCGACGCTGATTGTCTCGGTTACGCTGGCCCTGTGCGCGCTGCTCTCCTTTGTTGCCGGGGTGATCCTTGACGTGGTGGTGAAGAAGCACCGTCAGCTGTTTGAGCTGATGCTGACCATGTTTGAGAAGGGAGGCCGCCATGAGGCTGACGAGCTGGATCGCTGAGAAAAGAGAGACGCTTACGGGGGCCGGATGCCTGCTTTTCACGTTTGGCTGTGTTTTTCTGTTTTTCCGCTTTTTTGGGCTCCCGTGGAATCCGCTGCTTTTCGTACTGGCCTCCGGCGCGCTGGTGCTTGCATTCCGCGCCGCGCTGCACTGTACGGATCGCCGTACCTGGCTGACGTTTTCCGTTTTTTCGGCGTTGGTTTCCGCCGCGCTTGTTGTCGGGCGGCGCGTTGATATGGAGGCAGCGGAGTTTCTCGGCCTTTCCGCGTCCGACTTTGTCTATTGGGTGTGCTTTTCCGTCTGCTTTGCGGGGCTCGGTACAACCGTGTCCGAGTGGCTGCGTGCGCATCCGCTTCTGCCGCTTCGTGTACCGGAGCCGGAGGCGGTGTCCTCGCGCCTGATGAGCTGGGCGTCCTGGACGGGGATTGTCATGGCCGGCTATCTTTTTTATTATTTTGTCTTTTTCCCCGCTCTTATGACGGGAGACTCCTTTGCCTGCTACGTGCGTGCCGCGGGAATTGCGCCGATTTCCAACCAGCAGCCGGTGGTATACCAGCTGATTCTGGCCGTTTTTGTCGCGTTTGGGAACCTGTTCGGCGATCCCAACGCCGGGGTGGCCTTTTTCACATTATTTCAGTCGCTTTGCATGGCGTCGATTTTCGGTTATTCCCTGTATTGGATGCGCCGCCGCGGCTGTCCGCGCGCCGTACTGTGGGTGCTTGCTCTTTGGTTTGGTTTTTCTCCGCTGCACGGCATGTATGCCGTCACCATCTGGAAGGATGTCCCGTTCGGCGGAATGGTGCTTTTGCTCACGCTGTTTCTGGCCGACGTGGTGCGTACCGGCGGGAAGAACCTGCTGCGCTGGCAGGGAACGGTGCATTTTGTGCTGCTCTGCCTGGGAACGGCATTTCTGCGCAACAACGGCCTGTATCTGCTGGTGTGCGTGTTCCTTGTGGCCGGTGTACAGCTGCGCGCGCACTGGAAACGTCTTGTGCCGGTGTTCCTTTCACTCCTTGTCGGGATCAGCCTGATTCAGGGGCCGCTTTATGCCGTGTGCGGGTTCGCGCAGAGCCCGTTTGCCGAGTCGCTTGCGATCCCGCTGCAGCAGATGGCCCGCGTTGTGAGCCGCGACGGCGAGATGACGCAGGAACAGGCCGGTTATCTCGATCAGCTCCTGCCGCTGGAGGAGACGAAGGAGGCCTACTGGGCCTTTACCGCGGACCGTATCAAATTCCACGAGGATTTCGACGACGAATTTCTCGAGGGCGACAAGGGCGGCTTTTTCTCCACCTGGTTTGGAATGCTCTTCCCGAATTTCAAAGAGTACTGTATTGCCTTCTTGATGGAAACGGTCGGCTATTGGCGGCTCGGTACGACGAACTGGATTGTCGCGGATGGAATTGTCGGCTACGGTGATACCTACGGCATTGAGCCGGCCAATCTTTCGGAGCGTGTGTTCGGAACGGATTTGCAGCAGGTGATTCAGACCAAGACGGAGGAGCTGCAGGAGAACGAGCTTTTCGGCCCTCTCTACAACATTGCATCCATGGTCTGGCTGGTGTTCTTTGCGGGCGCTCTTCTGATTGCACGCAGGCAGAGCCGGGCTCTTCTGTTCCTTATTCCGCTGCTTGCGCTCTGGGCGACCACCATGATTGCCGCGCCTACCTATTGTGAGCTGCGCTATCTGTACGCTTTCTTTACGGCGGCGCCTGCTGTTGTGTGGCTTGCTCTGCCGCGCAAAGGGGAGCCGGTTCCCGTTCGCCGGGAAGAGCATTCGGCCCGCCGCAGGGGGCGGCATGAGCGGCGCGGAAGGCCGCAGGAAAGCATGTAAAACAAAAGCGATATTTTTTGTACTGTATTACCACTTGTATTTCCATTTTCGACAGAATAGTATAAGAATAGGGGGATTTCCCGTGCCGAAGAGAAGGCGCGGTGTGTGAGTCAACGCTTGAGAGAGGAAGTCCGGCATGTGGAGGAGGAAAGGAAAAGAGAAGAGGTTCCGCGTTTCGGCGGCTGTCCTTCTGGCGGCCGTTCTTCTTCTCCTGCCTTCCTGTGAGGCGATGCCGGAACAAACCGTCTCAAGCGCCGCCTCGGCCGCTCCGGCTCCCGTCGTGTCAGAGGGCGGAGGAAAAGTCGAGGGAGGCCTGCCCACAGACGCCGTCTATGAGGAAGACGAAGAAAGTGAGCGGGAGGTTACGTACCGTGTGGAGGAGTATACGCTGCGCGAGGAACATCTGGAGTTTTATGTGACCTATCCGCAGCTGGACGGAACGAAGCATGAGGAGATCAACGCGCTGCTCAAGGAGAGGGGCCTGCAGACGGCGGAATCGCTTTTGTTTGAGGAGGAAAAACGCCAGGAGGCTCTGAGCGCAAGCTCTGCACCGGCAGACGAATCCGGATCTTCGGCTTCTGCTTCTTCTCAGGCAGAGCCTGCCGGAGAAGAAGGGAGCCGTCTGGTCACGCTTATGGGAGGCAGCGAGTGTTATGTGCCTTCCTCCGATTTTCTGAGCGTTTCGTTTACCATGGATATCAGCGACACGACGCAGGCAATCCCGTCGAAGGAATGGTACAGTCTGAATTACGATTTGCGGCGCGGGGAAGAGGTTACCTGCGCGGATCTTTTCGCGGATCTGGACGGCCTTGCGGCCGCGCTGCGGGAACAGGTGGAGAAGGACGAACTCGACGAGAGCCTGCAGAACTATCTGACGCGCGACAGGCTGCGCGCCGGCCTGCCGGGAGTACCGGTGGCCTTCGGAATTGGATTTGCGGAATTTGGATTCCCCGTTCCCCGTTCATCCGGAGACGTGGTCCGCATTTCGCTTCCTCTGCGCAAGGCGGCCGCATACCGCAGCGATAATACGCTGTGGGACGCGATTGGAACGTCGTGAATTTCTTTAACCTTATATATAGTGTAATTTGCAGTGCGGACGGTTCCACGGAAGCGCGGAACCGCCGTGAAGAAATACGAGCCGGACGGTTTCTGCCGTCCGGCTCGTTCAGCGAAAATGCGCAGTCAAAATACACAAAAAAATCCTGAAAAAATCTGATAGAAGAGAGAAAATTCAGCTTGCCTTTTTCTGCCTTCTGTGGTATCATAATCAGGTCGAGACTGCGACAGATATGCGTTGAAGCGGGAGGTTGCGGCTGAAAACAGCCGGTTTTTCCGTGGAGTATGTCCGATTTTAAACCGGGCGACAGATATTTTGGATGAGGGAACGGCCGCATGAAGGGTTGCTGCGCCGTACCAGGTCCAGACGTTTTTATGCCACCTGCCGGGTTTAGCTTGCAAAAGTCAAATCCGGTTTTTTAATGTCCGGCCACGAAACACCCGGAACAGTGTGAGGAAATAAAAACGTCGCCCGCCAACTACAACAAGGAGGCGATTCTAAGTGGCAGTCAAAGAGAAAATCAGAATCAGAATCAAGGGGTACGATCATCAGCTGGTGGATCAGTCCGCCGAGAAGATTGTCCAGACGGCGAAGAGAACCGGGGCCCGTGTGAGCGGTCCGGTCCCGCTCCCGACGGAGAAGCAGATCGTGACGATCCTGCGTGCTGTTCACAAATATAAGGACAGCCGTGAGCAGTTTGAAATGCGCACCCACAAGAGACTGATTGACATCCTCCGGCCCTCGAACAAGACCGTGGATGCTCTGATGGGTCTGGAGCTCCCCGCAGGCGTTGACGTCGAGATCAAGCTCTGAGAGCTGATTCGAAGTTAACCTACCGGCGGCTGGGGTCATGTTGGCGAAAGCCAACCAATAACCTGCATAGGAGGTAAAACAATGCAAAAAGGTATCATCGGCAAGAAGATCGGCATGACGCAGATCTTCGACGAAAAGGGAAATGTGGTTCCCGTCACCGTCATCGAGGCCGGCCCGTGCATCGTGACGCAGAAGAAGACCGTCGAGAACGACGGCTACGATGCGGTCCAGCTCGGCTACGGCGATCAGAAGGCCAACCGTGTGACGAAGCCCCTCAAGGGTCACTTCGACAAGGGCAACGTCGCTCCGAAGAAGAAGCTGCAGGAGTTCCGCTTTGAGGATATCAGCGGCCTGAACGTGGGCGACCTTGTGAAGGCCGACGTGTTCGCCGCCGGCGACAAGGTGGACGTGCAGGGCACCAGCAAAGGTAAGGGCTACGCCGGCGCCATCAAGCGCTGGAACCAGCACCGTCTCCGTGAGAGCCACGGTACCGGTCCGGTTGCGCGCCATGCCGGTTCCAACGGCCCGGTTTCCGATCCTTCCCGCGTGTTCAAGGGCAAGCACCTGCCCGGACACCTGGGCGCAGAGAAGGTTACCGTCCAGAATCTGACTGTTGTCAAAGTGGATGCTGAGAACAATCTGATTGCGATTAAGGGCGCCGTCCCCGGCCCCAACGGCGGATATGTTGTCATCCATGACAGCGTCAAAGCGTAAGGGAAGGAGGAATTCGAATGCCTAAGGTAGCAGTACTTGATATGGCCGGCAAAGAGGTCGGAAGCATCGACCTGTCCGAGGCCGTATTTGGAATGGAACCCAATAAGAGCGTCATGCTCCATATGGTGAAGAATTATCTGGCCAACCAGCGCCAGGGCACCCAGTCCGCTCTGACCCGCGCGGAGGTTTCCGGCGGCGGCAAGAAGCCGTGGCGTCAGAAGGGCACGGGCCACGCGCGTCAGGGCTCCACCCGCGCTCCGCAGTGGACCCACGGCGGCATCGTGTTTGCGCCGAAGCCGCGCGACTACAGCTACACCGTGAATAAGAAGGTCAGACGCCTGGCCATGAAGTCCGCGTTCTCCGCCAAGGTGGCCGGAAACGAGATGGTCGTTATCGACGCCATCACGATGGACGAGTACAAGACCAAGACGATCGCCGCGATGCTCAAGGCTGTCGGAGCCGAGAAGAAGGCCCTCATCGTTCTCCCTGAGGTCAACGAGAAGGTCATCGCCTCCGCCGCGAACATCCCGGGCGTCAAGACCGCCCAGGTCAACACCTTAAACGTGTACGACATCCTCAACGCTGACATGTTCATCGTTGCGAAGGACGCCGTCGCCAAGATCGAGGAGGTGTATGCATAATGGCAGCTCAGGATATTATCGTGCGCCCCATTATCACCGAGAAAAGCATGGCCGGCCTTGGCATGAAGAAGTACACCTTCGAGGTTGCCAAGAGCGCCACCAAGGTTGATATCGCCAGAGCCGTGGAAGAGCTCTTCGGCGTGAAGGTTTCGAAGGTCAACACCCTGAACGTGCGCGGACATTTCCGCCGTCAGGGCCGCAGCGAGGGCTACACCTCCGCGTGGAAGAAGGCCGTTGTGACCCTCACCGAGGACAGCAAGACCATCGAGTTCTTTGAAGGCATGATGTAAGCCGGGAAATCCCTGGAATACAAAGCTTGGTTTGACGCGGGCCGCGTCCTGCGTCAAAGGCATGGATGGGGGACCGGCATTCCCCCGCAAAGCCATCATGAGGAGTGTGAAACCGAATGCCTATTATCAATTTCAAGCCGAATACGGCAGGCAGACGCAACATGTCGGTGACGGATTATTCCGAGCTGAGCAAGGTTGCCCCCGAGAAGAGCCTGCTGGCTCCCCTGAATCATAAATCCGGCCGCAACAGCTACGGCCGCATCACCGTCCGTCATCGCGGCGGCGGAAACCGCAAGAAGTACCGCATCATCGATTTCAAGCGCCAGAAGGCCGGCGTGAAGGCCACCGTGCAGACGATCGAGTACGATCCGAACCGCTCCGCCTTCATCGCTCTCGTTCAGTACGAGGACGGCGAGAAGCGCTATATCATCGCTCCGAACGGCCTGAAGGTCGGCGACGTTGTCGTCTCCGGCGCCGACGCGGACATTAAGCCCGGCAACGCGCTTCCGCTCGGCAGCATCCCGGTCGGTACCTTCATCCACAACGTTGAGCTTTATCCCGGCAAGGGCGCTCAGCTCGCCCGCGCCGCCGGCAACATGGCTCAGCTCATGGCGAAGGAGAACGGCCTCGCGCTGCTCAGACTGCCTTCCGGCGAGCTGCGCAACGTCAGCGTCACCTGCATGGCCACCATCGGCCAGGTCAGCAACATCGACCACGAGAATGTGAAGATCGGCAAGGCCGGCCGCAAGCGCCACATGGGCTGGAGACCGACCGTCCGCGGCTCCGTCATGAACCCGAACGACCATCCGCACGGCGGCGGCGAGGGCAAGAGCCCGATCGGCCATCCCGGCCCGCTGACTCCGTGGGGCAAGCCGGCTCTCGGTTACAAGACCCGCGCCCACCACAACCGCTCCGATAAGTTTATCGTGAAGCGCAGAAACGGCAAATAAGGCGTGCAGAAAGGAGCTTACGAATTATGAGCAGAAGCTTGAAGAAGGGTCCTTATGTACAGCCTGTGCTGCTCAAGAGGATTCAGGAAATGAACGCGGCCGGCGAGAAGAAAATCGTCAAGACCTGGAGCAGGTCTTCCATGATTTTCCCGGATTTCGTGGGCCACACCATTGCCGTCCACGACGGCCGCAAGCATGTGCCGGTGTATATCACCGAGGACATGGTGGGACACAAGCTGGGCGAGTTCGCCCCCACCCGCACCTTTAAGGGCCACGCGGGCGCCAAGACCTCCAAGTCCAAGTAAGGTCTGAAAGGAGTGTATAGCATGGAAGC
>ERZ1673738.1604-NODE-1604-length-33166-cov-5.648908_pt1 | contig 33166 bp, 29 predicted proteins | sample MGYA00580198_ERZ1673738 | MGnify/ENA primary metagenome ERZ1673738 (study PRJEB41218, sample SAMN15661784) | gut metagenome | host: Homo sapiens | place: Canada: London | collected 2015-08-20/2019-03-30 | study: EMG produced TPA metagenomics assembly of...
CCGACTCTGAGCCTGTTGAATTCTTGTTGTAATAGTTGTAATAGATGAAGCGGTGCTAAGGATGCGCAAAACAGATAGTAGCACGCATCAGACGATTATGTACTTCAGATTGCTTTGCTCAAAGAGGCTAATCCAGTTTCCACCTATATCGCTGTCTGTAATTACCATGTCGAAATCTGAAAGATTTGAGAACATGCAGGGACGCATTTTGCCGAACTTCGATGAGTCGACCAGTAGAATTCTTGTGGATGATGAGTTGATAGCCGCCTTCTTGTACATAAATTCATACGGCTCGATGCATGAAAGGTTTCCTTTTGAAGTTACTCCAGCTGCTGCCATAAAGCACTTGTTGATATTCAGTCTGGATATAAGCGCGACTCCTTCGGGAGAGTCGAAAAGCTCAGTGTTCCTGTGGTAAAATCCGCCGCCGCAAATGAGAGAGATGTTGCTTCTGTTCTGGCAGGCAACCATAGTGTTCAGGGTGTAGCCCACTACCGTGATGGGAAAGTCCAGATTTAAGTGCTTGAGCATACACTCTGTGGTGGAACCCGTATCTATCAGAATGATATCATTCGGCTCAATGAGCTTGCAGGCCTCCAGACCGATTGCCTCCTTGCTGCCGGACATGCTCTGTCTCTCGTCGTGAATGAATTACCCCCACTACCTCGACCTGCGCGACTCCAAGTCCGTCACCAAGTGCGTGGAGGACGTCATCGCGCACTTCGGCAAGATCGACATTCTGGTCAACTCCGGCGGCACCGGCGGCTCCGGCGACCCGGCGACCATGACCGATGAGCAGTGGGCCCACGTGGTCGATACCGACCTGACTGGCCTGTTCTATCTCTGCCGCGACGTCGCGCGCCTGTCCATGATCCCCAACAACTATGGCCGCATCGTCAACGTCTCTTCCATCCACGGCTTCGTCTCCAGAAAGAACGTCTGGACCGCACCGTACTGCGCTTCCAAGGGCGGCGTGCACATGATGACCAAGGCCATGGCAAACGACTGGGGCAAGTACAACATCACCGTCAACTGCATCGCGCCGGGCTACTTCCCGACCGAGCTGACCGAGAAGTTCATCGACTCCGACGCTTTTGTGCAGCTGCACAAGGACCGCTGCCCGAAAGAGCGCCACGGCATCCTCGGCGAGATGGACGGCCTGTGTGTTTACTTCGCCGCGCCCTGCTGCACGTACACGACCGGCCAGATCGTCGCGGTCGACGGCGGCTGGACCTGCAACTGACGCATCCGCTCAGATAACTACGGAGATATAAGGAGAAAGATATGGACAAGGCAATCAAAACACCGAATCGCACAGGTATTCTGGTACGTGCCCTGATCGTGCTCGCCATGTGCGGCATCGTTAACTCCGCGGCCGTTTTCGTCTCCCCGATGGCAAAGCACTTCGGCTGGACGACGGAAGCCATTGCCGGCGTCGCCACCTATATGGCCTTCATGCAGACGCCCGGCCACATCCTCAGCGGCTGGCTGCTCGGCAAGATCGGCGCCAAGAAAACGCTCATCCTCGGCTGCATCCTGCTGGGCCTCGCGTTCCTGCTGTCCGGCATGGTCCCCTCCGGCTCCCCCTGGATGCTGTACATCACCTTCAGCGTCCTGCAGGGTCTCGGTGTCGGCTTCACGTACACCGGCAGCACCTACTGCGCGACCGGCTGGTACCCCGACAAGCGCGGTTTTGCCTCCGGCCTGTGCATGGCCTTTAACGGCGGCTCCGCCACCTTCCTCGCGCCCCTGATCGTCAAGCTCATCGGCAGCATCGGCATCATCGTCACGCTCTACATCGTCGGCGGCGCGATCATCGTCATCGGCATCTGCGCGGCCATCGGTCTCAAGAGCGCCCCGGTGGGCTATGCCCCGGCTGGCTGGAAGGCCAAGGCGGACGATCCCAAGCTCGCAGCCACGCAGCTCGAGAGCCTGACGCCCGGCCAGGCGTTCCGGACCCGCGGCTACTGGCACCTGTTCCTCGGCTACGGTCTGTTCCCGACCATGTACATCATCTGCTACCCCCGCTTCTCCGTTCTCATTTCGGACGCGGGCTACTCGCTCAACGCTGCCACCATCGGCGTGTCGATCTACTCGATCTGCAACGTCATCGGCCGTTTCGGCATGGGCGCGCTCATCGACAAGCTCGGCTACCGCAAGGTCTATACGATCTGCGGCATCTGCTCCATTGCCTCTTCGGTCTGCCTGATGTTTGCCCACAGCCTGGCCATGTTCTACATTGCCTATGTCCTGCTGGCGGTCGGCTTCGGCGCGACGAACTGCTGCCACCCGGTCGCCGTTCAGGAGACCTATGGCTCCAAGTATGCTGGCGGCATCTTCGGCATCTGCATGCTCGGCTACATGATCATCTGCACCTTCATCAGCCCGAAGATCAGCTCGGCGCTCGTCAAGGCCACTGGCGGCAGCTACACTGCCTCCATGATCTATGCCATCATCGCCTGCATCATTGCCGTCGTCTTCTACACCACCATCCCCCAGCCCAAGAGACGCACGCTGGCAGAGGTTGCTGCAGAAGAAAAAGCCGCGCAGGAGAAGGCCGCGCAGGCCTGATTCGCGCAGCATCATCCTCAGACCATCCTCCCCTCTTTTTTGTGGCATGACCGGTTTTCTCTTTCTCCGGTCATGCCGCACTGAAAGCGGAGAGACCGACATCAATACGAAAGGTAGCATCCTATGGGCGTAGTTGGTTGTATTCTCGGCTTCCTTGTCGTTATCTATCTTTGCTACAAGGACTGGTCCGTATATATTGCTTCGATCGTGGGCGCGGCGGTCGTGATCGCATTTAACGTGCTCCCGTTCATGGACACGCTGCTCGACTCCTATGTCAACGGCATGTTCGTCCCGATCAAAAGCTTCTTCTTCCTGCTGCTGTTTGGCAGCATTCAGTCAAAGATCTATTCGGAGAGCGGCGCGGCCTTCTCCATCGCCGATACGATCATGAGTAAGCTTCTGCGGCCCGGCGCCAGCAACACAAAGAAAAATGTGATTGCGGTTGCGGTCATCGTGGCCATCGGCATCATTCTCTGCATGGGCGGCATCAATGCCAGTGTGTTCATCGTGCTCATGTACCCGGTCGCACTTACAATCTTTGAATATTGCGACATTCCCAAGCGCTTTATCCTCGGCGTGCTCGCCGCGGCGTCCTATACGTTTACGCTGACCATGCCCGGCAGCCCGCAGGTGACCAACGTCGCCGCCATGACCGCCCTCGGCACGGCGGCGGATGTGGCGCTCGTCCCCGGCCTTGTCGGCGCGGCGGTCGAAGTCGTCGTCATCATCGTCCTGATGAATATCTACATCAACAAGGCGCGGGCCAAGGGCGAGCATTTTGAGCTCCACCCGCTCGATCCGCACTATGACAAGAACACGCCGCGGCCGAATTTCTGGATCGCGCTCATTCCGCTGGTCGCGCTCTTTGTCACCTTCAACATCCTGAAGATCAACATCAACATCTGCGTGATCGGCAGCACCGTTTTGTCCATCCTGCTGTTCTGGAAGCAGCTCAAGGCGAAGAACCTGCGCGAGCTCATCAGCACCGGTGCAGCGGACTCCATCCACATGTCGCTGACGGTCGCGGCCATCTGCGGCTTTGCCGGCGTCGTGACCAACACGGAAGCATTTACGACCATGCTCAATGCCATCACCGGCATCAACATGTCCCCGATGCTGATCTGCGCCGTGGTCGTCGCCGTCATGTGCATGCTTACCGGCGGTTCCTCCACCGGCCAGCTGATCTCTCTGCCGCTCATCGCACCGAAGCTGCTCGATCTCGGGCTTAATGTCAATGCGATCCACCGCATCGCCTGCTTTGCCGCGACGACGCTCGATTCCATGCCGTACTCCGGCGCCATCCTGATGCTGCTGCCGATGTGCCGTATGAAGCTCAAGGAGATTTATCCGCCCATGTTTATCACAACGGTCATCGCTACGACCTGCGGCACGATTGCCGTCATCGTGATGTGCGCGCTGTTCCCCGGCCTCTGCTGATGTGCATGTGCGCGAGCGTATGTCCCCAACCGCCCCGAAGGCTGATGGCCTTTGGGGCGGCCGTTCTTTGTGCCGCAAAAATGCTCTCCGGACGGAAATCCGTCCGGAGGGCGTTCGGTTATCTGTTTATAGACGGACAGTCAGGCGCCATCGCGCCCACAAGCCTCGGCGTGCAGATAGTGTCCGCCGTCATCCGCTCCATCGGTTGGGGCCTGCTGGCTGCGCTCATCCACTCCGTGGTCGGCAATGCCATCGAGTATGGCCACTGGCGCACCAGTCACAAGGTGTCCGGCACGGCCTATGCCGCCCAAGGCGTCGGCAACAAGCTCGGCGTACTCATCGGCAGCGGCGTTACGACGCTCATCCTCGGTGCCTCCGGTTACGACGGCGCTGCGACCACGCAGGTCGCCTCCGTGCTCAATACCATCAAGGATGTGTACCTGTACCTGCTGTTGGGTTTCGCCGTTGTGATCTTCGTCATCATGTGCTTCTACAAGCTCAACAGCAAGAACTATGACCGCATCGTCTCCGAGCTGGAGCGGGGGCACTATCATCCCAACGCGAAGTACACCCCGTTCAGCGAAGCATAATACAGCGTTTTCAAACAAACAGACACCCGATGCCCAGAATGTACGAAAAGTTCCGGGCGTCACGGCTTTTGGCCGGGCCCGCCGCCTTGCGCTGCACGGCGATTTGTGCTATCCTGCGCGTGGGGTGATATGATGAAAATTCTCATGATCAACGGCAGCCCGCATCCGCGCGGCTGCACATACACCGCCCTGCACGAAATGGAGCGGGTGCTGCGCGCAGCCGGTGCCGAGGTGCAGATCCTGACCGTCGGTGCCGAGCAGATGGGCGGCTGCGTGGCCTGCGGCGGCTGCCGTGCGACCGGGCGCTGCGTGCGCGGCGGCCTGGTGAACGACGCCATCGGCGCGATGGAGACGGCCGATGCGCTCGTGCTCGCGTCCCCGGTGCACTATGCCGGGATCTCCGGCGCGATGTCGGCCTTTTGCGACCGGCTGTTTTATGCCTCCGACGGCTGGGCAAACAAGCCCTGCGCGTGCGTTGTCTCGGCGCGCCGCGCGGGCACGACGGCGGCGCTCGATCAGCTGGTCAAGTACCCGATGATCTCGAACATGCCGGTCGTCTCCTCGCAGTACTGGCCGATGGTGCACGGTGCGTGTCCGGAGGACGCCGCGCAGGATGCGGAAGGGCTGCAGACCATGCGCCAGCTCGCGCGCAACCTGCTCTGGCTGGTGCGGTGCATCGCCGCCGGTGACGCGGCGGGCGTTGCGCGCCCGGAGACGGAAGTGCGCACATTCACCAATTTCATCCGCTGATTTTCGGCAGTATGACAAAAGACCAGCCGCCGCAGGCGATGCCTGCGGCGGCTGGTCTCGTATTTGGGGAAGTGTGCTCAGCCGTGCTTTTTCACCCGGCGCTTGCCGGTCATGTGCTCCACGGTCAGGCACAGCACGGTCGTGCGCGGGATGACCGCCGTGGAAAACGGGAAGTCCGGCGCGCGGTACTGCGCCATGAGCGCACGCAGCGCGTGCTCCTTGCCGCTGTCCGGCACGACGGTGATGCGCCCCTGACCGATGACGCTCTCATACGTCATGGTGCAGTTGCCGTGCTCGTCGTCGAGGATGAGGCCGTGCCCGCGGTCCATCTCGAACGATGCGTTCGGGTTTCTGGCGATGAGGTCATACTTCGTGCCGGTATCCGCACCGTGAAAGTACAGCCGGACGGTCTCGCCGCCGACCTCAAGGCCGAAGTTCAGCGGCAGGATGTAGGGATACGGCTCGTCGTGCAATGCGAGGCGGCACACGTCGCACCCGCGCATGACGGCGATGAGCTCGTCAAAATCTGTGATCTCGCGATCTGCTCTGCGCATGAAAATGCTCCTTTCCGATCAGCCGATGGGCGTGCCGAGACGCGCCAGCACGTCCTGAAAATACTCCGGCAGCGGGCAGGTGAACGTCACAAGCTTGCCTGTGCGCGGGTGGATGAATCGCAGCGCGCGCGCGTGCAGGCACTGTCCGCTCAACCCCTTTTCCGGCCGCTTGTGGCCGTAGACCAGATCGCCGAGCAGGGGGTGGCCGATGTGCGCCATGTGCACGCGGATCTGGTGTGTGCGGCCGGTCTCGAGCTCGCAGCGGATATGCGTGTAGCCGTTGTAGCGCGCGATGACCGACCAGTGCGTGACGGCGCGGCGGGCGTTTTTGGATGTCACGGCCATGCGCTTGCGGTCCGTCGGGTGGCGGCCGATGGGCGCATCGACCGTGCCGGCATCTTCACGCAGATTGCCGCAGACAACGGCCTCATACGTGCGGGCCATGGTGTGGTCAGCCAGCTGCGCCGAGAGCGCGAGGTGCGCAAAGTCGTTTTTCGCCGCGACGAGCAGACCGGACGTGTCCTTGTCGATGCGGTGTACGATGCCGGGCCGCCGCTCCCCGCCGACGCCGGAGAGACTCTCCCCGCAGTGGGCGAGCAGGGCGTTGACGAGCGTGCCGTCCTCGTGGCCGGGCGCAGGGTGCACGACCATGCCGCGCGGCTTGTTGACGACGATGAGGTCGTCGTCCTCATACACCACGTCCAGCGGCAGATCCTGCGCCACGAGCGCCGAGGGCGCGGCGTCCGGCAGCGTGACGACAAACGTGTCGCCGGGGACGGTTCTGTAGTTTTTCTTCACGGGCGCGCCGTCTTTTGTCACCGCGCCCTGCGCGAGCAGCCGCTGGGCGGCGCTGCGCGTGAGCCCGGGCAAAGAGCGCGCGAGGAGAGCGTCGATCCGCTCGGCGCTCTCCTGTGTTTGAATCGTTCGTTGTTCCATTAGAAATCCGAAAACTCCGCCAAAATGTCGTCGAGTGAGTACGCTGCGCCGTCGGCACTGTCGTCCGTGGCATCGTCCGGCTTGGGCGTTTCCGGCTCGGCGGGCGCAGCAGGTGTGCTGTTGAGATAGGCCAGCAGCGGATCCGCCGCCTCGGCCGCAGGCTGCGCCGCCGGTTTGGGTTGCGCGGGGGCTGCCGCCTCGGGCGCGGCGGGTGCTGCCGGTTTGGGTGCGGCGGGTGTCACCGGCTGCGCGGCGACGGGCGCGCGGTCCCACGCGGCGAAGAGATCGTCCTTCGCCGGAGCGGCTTCCGGCGCGGCGGCAGCGGGTGCGGCGTTCGGCACGGGCTTCGCGTTCGCTTCGGGCGCGGCGTCGGGCCTGCGCCTTGCGGGCAGGTGCAGCCTGTGCGCCTTGGGTGCGTCATGCGCTGCGCCGGTGCGCTGCTTACGCGCGGCTTTCGGCGCGGCGTCATCCGCACCGTCGTCCCCGCGGTAGAAGATCACGTGCAGGCACAGCGTGATGCCGGCCACGACGATGAACACGTCCGCCAGATTGAACACGGCGAAGCGCACGAAGAGGAAATTGAACATGTCCACGACGTAGCCGCTGAGGATGCGGTCGATGCAGTTGCCGACCGCACCGGCGAGCACCAGCACGACCGACCAGCGGCCGACCTTGCCGTGCACGACGTTGCGCCGCAGGCAGAACACCGCGATGGCGGCGAACACGAGCGTGAAGAGGATGAAGATCCAGTGCGGCGCGTGCTCGAGCATGCTGAACGCGGCGCCGTTGTTGTGGATGTTCGTCAGCTCCAGCACGCCCGGAATGAGCGTGACGTGCCCGGTGTCGAGCGCGATGTTGACGGTGACCCAGTATTTGAGCCCTTGGTCAGCGATGAGGATCAGGATGGCTACGATGGCATACCACATAGCGGTTCCTCGCTTTCGGATCAGGATTTTGGGATCGGGTGATTACTCCGCCTGCTGCGCGGCCACGACCGCGGCGCAGCGCGGGCACAGTCCGGTCTCGGGGTCGGCCTGCTCGGAGTGCATCCAGCAGCGCGGGCACTTGACGCCGGGCGCGTTGCGCACGGAGATGTGCAGACCGGGGAAGTTCGTGCCGGTGCCGGTGACGGCGTCGGCCGGCACATCATCGCCGATGAGCGCCTGCGATACGATCAGCAGCTCCGGCAGGTTCATGCTCTGCACCTCGTCGAGCGCGGCCTTGGCGGCGTCATCGTCGGCGCGCAGCGTCACGGCTGCCTCGAGCGGCTTGCCGATGCGCTTTTCGGCGCGGGCGGCCTCGAGCACACCGTTGACGTCCGAGCGCACGCGGATCAGCTGGTCCCACCGGGCAAGCTCGCTCTCGCTGAGCGCGTAGGCATCGAACGGCTGGTTCATGACGTTGAGCAGCACGTTGCGCGCGTCGTCCTCGGCGCGGTGCGGCATGGCCTGCCAGATCTCGTCGCAGGTGAAGGCGAGGATCGGCGCGAACATCTTCGTCATGCTGTCGAGGATGAGGAACAGCGCCGTCTGCGCGCTGCGGCGCTCGAGTCCGTTGCGCTCGTCGCAGTAGAGGCGGTCCTTGATGATGTCGAGGTAGAAGCTCGAGAGTTCCACGACGCAGAAGTCGTTGATCGCGTGCGAGATCACGTGGAACTCGTAGTTGTCGTATGCCTTGGCCACGCGGCGGATGAGGTCGTTGAGCTTCGTGATCGCCCAGCGGTCGAGCGGGAGCATATCCTCCGGCGCGACGAGGTGCGCGGCGTCAAAGCCGTCAAGGTTGCCGAGGCAGTAGCGCGCGGTGTTGCGGAACTTGAGGTAGTTTTGCGTCAGCTGCTTGAAGATCTCCTTGGAGCAGCGCATATCGGCGTGGTAGTCGGCACTGCCCGCCCAGAGGCGCAGCATATCGGCGCCGAACTCGTTGATGATCTCGGCCGGGTCCATGCCGTTGCCGAGGGACTTGTGCATGGCACGGCCCTCGCCGTCCACGGTCCAGCCGTGGGTCAGGCACTCACGGTACGGAGCGCCCTTGCCGAGCGCGCCGACGGCCACGAGCAGCGACGACTGGAACCAGCCGCGATACTGGTCACCGCCCTCGATATACATATCCGCCGGCCAGAAGCCCTGGTCGCGCTGCATGGCGGCGACGTGGGTAGAGCCGGAATCGAACCAGCCGTCGAGCGTGTCGGTCTCCTGCGTGAAGTGCTTGCCGCCGCAGTGCGGGCAGGTGAAGCCCTCAGGCAGGATGTCGGCCGCCGGACGGTCGAACCAGGCGTTGCTGCCTTCCTTTTCGAACAGCTGCGCGACGGCCTCGATGCTCTCCTCGGTGCAGACGGGCTTGTGGCAGTCGTCGCAGTAGAACACCGGGATCGGCAGACCCCAGCGGCGCTGACGGGAGATGCACCAGTCGGCGCGCTCGCGGATCATGGCGGCCATGCGCTCTTTGCCCCACGCGGGCAGCCAGCGCACGTTCTCGCACGCGGCGACCGCGTCCTCCTTAAAGGAGTCCACGGAGCAGAACCACTGCGGCGTGGCGCGGAAGATGATCGGGCTCTTGCAGCGCCAGCAGTGCGGGTAGCTGTGCACGATGTCCTCGGATGCGAAGAGCGAGCCGGCCGCCTTCATGTCTGCGAGGATGACGGGGTTCGATTCCTCCGTGGACATGCCGGCGTACTTGCCGGCGTAGTCGGTGTGGCGGCCCTGATCGTCCACGGGCACGACCATGTCCATGCCGTAGCGCTTGCAGGTCAGGTAGTCGTCGGCGCCGAAGCCGGGCGCGGTGTGGACGCAGCCGGTGCCGGAGTCCATGGTGACGTAGTCTGCCAGCACCAGACGCGAGGTCTTGGGCAGGAAGGGGTGGTCGGCGAGCATGTTCTCAAAGAATTCGCCCGGGTGCTGCTCGAGCACCTCGTAGCTGTCAAAGCCGCCGATGTGCATGACCTTCTCGGTCAGCGCGTCGGCCATGACGTACACCTCACCGTTGGGCGCCTGGACGAGGTTGTACAGCTCGCGCGGGTTGAGCGCGATGGCGAGGTTGCCGGGCAGGGTCCAGATCGTGGTCGTCCAGATGACGAAAAAGAGCTTGCTGTGCTCGACGTTCGGCAGCTTGCCGAGGTCGTCGTGCATCGGGAACTTCACGTACACGGTCGTGCACGGATCGTCCTGATACTCGATCTCCGCCTCGGCGAGGGCGGTCTCGTCGTGGGCACACCAGTACACCGGCTTGAGGCCCTTGTAGATGTGGCCGTTGCGGTACATCTTGCCGAACACGCGCACCTCTTCGGCCTCAAAGCCCTTGTTCATGGTTTTGTAGGGGTGCTCCCAGTCGGCGACGACACCCATGCGCTTGAAGCCGTCCATCTGGCGGTCGATGTATTTCTGCGCATAATCATGGCAGGCGCTGCGGAAGTCGGCGATGCTCATGGCCTTGTGGTTGAGCTTCTGCTCCTTGATGATGGCGCTCTCGATGGGCATGCCGTGGTTGTCCCAGCCGGGGATGTAGGGCGTGTAGTAGCCGCGCATGGCGTAGGAGCGGACGATGAAGTCCTTGAGCGCTTTGTTGAGCGCGTGGCCCATGTGGATGTTGCCGTTGGAGAACGGAGGGCCGTCGTGCAGGCTGAAGCGCGGCTTGCCGTCGTTCTTTTTGAGCATTTCGTTATACAGATCCATGTCGTTCCAGCGGCGGAGCATATCGGGCTCACGCTTGGCGAGGCCGGCGCGCATGGGGAAGTCTGTTTTCGGCAGGTTGATCGTGGCGTTGAAATCGTTCTTGGACATGGTAAAAATCGTTCTCCTCTCAGAGTGGTTTTCCGTTAAAATTGTGCAGGGCGGTACGGCACCGGCCGTCCCGCCCTGGTTGATTGCTGTTCACTCAGCTGTTGTGCAGAAAGTGATAGAGCTGCGTGGCGTCATCTGCTGCACTGTCGGCCGCGGCATCGTCAGCTTCCACGGGCTGCGCCTCCACGGGGGCGGCGGACACGGTTTCTGCTGCATACACGGGCTCTGCCTGCACAGGCTGCCCGGCGGCCGGAGCTTCCGGCTGCGCGGCGCTCGCGGGCTCGGCCGGCGCGGCGGGCGCAGGCTCGGCAGGTGCGGCGCTCGCGGTCGGGCGCGCAGCCGCGCGCGGCGCGGACGCTGCCTTCGACCCGGCGACACCGTCGAGATACTCGAGCTGCGTCAGGCACAGATTGCGCACATCTTCCAGGAATTTCGCGCAGGAGGTCTTTGCGTTGAGGAGCTTGGCTTCCTCGTTGGCGGTTTCGTGCTGAAGTCCGCCAAGTATTCGGTCGGACGTGTTCTTGGCCTCGCTGAGTATCTTGTCGGCGCGGGCCTGGGCATCGTCCTCTATCTGCTTGCCGACCTTCTGGGCCGACAGTATGGCCAGACGCATGGCGTCTTCACTGGCGCGGTACTCTTCTATCTTATCGACCAGCACCTTCATCTTGCCCTTGAGCACAGCAATCTCCTTCTGCGCGTTGGCAAGCTCGGTGGCCACTTCTTCCTGATAGTTCTGCACAGCGGCCATGTCGTAACCGCCGAACATCGCTTTTTCAAAGGTTTTTTCCCGAATATCCTGAGGAGTCATGATGGTAAGCCTCCATTCTTTCTGATGGTATACTACTCGCGGGGCTGTCAGGGACAGTATGCCCGAATGTTACAGGTGAAACTCGCCCGACTCCATGTCGTCGAGCTGGTCGCCCATGAGGTCGACGTTGAACGGCGTGATGATATACGTCGCGCTGGCGACGCGGCGGATCTTGCCGTCCTGCGCGTAGGCGACGCCGGACAAGAAGTCGATCAGGCGGCGGGCGATGTTCTTGTCCGTCTGCTCCAGATTCATGAGCACGGCGCGGCGATCGCGCAGATGGTCGGCGATCTCGGCCGCGAGCTCAAACTGCTTGGGTGCGACGAGCACGACCTTGAGCTGGCCGCCGCTGTTGAGGTTGACGACCTTGTCGGCCACGCGGCTGTCGCTGCGGGCGGTGTAGCTCGGCGTGGGGCGCTCGGGCTCTCTCACCGGCTCGGAGACCGGGTCGTCGCGGATGAAGGAGCTCTGCTTGGCGGCGGGCGCCGTGCGGCGCGCCGGCCGTGCCGGAGCGGGACGCTCGGGCGCGGGCGCTTCCGCGACCGGGATCGCCTCATCCTCATCGTCGAAAAACTCGTCGTCGTCATCGTACGGACGCGTCATTTTCTTCAGTTCATCCAAAAAGCCCATGCAGGGTCCCCCTTTATCTACCGGCGGCCGCTGTGTTGCCGCTGTGTTCTCTTTTATGTGCGGCGGGCGGCGCTCAGTGCCGGGAATAGTCCCGTGCGCCGAAGATCGACGAGCCGACGCGCACCATGTTCGCACCGGCGGCGATGGCGTCCTCAAAATCCCCGCTCATACCCATGGACAGAAAGTCCATAGAAACATTATCGTATTTTTTTCTGCCGATGTCAACAAAAAGCTCGTGCATTTTCGTAAAATATGCATGATTTCCGTCGGAAGTTTCTGCCACGGGCGGGATCGCCATCAATCCGCGCACGCGGATGTGCGCGCAGGCGGCGGCGGTTTCCAGCAATTGCGGCAGCGCGTCGGGGTCGACGCCGCTCTTGGCGGCCTCGCCGCCGATGTTCACCTCCAGCAGGATATCCTGCACGGTGTCCTGCATGGCGGCGCGCTTTTCGATCATGGCCAGCAGCTCCGGCGAGTCCACCGACTGGATGAGATCGACCTTGCCGACGACCTGCCGCACCTTGTTGGTCTGCAGGTGGCCGATGAAGTGCAGCGGTGCGCCGGTGTAGGCACCCTCGGCGAGCTTTTCGGTCATCTCCTGCACGCGGTTTTCGCCGCAGGCGTCGATCCCGGCGGCGACGGCCTCGCGCACGCGCGCGGCGTCGTTCATCTTTGTCGCTGCCACAAGCGTGATGTCCGCGCCCGTGCGCCCAGAAAGGCGGGCGGCGGCGTCGATGCGCGCGCGGATGGCGGCGATGTTTTCGGCAATGGTGCTCATAGTGGGTGGTGCCTCCTTATTTTATGACCCGTCCGTCGGACAGACCTTTGCCGCTGACGACGATGTCGTTGCCGGCGCGCAGGGCGTTGCTGTCCGCGCTCTGGGCGACGAGACAGTAGCTGTCGGTCTGGTAGATGATCTCGATCGGTTTTTTCTCCAGCTGCGCTGCCGTGACAACGTAGACGAAGGTCTGCCCGTCGTCGTCCATGTGCACGGCCTTGAGCGGTACGCGCAGACCGGTGTGCTCACTGTAGACGACGTCGGCCGTGGCCTTGCGCATGGCCAGCGTGTCGGCCAGCGCATTGTTGCACGCGAACACGACCGCGACCTCGCCGCTGCCGTCCGGTTCGCTCTTGCTGAACACGGTGGCCGAGACCGTGCCGCTGTAGTGCTGCGGGAAGTCGAGCGTGGCGCTGCCGCCCAGATTCAGGCGGTCGGCGTCGGCCTTGCTCATGACGGCAGCGAAGTACCACTTTTTCGCCGTGACGAGCTTGCCGATCGTGTTTGCGGGCGTCGAGGGACTCGTGTGCTCGAGCGCGGCCACGCCGTCTGGCGTGAGGTTTTCAAGCGCCGCCGGGTTCAGCGCCTCATAGCCGTCCACCGTGGAGGTGAACAGCCCTGCCGCCGGTGCGGTGATGCTGCCGCGGCCGACGCCGGTCTTTTCCAGCTGGTGCAGCTCGGCGTTGAGCGCGTCGAGATCGCTCTGCGAGACGGTGCCCGTCGAGGCGCCGAAGAGCAGCGAGCTGAGGTCCATGCAGATGTCGTCAAGCTCGGACGCGCTGCCCGCGGAGACGGCGGCGTTGAGCTGCAGAATGGCGCTGTGGACGCTGCTGTCAAGCTCGGATGCGCCCGAGGCGCTGCCCGCGCGTGACAGCAGGCTCGAGACGTAGGCGATCTCCTTTTTGAGCTCGCGTGCGCGGCTGGCGCTGTCGAGCGCGGCCTTGGAGTCGACGCCGATGGCGATCTCGCCGCCTTTGGCGACCTGCTTGCCGTCGTCCACCGAGAGGGACAAAAACTCCTTGTCCGAGGCGATGACCTGCTCCTCGCGCACGACGATGCCGCTGGCCTGTCCGCCCTCGCTGACGGTCACGAGCACCGCCGGTGCGGTGGAATACGATTGCTGCGTGGAGCGAAACAGGTACACGCCCAGATACACGGCCATGGCCGCGAAGAGCACGAGCATGGCGATGTTCGTAAAGGTATTCGTTTTCTTCAAAGCCTGCCCTCCTTCCGGTGGGGGGCGGCGGGGAGATCACACCTGCAGCTCGAGCGTCACCGCCCGCACCGGGGCGACTGTCGAGATCGCGTGCTTGTAGATCATCTGCTGGCGGCCGTCGGCCTCGATGAGCACGGCAAAGCTGTCAAAGCTGCGTACGATGCCGCGCAGCTGAAACCCGTTCATGAGAAACAGGGTCACGGGGATCTTCTCCCGCCGGATGTAATTGAGGAATGTGTCCTGAAGATTCTGTGTCTTTTGCATGATCGCCGCTCCTTTTGCCGGAGCGGACATATGTCGACTTATCATAGCACAAACTGCCGCTCCGTGAAATAGTGAATTTATACAAATCCGGCGAAAATGGCAGTTTTCTCCGCATCTGTACAGGCCACTATTCTATACCGCGCCCGGCCAAGAATTGCGTCGAACGGCGGCAGGCCAGGTCCATGTCCGGCGTTTTTTCGTGCCGCAGCCAGAACAGCTGCGCATCGCGCCGCAGCCATGTCAGCTGGCGCTTTGCGTACTGCCGCGAGGCGAGCCGGATGGCGTCCGCAGCCTCCTGCGCCGTTGCCTCGCCGCGCACGGCGGCGACGGCCTCCTTGTAGCCGATGGCCTGCATGGCCGTGCAGTCAGCCGGGATGCCGGCGGCCAGCAGCGCGCGCACTTCGTCGAGCAGCCCCTGCTGCATCATGGCGTCCACGCGCCGGTCGATGCGCGCATAGAGATCCTGCCGGTCTGCGAACGTGAGCGCGATCTTCGCCGCGTCGTAGCGCGGCGGCACGGCGCGGGTCTCGGCGTCGTGCTGCGTGATGGTCTTGCCCGTGAGGATGTAGACCTCCATCGCGCGCACGATGCGCTTTTTGTCCGCGGGGTGGAGCTTTGCCGCGCGCTCGGGGTCAAATTTGCGCAGCTCACCGAGCAGGCCCTCGCCGCCGATCTCGTCGTAGCGCTCGTTCAGCTCCTGCCGCAGCGCGGTGTCGGCCGTGCCGTCGGCAAAGGTGCGCCCGGCGATGAGCGAGTCGATGTAAAGCCCCGTCCCGCCGACGACGATCGGCAGTTTTCCGCGCGCGAGAATGTCATCTACACAGGCGGAAGCTTCCGCCGCGTAGCGTGAGACGGAGTAGTTCTCCGTCGGGTCGGCGATGTCGATCATGTGGTGCGGCACGCCCTGCATCTCCTCCGGCGTGGGCTTGGCCGTGCCGATGTCCATGCCGCGGTAGATCTGCATCGAGTCGGCCGAGACGACCTCGCCTCCGAGCCGCTGCGCGAGCATGACGCCCAGCGCGGTCTTGCCCGAGGCGGTCGGGCCGGTAATGACGACCAGTTTTGGCTGCATCCGGCAGCCTCCTTTCTATAAGAGCAAATTCAGAAAGAATGTGTTGAAAAGTATTAGAAATGTGTTAAAATGAGACCATATCCCAGTATTCAAGAAGGTGAACCCATGAAGATCAAAATTTCTGCCGACAGCACCTGCGATCTCTCGCCGGAGCTGATCGCGCGCTACAACATCGGCATCACGCCGCTGTACATCGTGCGCGGCGACGAGACGCTGCGCGACGGCATCGATGTGCGTCCGGAAGAGCTCTACGCCTACGCGAAGGCCACGGGCAAGCTCTGCCAGACCGCAGCGGTGAACGTGTCGGACTATTATGCGTATTTCAGCGCGGCGCGCGCCGAGTATGACGCCGTGATCCACTTCACGATCTCGAGCGATATGTCCGGCTGCTATCAGAACGCCTGCATCGCGGCGCGGGAGTTTACGAATGTCTACCCCGTGGACGCGCGCAACCTCTCGACTGGCATCGGTCATCTGGTGCTCGACGCGGCCGAGATGGCCGCGCAGGGCATGGATGCGGCCGACATCGCGGCGGCGCTGGAGAAAAAGCGCGAGAAGCTCGATGTCAGCTTCGTGCTCGACACGCTCGATTATCTCGTGCGCGGCGGGCGCTGCTCGTCACTCGCGGCGCTGAGCGCCAATTTTCTGCATCTCAAGCCGTGCATCGAGGTCAAGGACGGGAAAATGGGCGTCGGCCGCAAGTACCGCGGCAAGCTCGAAAAGTGCTATGTGCAGTATATCGAGGACCGGCTCAAGGGCCGCGACGATATCGACTGCCACCGCATCTTCATCACGGATTCCGGCATCGACGAGGCCACGTGGCAGGAGCTCGAGCGCGTCGTGCGCGCGTGCCAGCCGTTTGAGGAAGTGTACCACACGCGGGCCGGCTGCACGGTGTCGAACCACTGCGGCCCCGGCTGCATGGGCATTTTGTACTACCACAAGTAAACACAGTTGTGCAGTCTGACAGGGAGCGCGTTGCGCTCCCTGTTTCTCTGCCCAAAAGGATTACTTTTGGGCAGAGAACTGCGGCCTGACTGCATCGCACGCGCTGTCCGCCTGCGGCGGACGGCGCGCACGTTTGCAGGCCGAGCGGTATTTTCTCCGCCGCACATGTCGCCGGAGAAAATGGCCGGACTTTCTTTCGCCGCGCCATTGGCGAAAGGCGGCGCGCACGTTTGATCAACCGAGGGGGAGCGCATCGCGCTCCCTGTTTTTACACGATGCGCTTGAAGAGCTTGTCCAGCTCCCGGCGCGTGAGCGTCACGGCGACGGGGCGTCCGTGCGGGCAGTATTTCACCTCGCCCGCGCACACCGCGTCCGCCAGACGCAGCAGCTCCTCGGGCTCTGTCTGCCAGCCGGCCTTGATGGCCGCCTTGCACGCCACGGTCTTGAGCACCTCGTCGCGCACGGCCTGCGCGTCCGTGTGCGCGCCGTGGCGCAGCTGCGCGCAGATCTCCTCGAGTGCGGGCAGCGCGTCGCCCGCGTCGATCTGGGCGGGCACGCCGCGCAGGATGTAGTCGCTGCGGCCGAACGGCTCGAGCGTGAAGCCGAGCTCCGCGAGCGTGTCGCCGTGCTGCTGCAGCACCTCCGCGTCGCTCGCGTCGGGCGTGAAGGGCAGCGGCTCGAGCAGCGTCTGCGACGGGATGTCGGCAGGGTTCTGGCGCAGACGGTCAAAATTGATGCGCTCGTGCGCCGCGTGCTTGTCGATGAGGATGAGCGTGTCGCCCTTTTCCACGAGGATATAGGTGTGCATCGCCTCACCGATCAGGCGGGCGGGCGGCGTCTCCGGCGGCACGGCGCGCGCGAGCGGCGACGGGGTCTCCAGCTCGGCGGGCTCGGGCTCAAGCGCGGTCTGCACGCCCTGCACGACCGGCTTCGGCATGGGCGGCTGCGGCGCTGTGCGTGCGGGCGCGGGGAATACCGGCGGCGGCGTCACGCGCGGCGCTGCAAAGGCCGACGCCGTCGGCGAGCGGAACGAGACCGCCTCCTCCGCCGGGGCGGCGGGGGCAGAGGTGCGCGCGCCGGAACATACCGGCGCCGCGGGTGCTGCGCTCCGGCTCGGCGCGGCGGGCCGGAAGGGGTCTGCCTTGGGCGCGGGCGCGGATGCCGGCTCGGGCTCGGGCTTGGGCACGCTCGGCTTCGGCGCTGCGGCTGCGGGGGCGCGCTCTGCCTCGAGCGCTGCGCGCGCGCCGTAATATACGGCGTCGAACACCGCGCGCTCGTGCGAGAATTTCACCTCGGTCTTTGCCGGGTGGACGTTCACGTCCACGGCCGCGCAGCTGAGCTCCACATACAGCACGCACGCGGGAAACCGCCCCACGAGCAGCGTGTTGCGGTAGGCCTGCTCGAGCGCGGCCTGCAGCGCGGCGGATCTGATCCAGCGGCCGTTGCAGAAAAAATGCTGCTGCGCGCGGCTGCCGCGCCCGGCGGCGGGGGAGGAGATGAAGCCGTGCACGCGCACGCCGTCGACCTCGCTCTCGCAGGGCAGAAGCGTCTTTGCCAGCTCGCGCCCGAGCAGGCTGTACACGCAGCTGTCGAGCTTGTTGTCGCCGGGGGAGAAAAACAGCTCCTCCCCGTCGCGGATGCAGCGCACGGACACATCCGGCCGGCCGAGCGCGCACCGCAGCGCGGCGGCGGCGCAGGCGGCGCCCTCCGCGCGGTCGGTCTTGAGAAACTTGCGCCGGGCGGGCGTGTTGTAAAACAGGTCGCGCACGATCATCGTCGTGCCCTCGGGGCAGCCGGTCTCGTACATGTCCTGGATCTCGCCCGCGTCGAGCGTCATGTGCGTGCCGCCCGGCGCGCCGCGCCGCCGCGTCGTGAGCGTGATGTGCGACACGGCGCTGATGGCGGCCAGCGCCTCACCGCGAAAGCCCATCGTGCCGATGGCCTCGAGCCCCTGCGCATCGTGCAGCTTGCTCGTCGCGTGGCGCAAAAACGCGATGCCCGCGTCCTCGGGCGTCATGCCGCAGCCGTCGTCGGTCACGCGCAGGTAGGTCGCGCCGCCGCCGCGCAGCTCCACCGTCACGGTGCGGGCCCCGGCGTCGAACGCATTTTCCACCAGCTCCTTGACCACGGAGGCGGGCCGCTCGACGACCTCGCCCGCGGCGATCAGATCCGCAAGGTGCGGAGAGAGAATTTGAATATCGGGCATGGTTTGCCCTCCTTTGTGCACAGTCCGCGGGAAGCGAGCTTCCCGCGCGTATATTATAAAGGATTGGCATTGAAAATTCCACCGCGAAATGCTACAATATTCTATCACACTTCAAATTTTACCCGGATATATCCGGATAGGCAGGAGCATTGCATGAGCTATCAGAGAGTAGAGATCCCCGAATCGGACATCCAGCGCCAGCTGGACATCTGCGCGCAGCTGCGCGCGCATTTTTCCGCCGGCGGCCGTCAGCCGCTGGCCATGGTCGACACCTACGGCTGCCAGCAGAACGAGGCCGACAGCGAAAAGCTGCGCGGCTATCTGCGCGCCATGGGCTTCGACTTCACATCCGATGAATTCGCGGCCGATGTCATCGTCATGAACACCTGCGCCGTGCGCGAGCACGCCGAGACGCGCGTGTTCGGAAACGTCGGCGCGCTGACGCACACCAAGGCGCGCAATCCCGAGCAGATCATCGCGGTCTGCGGCTGCATGGCGCAGCAGGAGCACGTGGCCGAGAAGCTGAAAAAGTCCTACCGCATCGTTGACCTCGTCTTCGGACCGCATGAGCTGTGGCGCTTCCCGGAGCTGCTGCGCAGCGTCTGCACCGAGCACCGGCGCGTGTTCGCCATTGATTCGGCGGACGGCAGCGTCGCCGAGGGCATCCCGCGGCAGCGCGACGGCAGCGTCAAGGCGTGGCTGTCGATCATGTACGGGTGCAACAACTTCTGCACCTACTGCATCGTGCCGTATGTGCGCGGGCGCGAGCGCTCCCGCCACCCGGAGGAGATCGTGCAAGAGGCGCGCGAGCTCGTTGCGGCGGGATACAAGGACATCACGCTGCTGGGGCAGAATGTCGATTCCTACGGCCGCGACCTCGACGAGGACGTGGACTTTGCCGACCTCATCCGCAGCATCAACGCCATCCCGGGCGACTTTGTCATCCGCTTCATGAGCAGCCACCCGAAGGACGCGACGGAAAAGCTCTTTCGCGCCATGGCCGAGTGCGAAAAGTGCGCGCACCAGATGCACCTGCCCGTGCAGAGCGGCAACGACCGCGTCCTGCACGCGATGAACCGCGGCTACACGCGCGAGAAATATCTGGCGCAGGTGGCGCTTGCGCGGCAGTATATGCCCGACCTCGTGCTCACGACGGACATCATCGTGGGCTTTCCCGGCGAGACGGACGAAGAGTTTCAGGACACGCTCTCGCTCGTCGAGACCGTGCGCTATGACGCGATGTTCACCTTCATCTATTCGCCGCGCGTCGGCACGCCGGCGGCAAAGATGCCCGACCCCTACACCCGCGCACAGAAGCAGGTGCGCTTTGACGCGCTCGTCGCGTCGGCCAACGCCATCTCCGAGCAGAAGCACCGCGCCTATGAGGGCAGCGTGCAGCGCGTGCTCGTCGACGGGGCGGACGGCCGGGGCGACTATCCGCTCACGGCGCGCACGAAGGGCGGCCGGCTGGTGCATATGCGCGGCGACGAGACGCTTGTCGGGCAGTTCGTGGACGTGAAGATTACCGGCAGCAACACATGGGCGCTCTACGGTGAGGAGGCGTGACATGGCGGAACTGACGCCGATGAAGCGGCAATATTACGAGATCAAGCAGCGCAATCCCGACTGCCTGCTGTTTTTCCGGCTGGGCGATTTTTATGAGATGTTCGACGACGATGCGCGCCGTGCCGCGCGTGAGCTCGACCTCACGCTCACGACGCGCGACCGCAACGTCGAAGACCCCGCCGAGCGCACGCCCATGTGCGGCGTGCCGTACCACTCGGCCGAGGCGTACATCGGCCGCCTGATCGCCAAGGGCTATAAGGTGGCCATCTGCGAGCAGATGGAGGATCCCGCGCTTGCCAAGGGGCTGGTCGAGCGGGACATCATCCGCATCATCACGCCCGGCACGGTCACGGAGTCCTCGATGCTCGAGGAGAACAAGTCGAACTATCTCGGCGCGGTGTATCTGAGCGCGCAGTCCGGCGGCACGGCGTTCTGCGACCTCTCGACGGGGGAGTTCTGCGCCGCGAGCTACCCGGCCGACGCCGTGAGCCACATCCTCAACGAGCTCGGGCGCTTTGCCCCGCGCGAGGCCGTATGCGCCGACGCGGCGGCGGAAAATGACGACATCCGCACCTTCCTCACCAAGCGCCTCGGCAGTCTGGTCGAGGCGGGCGGCGACCGGTTTGAATACATGGCGGCGGCTGCGCGCGTGTGCGAGCAGTTCGGTGTGCAGAGTACGGATGCGCTCGGCCTCGGCGAGGCGCCGGCGGCCGTGTGCGCGGCCGGCGCGCTGCTGGCCTACCTGCACGAGACGCAAAAGTGCGACCTCGGCCACATCCGGCGGCTGGAGCTGCTGGGTGACGACCACTACATGGAGCTCGACTACACCACGCGCCGCAATCTGGAGCTGACGGAAAACCTCCGCTCCGGCGAAAAGCGCGGCAGCCTCCTCTGGGTGCTCGACAAGACGAAAACGCCCATGGGCGGCCGCCTGCTGCGCACCTGGGTCGAGCGTCCGCTGCTGAGCCCCGTGCAGATCCGCCGCCGCCTCGGCGCGGTGGAGGAGCTGGTGGGCGACAATGTCCTGCGCAGCGAGCTGATCTGCTGCCTGCGGGAGATCGGCGATATGCAGCGCCTTGTCTCGCGCGCGGTGTACGGCTCGGCCAACGGGCGCGACCTGCACGCGCTGGCGCTCTGCTGCGCGCAGCTGCCGCAGCTGACGGCGCTGCTGCAGAACGTGCACAGCGCGGCGCTGCGCGACATCGCGCAGATGGACACGCTCGCCGACCTCTGCGCGCGCATCGACCGCGCGATCTGCGACGAGCCGCCGTTTTCCGTGCGCGAGGGCGGTATCCTCCGCACCGGCTACAGCGAGGAGGTCGACCGCCTGCGCAACGTGCGCGACCACGGCGCGCAGACCGTCGCCGAACTCGAGCAGCGCGAGCGTGAGCGCACCGGCGCAAAGAAGCTCAAGGTCGGCTACAACAAGGTTTTCGGCTATTATATCGACATTCCCAACAGCGCGGGCATCACCGAGCTGCCGGAGGACTATATCCGCAAGCAGACGCTGGTGTCGAGCGAGCGGTATTTCACGCACGAGCTCAAGGAGCTCGAGAACACGCTCCTGACGGCGCGCGAGCGCATCGCGGAGCTGGAATACCAGCTCTTCAACGAGGTGCGCCAGCTCGTCGCCGACGAGGTCGCGCGCGTGCAGGCGGCGGCGGATGCCGTGGCGCGGCTCGACGCGCTGTGCTCGCTGGCCGAGACCGCCGTGAAGAACAATTACGTCTGCCCCGAGGTGGACCTGTCGCGCACGCTCGACATCCGCGAGGGGCGTCACCCCGTCGTCGAGCAGGCGCAAAAGGACAGCCTCTTCGTCCCGAACGATACGTTTCTCAACGATGCCGATGACCGCGTCGCCATCGTGACCGGGCCGAACATGGCCGGCAAATCCACCTATATGCGCCAGACCGCGCTCATCGTGCTCATGGCGCAGATGGGCTCGTTCGTCCCGGCGAAAAGCGCCGTCATCGGCGTGGTCGACCGCGTGTTCACGCGCATCGGCGCGTCCGACGACCTTGCCGCCGGACAGAGCACGTTCATGGTCGAGATGAGCGAGATGGCCAACATCCTCCGCCACGCCACGGCGCAGAGCCTGCTCATCCTCGACGAGATCGGCCGCGGCACGTCGACGTATGACGGCATGGCCATCGCGCGCGCGGTGCTCGAATACTGTGCAGACCCCCGCCGCCTCGGCGCCAAGACCATGTTTGCCACGCACTACCATGAGCTGACCGCGCTCGAGCAGACGCTGCCCGGCGTGCGCAACTACAACATCACGGCCAAAAAGCAGGGCGGCACGCTGCTGTTCCTGCGCAAGATCGTCGCTGGCGCGGCCGACGACAGCTACGGCATCGAGGTCGCAAAGCTCGCCGGCGTGCCGGACACGATCATCACGAAGGCCAAGACCTACCTGCGCGAGCTGGAGTCCGGCGCGGCGCAGCCCGCCGCCCCCGCGCACCCGGCGCAGGACGATGCGCAGATGACGCTCGGCGACGCCGCCGGAGACGTCATCGCCGAGCAGCTGCGCGCCATCGACCTCAACACCATCACGCCGCTCGAGGCCATGCGCCTGCTCTTTGAGCTGCAGCAGAAAGCGAGGGGCTGATATGCGCAGAGCCAAAGCAGAGTGGAGCGATCCCATGCCCCGCGGCGCGCGCATCGCGGGCTGGGTCTATTTTCCCATCCACGTGGCCGTGCTGCCGCTGACGATCGGCGCACTGCTCATGGCGGTGCTCGGCGAGCTGCCGTCGGACGTGACGTGCAACGTTCTGTATTACCTCATCGGCCTCGTGTTCACGCTCGCCGTCATGTGGCGCTTCCTGCACCGCAGCTTTGACACGATGGCCGGCAGCATCCTGCGCTGCATCGGCATGATGCTCGCCGCCTACGGCATCGACGTGCTGCTCTCTCTCGTGCTGCAGCTCGGCACGGGGCTCATCGGCGAGCTGCCCGTGCCGAACAACGACGCCGTGACCGGCCTTGCCAAAGTGGACTACAAGCGCATGATCGCCGTCGCGGTGCTCATGGCGCCGCTCGTGGAGGAGTGCCTGTTTCGCGGCGTGGTCTTCGGCACCATCCGGCCGCGCAGCCGCTTCTGGGCGTATGCCGTGTCGATCGCGCTCTTTTCGCTCTACCATGTCTGGCAGTACGTCGTCATGTACGGCGATCCGAAGCTGCTGCTCTCGGCGCTGGCGTATGTGCCGGTGTCGGCCGCGCTCACGTTCTGCTATGAGCAGACGCGCTCGATCTGGCCGCCGGTGTTTTTCCACATGTGCATCAACGCGCTCTCGCTCGCGGTACTCGCCGGGTGAGCGCAGAAAAGATCCGCCGCTTTCCGTGCCCGGAAAGCGGCGGATCTTTATGCTTCGGTTTTTTCGTACACGCAAAACTGATAGCCCACGCCGTCATGCTCGGCGCGCGGCTCGGCAGACACGCAGCGCCACGCGGGGTCAGCGTCCAGATCCGGGAAAAACACGTCCGAGTGGGGCGCGGCGTCGATTTTTGTGACGTATACGCGCGTCATGTGGGGGAACATCTGTCGGAACACACTGTCTCCGCCGATGACGAAGCAGCGCGCGTGCTGCGCGGCGGCAGCGACGGCCTCGTCCGGGGAATGCACCACCTGCGCGCCCTCGATCGTGATGTTCCGGCGCGAGAGCACAAAGTTTTCGCGGCCGGGCAGCGGCTTTCCGCCCGGAAAATCCTCCAGCGTGCGCCGCCCGACGATCACGGCGGCGCCCATCGTCAGCTCGCGGAAGCGGCGGCGGTCGGCGGGGATCACGAGCGGCTGTGTGCCCTTGGCACCGATGCCCCAGTCGGCATAGACGGCAACGATCGCATCCATGGCAGGCCCTCCTTACACCGCGATGGGGATCTTCCCCGTGAACTCGCTGTATTCGTAGCCCTCGACCTGGAAGCTGTCGCGGGTGAAGGCATAAAAATCGTTGACGGACGGGTCGATGACAAACTTCGGCGCGGCCTTGGGCTCGTTTTGGATGATCTGCTCGATGACCGGCACGTGGCGGTCGTAGATGTGCGCGTCGGCAATGACGTGCACCAGCTCGCCCACCTGCAGGCCGGACACCTGCGCGAACATATGCACGAGCACGGCGTACTGCACGACGTTCCAGTTGTTCGCCGCGAGCATATCCTGACTGCGCTGGTTGAGGATGGCGTTGAGGGTGTTGCCCGAGACGTTGAAGGTCATCGAATATGCGCAGGGGTAGAGCGCCATCTCGTGCAGATCCTCGAACGTGTAGATATTCGTCAGGATGCGGCGGGAGGCGGGGTTGTGCTTCAGGTCATAGAGCACGCGGTCCACCTGGTCGAATTCGCCCTCGGGATACTGGTGCTTTACGCCGAGCTGATAGCCGTAGGCCTTGCCGATCGAGCCGGTCTCGTCGGCCCACTGATCCCAGATATGGCCGCGCAGGTCGTGGATGTTGTTGGACTTCTGCTGCCAGATCCACAGCAGCTCGTCCACGGCGGTCTTCCAATAGGTGCGCCGCAGCGTCAGCAGCGGAAACTCCTTGGACAGGTCGTAGCGGTTGACGATGCCGAACTTCTTGACCGTGTGCGCCGGAGCGCCGTCGTCCTCCCAGTGGGGGCGCACGGTCCGGTCGGTATCCCAGACGCCGTTTTCCAGTATGTCGCGGCAGTTGCGGATGAATACCTCGTCTGCGTAGCTCATGATTCGGCTCCTTTCGAAAAAACAATGACACATCAGTTTATCACACGGACGGCAGGGTTGTAAATGGCGAAAGCCGAAAACGCGCCGCACCGCGGTTATTTTACGAAAGGCATAAAAATGCAGGGTAAATTTGGTCAAAATGCCACGGAGATTTGACACGTTTTTTGCACACAGACCGTCCCGTTTTCGGCTGCGGGATGCTATAATCAAAGAAGCGATACCCTAAATCATGAAACGGAGGATATCACATGAAGCACATGAAGAAATTGCTTTCTCTGCTGCTGGTGCTTTGCCTTGTGCTGAGCCTGAGCTGCACGGCATTTGCGGCCGGAGCGGAAAAGCCGCTGGACGGAAAGACCGTCATCCTGCACTCGAACGACGTGCACGGTGCGATCGATCTGTACGCGGCCATGGCAGCCCTGAAGGCGGACTATGAGGCGCAGGGCGCGGAGGTCATCCTTGCCGACGCCGGCGACTACAGTCAGGGCACCGTCTATGTCAGCGTCAACAAGGGCGCGGACGCGGTGACCATGATGAACGCGACCGGCTATGACGTTGTCACCCTCGGCAACCACGAGTTTGACTACGGCTATGCGCAGCTGGTGGAGAACATGAAGGCCGCCAAGTTCCAGGTCCTGTGTGCCGACGTGCTCGGTGCCGACGGCAAGACCATCTTTGATGCCAACACCATCATCGAAAAGGGCGGCGTGAAGATCGGCTTCTTCGGTCTCGAGACGCCTGAGGCGCAGACCAAGGCCAACCCCAAGCTCATTCAGGGCCTGAAGTTCCTCGCCGGAGCGGACGGCAAGGAGCTCTATAACTGCGCGGCCGCACAGGTCGCGGACCTGAAGGCGAAGGGCGCAGACCTCGTCGTCTGCCTCGCGCATCTGGGCGTGGACGAGAGCTCCGAGCCCTACACCTCCTATGATCTGGCCAAGAACGTGCAGGGCATCGATTTCATCATCGACGGCCACTCCCACTCCGTCATGACCGAAGGCCCGAACGGTGAGCCCATCCAGTCGACCGGCACGGCCTTTAAGAACATCGGCGTCATCACCATCGACAACGCCACGAAGAAGATCCTGGGCAACGACCTGATCAAGGTTGCTGATTACGAAAAGCGCGACGAGACCGTCGCCGCGGCCGCCAAGGCCATCAAGGAGCCCATCGACAAGGCCTACGGCGAGAAGTTCGCCGTGAGCGAGGTGGCGCTCAACGGCACGAAGGCGCCCGACGGCAACCGTGACTCCGAGACCAACCTCGGCGACCTGATCACGGACGCCATGCTCTGGAAGGTGCTTACCGATGCGGAGGTCACCGTTCCGGAGGAGAACGTGGTCGCCATCACCAACGGCGGCGGCATCCGCGCGAGCATCGGCGTGGGCGACGTCACGAAGAAGGACATCAACACTGTGCTGCCGTTCGGCAACACACTCGCCGTGGTCTACGTGAAGGGCTCCGAGCTGCTCGAGGCGCTCGAGGCCAGCACGTACTGCACGCCGGAATCCATCGGCGGCTTCCCGCAGGTGGCGGGCATGCAGTTCACGGTCGCGACGTATGAAACGTACGACAAGAACGACGAATCCTATCCGAACTCCACGTACTACGGCCCCAAGACCATCAACCGCGTGACCATCGGCTCGATCAACGGCAAGGACTTTGACCCCGAGGCCACCTATGCCGTCATCACGAACAACTTCGTGGCCGGCGGCGGCGACACGTACTATGCGTTTGCCGCAGCCACCAACCAGTTCGACACCGGCCTGCCGCTGGACGAGGTGGTCATGGAATACATCACCAAGGAGCTCAAGGGCGTGATCGGCGAGACCTATGCCGAGCCTGCCGGCCGCATCGTGGTCGATCAGGGCGTCGCCCCGGCGATCGCCGATGTGCAGAGCATGGTCATGGGCGAGGCTTCCTACACGGCCGAGAGCTACAAGGCCTATGCCGCCGTCGAGGCCAAGCTGGCCGCCGCCGAGACCGAGGCCGAGCGCGTGGCGCTGTGCGCCGAGCTGCGCGCCGCGGTTTCCGGTCTGAAGGTTGTTGAAAACACGTTTGACGACGCCGCGAGCGGCTGGTATAAGCCCGCCGTCGACTTTGCGCAGGCGTCCGGCCTGATGTCCGGCATGGGCGACAACAAGTTCGCCCCCGACGTCACGACGACCCGCGCCATGGTCGCGCAGGTGATGTATGAGCTCGCGGACGAGCCCGACGTGTCCGGTCTGACCTGCCCGCTGAGCGATGTCGACTCCACTGCGTGGTACGCGGATGCGGTCATCTGGGCCTACAACGCCGGCGTGGTCAGCGGCTATGAGGACGGCACGTTCCGCCCGGGCCGCGCCATCACCCGTCAGGAGATGGCCGTCATGTTCTACGGCATGCTCTTCGGTACGGATTCCATCCTCGCCGAGGATGACATCAAGCTCGCCCTCGGCGCGTTCAAGGACGGCGACACGGTCGCTTCCTGGGCACGCGAGGCGGTCGCTGTCTGCTACATCAGCGGGATCATGGTCGGTGACAACGGTTCCTTCAAGCCGACCGACCTGCTCAGCCGCGCGCAGCTCGCGCAGGTGTTCCGCAGCTTCTACGAGACGCAGCTGGCCTTTGTGCTCGATGAGCTTCCGGCCGCGCCCGACCAGCCGAGCACGCCTGTGCAGCCCAGCACGCCCGAGCAGCCCAGCACGCCTGTGCAGCCGAGCGCGCCCGAGCAGCCCAGCATGCCCACCGCAGCGTAATTGCAATCCCCCCCGCCCGCACGGAGACCCGTGCGGGCGGTTTCGGCTTGTCCAAAAACCGCTCAGGCTGCAAGTGTGGAATTTGAGCGCCGCCGGCGCTCAAATTATGCGCGCAGCAGACTGCAGCCCCTTTGTCAAAAAGGAATACTTTTTGACAAACTCAGGAGACCGCTTCGGCGGTTTCCTTTTTGTGCGTTTTGCGCATGGGATCGTGCTTGACAATTCCGGAAAACCTTTTACAATATAGGGCGAACCGATCCGAAGAGTCTACAAGGAGGTTTTTGATATGAATCTGAACAAATATCTGGACATCGCACCCGAGGTGCAGCAGGCGCTCGCAGACGGCCGCCCGGTCGTCGCGCTCGAGAGCACGATCATCTCGCACGGCATGCCCTATCCGAAAAATGTGGAAACGGCGCTGCTCGTCGAGCAGACCCTGCGCGACAACGGCGCAGTGCCCGCCACCATCGCCATCCTCGGCGGCCGCCTGAAGGCCGGCCTGTCCAAGGAGGAGATCACCTACCTCGGCAAGAGCGGGCGCAAGGTCGCCAAGGTCTCCCGCCGCGACCTGCCGGTCATCTGCGCGCGCGGCGCGGACGGCGCGACGACCGTCACCACGACGATGATGATCGCCCACATGGCGGGCATCTCCGTCTTTGCCACCGGCGGCATCGGCGGCGTGCACCGCGGCGCCGAGACGACCATGGACATCTCCGCCGACCTGGAAGAGCTGGCGCAGACGCCGGTCATGGTCGTGTGCGCGGGCGCGAAGGCCATCCTCGACCTCGGCCTGACGCTGGAGTATCTGGAGACGAAGGGCGTGCCCGTGCTCGGCTACGGCACGGACGAGCTGCCCGCGTTCTACACCCGCGAGAGCGGCCTCGGCGTCGACGCGCGCGTCGACACGCCGGAGGATCTGGCTGCGATCTTCCAGGCGCAGCGTGACCTCGGCCTCAAGACCGGCATGCTCGTCACGAACCCGATCCCGCAGCAGTATGCCATGGACAAGGCCGTCATCGACAAGGCCATCGATCAGGCGCTCGCCGAGAGCCATGAACAGGGCATCCACGGCAAGGAGACCACGCCGTTTCTGCTCGCGCGCGTGGCGGAGCTCACCGGCGGCGACAGCCTCGAGAGCAACATCCAGCTCGTGCTCAACAACGCCCGCGTCGCAGCCAAGACCGCTGTCGCCCTCTGCAAATGAAGGGCGGTGCGTGGCTCGTGCTCGCCGTGTCCATGCTGATGGGGCTCGGCCTCACCATCGGGGCGATCGCCTCACGCCGGCAGATGCGCACCGCCGTCGTGGTGGTGCTGTGTCTGGTCGGCATCGGCATCGTGCTTGCCGGTGCGGCGCTGAGCATCGGCATCGGCATTTTGTGAGCGCGTGAAACCAAACCGAAAACACCGCAGACCAACCGGTCTGCGGTGTTTTTTGTCAGCGGGGCTTATTCGCTGCCGGGCTGCGGCTTCGCAACGCGGAAGATCATGCGCGGGGTCTCGGTGCTGGCCTTTGTGTTCGGGGCGATGGATTCGGTGATGAACGAGTTGCCGCCGATGACGGAGTTTGCGCCGATGACGGTCTTGCCGCCGAGGATGGACGCGCCGGAGTAGATCGTGGCGTTGTCGCCGACGGTCGGGTGGCGCTTTCCGGTCACGGCGTGACCGTGGCGCGGACTGAGCGCGCCGAGCGTCACGCCCTGATAGAGCTTGACGTGGTCGCCGATGACCGTCGTCTCGCCGACGACGATGCCGGTGCCGTGGTCGATGAAGAAGTACTCGCCGATCTTTGCGCCGGGGTTGATGTCGATGCCGGTCGCGCCGTGGGCATATTCGCTCATGATGCGCGGGATGAGCGGCACGCCGCTCTCATACAGCTCGTGCGCGACGCGGTAGACGAAGATGGCATACAGACCGGGGTAGGAGAAGATGACCTCCTCCTTGCTGCCGGCGGCGGGGTCGCCGTCGAAGTTTGCGGTCACGTCCTTCATGAGAATGGTCTGGATCTGCGGCAGGCGGCACAGGAAGCGGTCGCAGACGGCGTTTGTGCGCTCGCGCAGCTCGCTCTCGTCCGCGATCGTGTTGGAAAAGGCCAGATGCACCTGCTCGCGCAGGTCGGTGTAGATCTCGCCGAGCAGGAACTCCGCAAACGTCTCGGCCGAGACGTGCGACACCGTGCCGCCCGCGAAATACGCCGGGAAGAACACCTTCTGCAGATTCTCAATGATCTTGATGATGACCTTGCGGTCGGGCATGCGCAGGTGCTCGCTGTACATGGGCACCTCGGCGGTCTCGTAGCCGTTGGCGATCTGTGCGGCAACGGCGTGCAGCAGACTTTTTTGCGTCATGATGGGCAATCTCCTTTTCAATTTTCTTCTTTTTTCCACGGGCTGCAGATAAAAAACGCAGGAAGCGCGCTGCTTCCTGCGTAAAAACCATTGTGGATACCATACGGGCGCGATCCCGCGGCCGTAGAGCTACCGGCAGAAAGCGACGCAGCTTTGCGCACGACAACAACAGGCCGTCGGACATGCCGCGACCCGGATGCTGCTGCAGCTGCAAAGACGCATTGCTCAGGCTCCTTCCGGTAATGCCCCTTCGATGGGGCGCTCTGGTATCTTGTATAACACGAACTGCCGCACTTGTCAAGTGACGATGTGCCGCACTTGTCGCATGCACCGCTCAGGTGCGCTTTTTCGGCAGCTTCGTGACGCGGCCGTCGCCGTGGTCGATGTATGTGTTTTCGAGCACGTCGATCGTGCTGCGCCGCCAGTCGGCGATGTATTCCTCGCGCAGCGCCTTGCGCTCGGCCTGCTCGTCGGGCGTGAGCTCGCGCTCGCGCGCGATGCGCGTCAGCTCGCTGATGCGATCCATCTTTTCCTGTGTCAAGGCTTTGCTCTCCTCTCAGTTTTTCAGGCTGTGCAGCGGGGCGGGGATGCGCCCGCCGCGGGCGATGAAGTCCGCCGCGCTGCAGCGGTTGACCGGCATGACCGGCGCGCTGCCGAGCAGACCGCCGAACGCCACCGTGTCGCCCACGGTCTTGCCGGGCGCGGGGATGATGCGCACGGCGGTGGTCTTGTTGTTGATCATGCCGATGGCGGCCTCGTCGGCGATGATGGCGGAGATGGTCTCGGCCGTGGTGTCGCCGGGCACGGCGATCATGTCGAGCCCGACCGAGCACACGCACGTCATCGCCTCGAGCTTCTCGATCGTCAGGCGGCCGGCCTCGGCCGCGGCGATCATGCCGACGTCCTCCGACACGGGGATGAACGCGCCCGAGAGCCCGCCGACGTGGGACGAGGCCATGACGCCGCCCTTTTTCACCGCGTCGTTGAGCAGCGCGAGCGCCGCCGTCGTGCCGGGCGCACCGACGGATTCCAGCCCCATCTCCTCGAGCACGGCGGCCACGCTGTCGCCGACGGCGGGCGTCGGCGCGAGCGACAGGTCCACGATGCCGAACGGCACGCCCAGCCGCGCGGACGCCTCCTGCGCCACGAGCTGGCCCATGCGCGTGATGCGGAAGGCCGTCTTTTTCACCGTCTCGGCCACGACGTCGAACGGCTGCCCGTGCACGCTCTCGAGCGCGTGCTGCACGACGCCCGGCCCCGATACGCCGACGTGCACCTCGCACTCCGGCTCGCCCACGCCGTGAAACGCGCCCGCCATGAAGGGGTTATCCTCCACGGCGTTGGCAAAGACGACGAGCTTGGCGCAGGCCATGCCGCCCTGATCGGCGGTGAGCGCGGCGGCGCGCTTGACGGTGCGGCCCATCTCGGCCACGGCGTCCATGTTGATGCCCGCGCGCGTCGAGCCGACGTTCACGCTCGCGCACACCAGCTCCGTCCCGGCCAGCGCCTCCGGAATGGAGGCGATGAGCACGCGGTCAGAGTCCGTCATGCCCTTTTGCACGAGCGCGGAAAAGCCGCCAAGGAAGTTGACGCCGATCTCGTGCGCGGCGCGGTCGAGCGCCTGCGCATACGGCACGTAGGAGCGCGCACCCGTGCCCGCCGCGACGAGCGAGATGGGCGTGACGGACACGCGCTTGTTGACGATGGGGATGCCGAACTCGGCCTCGATATCCTCGCCCGTGCGCACGAGCCGCCCCGCGAGGCGGCAGATCTTGTCGTACACCTTCGTGCAGCTGCGCGCGATGTCCGTGTCCGCGCAGTCGAGCAGGGAGATGCCCATCGTGATGGTGCGGATGTCGAGATGCTGCTGGTCGATCATGGCGATCGTCTGCAAAATTTCACTGCGGTTGATCATGGCTGTGTCCTCTCAGATGCGGTGCATGGCGTTGAAGATGTCCTCGCGCTGGGCGCGGATCTGCAGGCCGCGCTGCGCCCCGGCCTCGTCTAGCGTGCGGGCGAGGTCAGCAAACGGGACGGTGCACTGCGACGCATCCACGAGCATGATCATCGTGAAATACTCCTGCAGTACCGTCTGGCTGATGTCCAGCACGTTCACACCGTACTGCGCCAGCAGGGCGGTCACGTCGGCGATGATGCCGACACGGTCTTTTCCGATCACGGTTACGATTGCACGCATAAGTGTTCCTCCTTATTGACCGATCGCGCCGAGCTCGTCGAGATCGCGCTCGAACGCGGGAATGAAATGCTCCAGAAAATACTGCACCTCCGGCAGGGGAGAGGCATCGAGCGCCGCGCGTGTCTGCGCCTCGGCGGAGAGAAACTCGTTGTTGCCGGCCTTGCGCTCCTCGATGCACTTGATGTAGGCCGAGAGCTTGTCGGCCGCCTTCACGAGCGGGTAAATGTCGCCGTCCTTGTCCTCGCTGAGCACATCGGCATAGGTCGCGCGCAGCTCCGGCGGCAGCATATCGAGCAGCTTCTGCACGGCCAGATCCTCCACCGCGTGGTAGGCCGACATGATCTCGGCGTTGTGATACTTGATCGGTGTCGGCAGGTCGCCCGTGAGGATCTCGGACGCGTCGTGATACAGCGCCGCCGTCGCAAGGGCGTTGACGTCGCACGGCTTGCGGAAGATGTCGCGCCGGATCACGCCGAGCGCGTGCGCGAGCACCGCGACCATGTGGCTGTGCTCCTGAATGTTCTCGGGCAGGGCGTTGCGCATCAGCCCCCAGCGCGCGATATAGCGCATACGCGAAATGAGCGCAAAGAAGTTGGAATCCATCGTTTGCTCCCCTCAAAACGGAAAATTTACAATCTGGGCACATTTTATCATGCCGTTCGGGGAATGTAAACACGAAAAAGTGTTGCAATATCAGGTTTTCCATGCTAAAATGCAGATTTGTGCAAACAGAAATATCTAAAAATATGTGATTCTCTTTGAGGAAGTGTGCAAAATGGAGAAATTGAGAAACATCGCCATCATCGCCCACGTTGACCATGGCAAGACCACGCTGGTCGACGAAATGCTCAAGCAGGGCGGTGCATATCGCGAGCATCAGGAAGTCGTCGAGCGCGTCATGGACTCCAACGATCTGGAGCGTGAGCGCGGCATCACGATCCTGGCCAAGAACACCGCCGTGCGCTACGGCGACACGAAGATCAACATTGTCGACACGCCGGGTCACGCCGATTTCGGCGGCGAGGTGGAGCGTATCCTGAAGATGGTCAACGGCGTCATCCTGCTCGTGGACGCCGCCGAGGGTCCCATGCCGC
>ERZ1673738.1621-NODE-1621-length-32828-cov-5.088335_pt1 | contig 32828 bp, 34 predicted proteins | sample MGYA00580198_ERZ1673738 | MGnify/ENA primary metagenome ERZ1673738 (study PRJEB41218, sample SAMN15661784) | gut metagenome | host: Homo sapiens | place: Canada: London | collected 2015-08-20/2019-03-30 | study: EMG produced TPA metagenomics assembly of...
CAAGCTCGATTAAGACGGGCAAATTCTTGACAGATTTCCATATCATGAAGATAAGCATCAAGTAATGAACCTTCTAAATAACAATAGGTTTTCGGAATGGATAAAGTGGTTGCTTCTTTTAACAATCTTTCTTCCATTTCAACACACTTTCTACCATTCTTCTTTTGGGCTTGCATAAAAGCGTTAATTTGATGGTTTTCTAAAGCGATATGATACGCTACCGCCTTCCTTGTATAAAGTTCTCCTACTTCTTTTCCAAGGCTTCTAGAGCCAGTATGAATAACTAAATAAAGGTTTTGTTCTTCATCTTGATCAATTTCAATAAAATGATTTCCACCACCAAGAGAACCTAACGATTTTTTTAAATTTCCAATGTTAGATAATTGTGGAAAGCAATAAAGTGACTCCAAAGGAAAAGTCATCTGTATAGAAGAGTGGACTTTAGAGCCATAAGGAATATGCTCATGAATAAATGCATCAAGTAAAGGAAAATCAATATGTATTTTTCCTAATTGAACCACTCTCATTCCACATCCAATATCTACGCCAACGAAAGAAGGAACAACTTTATCTTTAATCGTCATCGTCATCCCCACTACTGCGCCTTTTCCATAATGGCAATCCGGCATGATTTCAACTTGACTCCCTTCAATAAATTTTTGATTGGCCATTTGTTGAATTTGGCCTACTGTTTCTTCATCTACAATATCGGTATGAACCCGTATCGTATTATATTTTCCGCGTATTTCAAACATAATAATCACCTGCCTACACTTATATTATGAAGAATGAAACATATAGATAAAATGTGTGAATTCAAAAAATTTAAAGACCCCTTAATTTGACTATAGCATAATATTCATATAAAATATTATTTACAGGACCCCTAAAAGGAGTGGTTTTATGGAAGAAAAAATTAAAATACATCTTCATCCTAATGTTTATGAAACACTAATGAAGGATTGTGAGGCGTTTGAATTCTTTAAAGGAAATACTTTAGAACTCAATAAAAATGCCTTTTTAACTGCTTTAATCAATCACTTTTATTTAAAATATCAAGAAAAAGAAGATCAACTTTTCTCATTACTCAAAAAACATTTTCCAGACTTAAAAGAAGATGAAATTTATGCTGTTGTTCAAGATTTAAATCGTTATGAAAACGACCGTGAAAAAGACAATTTTTCTTCTGTTATATCTTTAAAACCCACTAAGGCTTCAAAAGGTACTTTATCCTATATAGAAAATTATTTTTTTGGTCATGTAAGTATGTCCGAATTCTTTCGAAATCTTTTCTCTTTTTACGCCACATTCCCACAAGATGAAAGAGAAAAAATCATTTTTCAAGATACTTATGATGTTTTAATGAAAGCAATAAAAAAGCAAAAATGTGTTTTTATTGTCACCAAAAAAAAAGAAAATTGTCAACAAGAAATCATGCCTTATGCTCTTTGCTCTTCAAAAGAAGAAATGCACTGTTATCTAATTGCGAAACAAAATTCGGAGATAAAAGCTTTCCGTTTGTCACGAATCGTTTCCGTTACTCCACTTATGAAGTCTTGTTCTTTTCAAGATGATGAAATTGAATTATGTAAAAAAATGATGACCTATGGTCCACAATTCTTATATCAAAATCACGAAGAACCTGTCATCATTCGTTTAACCGAAAAAGGCGAAAGAATATACAAGCATCATTATATTCATCGCCCACCTTATGTGTATAAAGAAAAGAACTTCTATACTTTTTATTGTTCTCATGACCAAATTCTTAACTACTTTAAACGCTTTGGCAAAGAAGCCTATATTATTACGCCTAAATACCTTCAAAGTGAAATTTATAAGTTTTATAAATCCGCTACCGAATTTTATAGTTTAGAAGGTAAGAAAAAATAAGTATTAAATATAACTCGTCCACACAATTTCTGTAATTGATGCTCGATAAAAATTAGAAAGAAAAGTATAACCTTGCGTTTCTTTTATTAATGTATAGCGGAGCCATTTTTCATCTAAATACTCTTTTTCAATGATAATTTCTTCTTCTTTTAAATGGTTTTCTGTTTCTAAAGAAATATCATGGGTTTGCATAATTTCTCGATTAATTTGATCGGCGAAAATATAAAGATTCTTTTTTGTGTTTGTCAATTGATAAAAATCAAAAACTAAAAACGTTGCAAAGCAAAGGCTAAATAAGATTGCAATATTCAATATTCCTTTTTTCATTTTCATCCCACTCCTAACTAAGAAATCATCGTAAAAGCAAATAAAATTCCTGCAAAAAGGATAGAAATAATAAAAGGAAAATTACGATAAAATGCTATCTTTTTTTGTGTTTCCTTATTTTCTTTTTCTTCTTTTTCATTTAAAAATTGTGCAAACGCAAATTGCCATTCTTCTATGCTTTGATACGTTTCATAAAAATATAGACTTTCAATTAAACATTGATAACTAAATGGTAAATCTTTTCCTAAGGCTCTATAATCATCTAAAGAAACTTCTACGGATAAAGAACGTTCTAATAAAAGACGCAAATTTAGTGGCATTTCTCTTTTTAAAAGAACTTCCTTTTCAAAAGAAGATAGCGTCGATAAATCCATAAAAAACTTGTCCCATTCTTCTAATTTCTTTTTTAAATTTTCTTCTTCTTTATCTTTGAAAAAGATATAACTAAAGTAACTAAGAATAAAACCTAATGGTGTAAAAAGAAAGCTCCATCTTTGTCGAGTAATTCCATATAAAACTAGGCTTAAAAGAGAGCACACAAGAACAATGGAAGCGGTGATGAGCTCATTCCTAGTCTTTCCATTGATTGAAGTTGATGATTTCATAGTGGTTCTCCTTTCTTAAAAGCATTAACGAATGTACACCAATCCATAAGATGGCTAAAAATAGCATCACAATGAGTTGAAAATACATTTCACCTTTTAAATAAGTAAAATAAGGCGTAAGCGCATAACGGATGACGGCTATAAAAATAAAGCTCGTTAATAATGATGCAATTCCATTACTCTTTTCTTTTTCTATTTGCTTTTCTTTGTCCATTCTTTTCTTTTTTATTTTCCAACCCAAAATACGCATTTTAGATAAGAACATTTTTTCTTTTTTCTTCTTTTTTGCTTCCTCTAACGCACGAAGATAATATCCTTCTCTTCGATCTTTAAAAGATTGATAACTAGCATCTTTATCGACCTCTGCATAATCACAATCTAAATTAAAACTTTCTAATGTTTTATTTATTTCATTTGGTGAAATAAGAAGTGTGTCTAAAAAAGCTTCATCCATTAAATATTTCTTTTTTTCTTTTTCCTGTTCTTTTTTCTTCTTAAAAATGAAAAACAAAACATCCATCATGCATAATGCGAAACAAAATAATGCTAAATAGAGTTGCTCCAATAAAAGATAGCTAAATAAAGCAAACCAAAAAGGAACAATGATTAAATATATTTTTTTCATAACGATCTCCTTTTTAAAATATACCGTGTTGCAAAAGTATACATTCGAATTCTTCCATGCATTTGAACTGCAATTTCTACGCCTTGCCCTCTTTGATCCACGGGAAGTTCACTATTAACATCAAATAAAACCACACTCAGTAAAGAAGGTGTTTTTTGGTCTAAATAGGTCCATGCTTTTTTAAAATTTGTTTTGATATCTTCTAATAAAAAATATCCTTCATCTTTTTCTTCTTCATGCACATAGATAGAATGACTGACAGCGTACTTTGAAGAAATAACGAACGTATTATAATAATGCTTTTCATTTTCACTTTCTTTAGCTAAGAAAAGCATCGAAGATAAAAGACATAAAAGTATATAACACCACTTTCTTACCATTCTTCCCACTCCTTTTTTACTCTTTCTTGACTTTCTTCTTCTAAAAGATAATAAACACTTTCATCAAAATTCCCATATGGCTCGTATAAAAATTCATAAACGCCATCATATACCAAAGTCATTTTCTCTAACCCTATATTTTTCATGGTAATTTGAAAAGGAAATGATTTTTTTCTTTCTCGTAATTCTTGGCTACAATGAAGATAGGAAGTTTCTAAAAAATAATCACCACTCGCTCTAGAAATCATGTGTGTCTTTTCATCAACAAAGAAAGTTTCATCAAAAGAAAAATAATAATTTTCCGCTTTTTTTATTTGTGCTTTAAATGCATAGCCACTTCGTTCATCATCAAAATATAAACGAGGAAAATCATCTAAAGTTCCATATAAAAAGAATTCAAACTCAGCATCTTCAATATCCTCTGCATTGCCTTCATAACTAAATTGATATTGAGATAAATCAAAAATATAACAAGTTTCTGCCTGTGTATTTTCATTAAAATGCCATGTAAAATATTCATTTTTTTGATAAGACTTTCCCTTGTCATCTAACCCCACAATGACATTTTCAATTGTTTGAATATGTTCCTCTTTTAGATATTCATTGATATTAATAGTTTCTTTTTTAGACGTATGCACTTGAAATTTCGCTCTTGTAGTAATGCCACTTGCTTCCGCTAAAAACAAGAGTTCTGCCTCTTTATTTTTAATTTTTCCTTGGGGAATTTTTAATTCACCTAACATTTGCATTCCTGGTTTCACCGTAAAAGCAGACATCACTTCACCATCATAAGAAAGAGAAAACACTGTGGTATTCTCGGCTTGACTTAAAGGACTATTAAAAATAAAAGGAATTGTTATTTCTTCATTTTCTGTTAATGGTGGAATTTCAATACGAGAAAAATATCTTACCTTTATTTGTCCTGGATTTACTGACTCATAATAAATGGTTTGCATTAATAAAGGCACAACCATGCTAAGTCTTTTAAGCATTATTTCACTCTCCTATTCAAAGAAAGAAACAAACTGTTCAAATGCCAGCTTTTGATGACGGAAATAAGTAGCGCGCGATAAAAGCGGTAAATAATTCATACTTTGATAATCCTTTTGATTAAACAACTCTTTTTTTATAATCATTGACCAGTCCACTGGCAAGGCATTAATTGCGGAATCGACATAAGATACAAATTGTTGGGGATCTAATTTTACAATTTTACCGATAAGTTGCACTTGCATTGTGGGAAAATCATTGTTCGTATTTTGTATCGTCAAAAAAAGCGTTGCTTTTTGATAAAGAGAATAGATATCGTTGGCTTTCTTTCTTAACATCCGTAGAGATTCGTTTTTCATAGTTAACTATTTTTCACCTCTTGTTCCTTTACTATTTATTTACGAAGTAAAAAAGAATAATCCTAAAATTTTTTAAAAAAAAGAAAAAGTGATGCAAAATTACATCACTCTTTCTCGTTCAATTTTATTTGTTTTTTAATCGAAGTCCCATTTTTCTAATACTTTACCTTCATCATCTGTAAAGTTACCGCAGACAATCATAATTAAATCAATGATGATACCAATTCCAAAAAGGCCAAAAGTTAAAAGCCATAAAACACCGGTCCCTGTTTTCTTTACATAAAAACGATGAATGCCTAGTCCCCCTAACAATGCACAAAGTAATAAAGCCATTCCTCGTGACTTGTCCGAGGCATTAGGGTTTATCACTTTACTATTTTTCTTATTCCAATTTTCATCGCAAGGACAGCCACATTTTGGGCAAATTACTGCTTCATCTAATAATTCATTTCCACAATGTGAACAATATTTCATAATTATTTTCTCCTTCTTTCTTTATTATTTTACCATATTTAATTAAAAAAAGTAAAAAAACCTAGGTTGTGGACCTAGTGCCTTTATTTTACTTTGTTTCTTTTCTCATTTGCACCCAATTCGTAATGGAATACGTTAAACAAATCACGAAGCAAACCGCTAGAATACCTACCATGATATACGCGCCTTTAGGAGAATTAAATGTTGCACTTAATCCGCCTTCATTATATTCTTGATGAATCAAATCTTGAGTAGCTACATTGAATAAAATAAAGCTAACGATTAACATGAGAATTCCTACGCTATGAACTTGTGGAAATTTATATAACGCTAAGACGAGAACTAAAGAAGCAACATATAAACCAATACCCACATAGAAAGTCGTTGGATAAGTTTGTAAGAATGTATAATCTTTTACTTGTGTTAATAAAAGCATTTTCGAATCCGCTTCAGCCCATGGTAAGGTAAAGATGCTTAGTGTTGATAATAAGAAAATGCCATAGAAGAATAAATGATGTTGATAAATAAATCCTAATTGTTGTTCGGTTTTTTCTTTTGAGTATTTACGGAAATAGTTAGCGAGTAACTGCGCAATTAAGCCACAAATCCCAAAGAAGAATAAACACACAATTGTATCTAAAGAAAATTTATCTAAAGTTAATTCAACATTCATGATATTTTCTAATAATGAACCATTTCCACTATTACAAATAGCAATCATTAAATTGGCTAAGAACAGTGCACCAAACCAAATAGAAACATTAACTCTTTGGTTATGATACGCTAATAAAACACTTTTAGACTGCACATCCTTATCCAATTTAGAAAGAATTAAACCTAAACCATAAACAAATAATCCTACCACAAGAATAACAATTGATATTGCGGTGGCAAGTGAATGATTTTTTATAGAAGAAATTAAAGGTAATAAAACAAACGCTAATAATAAGACAAAGAAAGAAACATAAATAAATATACTCCACATTTTCTTTTTCTTTTGATAAGCCTTTTGCATTTCTTCTTTTCGCATGGTATTTTCCATTGCGCCTTCTACATTTCTTTCACCATTTAAGATTTCATCAACAGAAACGGAATAGAACTCACTAATTTCCTTTAATAAAGGAATTTCCGGTAAAGCTTTTCCGCACTCCCATTTTGAAACTGTTTTGCTACTGACGTGAAAATAATCAGCCAATTCTTGTTGGGTGAAATTCTTCTCTTTTCTTAAGTTTTGAAGAAAGACACCAATTTTCATCATATCCATAATCTTGCTCTCCTATTAAGCAACACCATTATCGTATATTATTATAGCAAACTAAACCCATAGGAAGGATGAACTTTGTCTACTTTGAAGTGGATAACCTTAAATTCGCCATCATTTGACAAAGAAACTCTTCTTTTATTCTTGCTTCTTCGCTATAATTATGATGTGTAAAGAGGGTTATTTCATATGATTATTTTAGTAGGTGCTTCCGCAAGTGGAAAAACAGAAGTTGCAAAAGAATTAAAGAAAAAATATGATATTCAAAAAGTAGTTACCCATACGACTCGTGCTCGTCGTGCACAAGAAATCGAAGATGTGGATTATCATTTTGTTGACAAGACTCTCTTTTTAAAATTAAAAGAAGAAAATTATTTTGTAGAAACCACTTTATATAATGGAAATTATTATGGCACCAGTAAAAAAGAAATTGCCGACAATAAATGCTTAATCGTTGATCCTAATGGACTTCACGCTTTTCAATCTCTGCATAACCCTCATATCGTTACTTTTCTTTTATTAGCGAGTGAGGATTTAAGAAAGCAAAGAATGTCGTTACGTGGCGACTCTTTAGAAAACATTCAAAAGAGAATTGAAAATGACCGCATAAGCTTTTCTAAAGAAAATATTGGTGAAATCGACTTTATGATTGATACAGAAACACTATCAATTGAAGAAGTGACTGCTATCGTTATGAAGCATTATCAAGAAAAACTTCATCATTAATTGCTAAAGATATTGGAGGATAAACTTTTTATGGGTTTGTCCTTTTATTTTTAACCAATCACATCTTCTGGACCTTCTACGGTTGTCCCACTATGACGGTAAATCATAACAAGCCGTAAAGTAAAACCAATAAACACTAAAGAAGCAGCCATAAAAAAATTAAAATTGGAAGGTGTCCTTAACTTTTGAAAATTTTGATAAGTTAAAATCGTAAAATATAATGACGCTACCCAAGCTACCGTAACCGCTAATAAATTACATCTTTTTAAATAAGCCAAAAAAGAGGGCGTTACTGTGCCATTTTTATACGCTTTTAATTTTTGTACAGCTACATACAAAACTAAAATGACAGCAAAAAGAATTAAGCAAACAAAGAAAATTTCTAAGTATCTCTTCACATTTTCTCTTTCTTGTTCTCTTTGCTCATATTCATAATCAATGGTAGGTTGTGTTGCATAACAGTTTTCTTGGTAACCATACATAAAAAGAGCCTCACTCTTTATATATGAGTAAGGCTCTATTTTTTAGAATTGTGAGGCATAAGTTTCGACAAATTCGTCATAGGTCATCACTTTATCTATAACTTGATGTTCATCAATATAAATAATTCGATTCGCGACTGTAGAAAGAATTTCACGGTCATGGGTCGTAAATAACAAAACACCTTTATAATTCATCATTCCTTTATTTAAAGCGGTAATGGATTCTAAATCGAGATGGTTGGTCGGTTCATCTAAGATGAGCAAGTTTCCAGCAATTAACATTAAGCGTGCCATCATACAGCGGACTTTTTCTCCTCCCGATAATACGCTTACACTCTTTAACGCTTCTTCACCAGAAAATAACATTCTACCTAGCCAAGATCTTAAATACGATTCATGTTGATCTTTTGAATAAGGACGTAACCAGTCCACTAAAGATTCATCGCCCGTAAAAAATGGTGCGATATCTTGCATTAAATACGTAGGAGAAACCGTGATACCAAATTTATAATCACCCGCATCCGCTTTTTCTCTTCCCATTAAAATATCAAATAAAGTCGTCAGTACTAAGCTATTTTTACATAAGAATGCGACTTTATCTCCTCTTTTTAAAGTAAAACTAACATCATGAAATAAGTTATCTTTAGATAAATGATGGACTTCTAAAACATCTTGTCCAAGTTCTCTTTCAAATTTAAAATCAATAAAAGGATAACGGCGAGAAGAAGGAACAATTTCTTCTAGATTAATCTTTTCTAATTCTTTTTTTCTAGAAGTGGCTTGTTTTGATTTCGATGCATTCGCGGCAAAACGCGCAATAAAGTCTTCTAATTCTTTTTTTCTTGCTTCCTTTTTTGCATTCGTGTCTTTAGCTTGTTTTAAAAGAAGTTGGCTTGATTCATACCAGAAATCATAATTACCGACATAAACGGTAATCTTTCCATAGTCTACATCTAAAATTCTCGTACAAACTTTATTTAAAAAGTGACGGTCATGGCTTACGATAATAACGGTATTTTGAAAATTATATAAAAAGTTTTCTAACCACATGGTCGTAATAGCGTCTAAGTGGTTGGTCGGTTCGTCTAATAATAAAATATCGGGATTTCCAAAAAGGGCTTGCGCTAATAAGATTTTCACTTTTTCTTTCGCATCTAAATCTTTCATCAATTGATCTTGCTTATCGCCTTCTATTCCTAAAGAATTGAGCAAAGAACGCGCATCGCTTTCCGCTTCATAGCCATTCATATCCGCATATTCCATTTCAAGTTCCGAAGCACGGATGCCATCTTCTTCCGTAAAATCTTCTTTTTGATATAAAGCGTCTTTTTCTTTTTGGACTTCCATCAAACGAGGATAACCATATAAAACGGTATCTAAAGCAGTATATTCATCATAAGCCCCTTGATCTTGTTTTAAAACGGACATTCTTTCTTTATTGGATAAAGTAACTTCTCCTTTATTCGGTTCAAGTTCACCCGAAAGAATTTTTAAAAATGTAGATTTACCGGCGCCATTCGCACCGATAATGCCATAGCAGTTATCGCTTTGAAAAGTGACACTCACATCTTTAAACAAAACACGGCCTCCAAATTGTAGTGAGACGTTATGTACTTCTAGCATATTTTCGTAGCCTCCTTTTCTAAAACGATTTGTTTCGTATATTCAAACAATTCATTCTCGTTCTTTTTTACTTTGCGACTTACTTTGATTTTATGGGGATATCCCGACCACCCAAATAAGCCACGTGGTCCTAAGAAAGTGCCTGTCTTAATATTTTCTTGACTCGCTAATAAAGCAATGCCTAAAGAGGCTTTTTTTGGCGTATGCGTAAAAAGCGGCAATACTTTATGCGCTAAAGACATGAAGAATTTAGAAAAATGGGTATCTTTAGAAGAATAAATATTCGTTGAAGCCACACCAGGATGCATTAAAAGAATTTTTAAAGGACTATGTTCAACATAGTATAAGAATAATTTCACAAGGTAGGCTTTAGAAATCGCATAGTTTTTTGATACTTTCTTTTCATCTTCCGTTAATACTTTAAAAGGCTCATTCATATGGAAATGATACGTTAAAGAAGAAACAATAATTACACGTCCTTCTTTATTCTTTTCTAAATGGGGCATTAAAAGTAATAATAGATAATACGTACCAATGTAATTTGTACCAATGGTTAAAGGAAATTGATCTTCAGTATAAGAATGCTCTTTAGGATGATAAATACCCGCATTACAAACCGTAACATCTATTTTGGGGAAACGCTCAGTTACTTCATTAACAAAATGACGAATACTACTCAAAGAAGATTGATCGTATAACAAAATATGAATCGTCGTATTAGGAAAATCTTTTAATATTTTTTCTTTCGCAGCTTCCGCTTTCTTTTCATTACGGCAAGCAAAGATTAACGTTGCTTTTTTCATAGCAAAAATACGGCTTGCTTCAAAACCAATTCCACTATTCGCGCCCGTTACTAAAATGACTTTTCCTTCTAAAGAAGGAATACTTTGATCAATATACTTTTCAACCTTCATTCGCTTTTTCCAATTTCCTTTCATACCATTTTACCTTATGATAAAGGAAAAAAGCAATGAAAGCACGAGCGATTTCTAAAAAGCGGTCTAAAAGATATAAAAACATGAGTAAACTTGGGGTCAATCCTAAGGTTTTTTGTATCGTTTCTAAAAACGGTAATTTTTCATATAAAGAAGGATAAAAGAAAACAAATAAAATCACAAAAGGCACTTTTATGGCTAAGGAAGGAAAAATCGTAATCCAGAAGTGTCCTTTGGTATAACCTGCCGAGCGCATAATAAACATTAAGTTTTGGGAATAAAAAAGAAAAGGTAAAGAAATGATTTGAAGAATAAATACTTCTTTTAAAAAAGGATCTTCGCCTGTTAACGATTGATAAATCGGTAAAAATATAAGCATCGCTTGAGATTAAATAAGCGAAAAGACAATGACATAGCCTTGAATATATCTTCCATTATTTCTTGCTTCTTCAATTTTCTTTTTTCCTAAAGGAATGGCAATCAATATTGCGGTTGCCGTTCCCATTCCACCTAAAATCGCGTAAGCAATATCCGCTACTTGGGTCACAAAGTTCATCGCCGCCAATTCACTCGCCTGTCCTTTAGCGATTCTTGCATAAGCAAAAAACATGAGTAATAAAAAACTTTCTTGTAATAATTGACTGAGTAACACCGGCCATCCTTTTTTTAAAATATTGAATAGTTCTCCTTTATACCCTTTTTCTTTATAGAAACCTTGAATAAAATGAATATTCTTTTTATATAGCTTATAAAGAATGAGCGTTTCTAAAATACGGCTAAGAAAGAAAGAAACACTAATACCGACGATTTTTAAAGGTGTATAAAATAAAAGAATAAAAGATAATAATCCGTGAAATAAAAAAGATATTGTAGTGGAGATTAAAGGATATTTCGTTTTCTTTAAATTTCTTAACATATAAGAAAACATATTTGTTATCGATAGTGGAATTAAAGAAAGTAATAAAAAGAGATAAAAAGTAGCGGTAGTATGAATAGATATTGTAGAATCTTTTGCTTGTATTAATGCTTTTAACATCGGATAACGAAAAAGAAAGCCAATCACTAACATGAATAGCGCACTAAAAAAAGATAAAACCAAATTCGCTTTCATTACTTTTCTTAAAGCGTCTTCTTTTTCATCACCTAAATATTTTGCAAAGAATAAAGAACTTGTAATAGAAACCGCAAGTAAAAGGGCTTGAAACGCCAAGAAGTAACGGTTCCCGATTTGTACAAGTAACATCGATTCATGCACATCATTTCCTTGGGATTTCACATACGCACCCACTAAAAAAGTCTGAAAAAAAGACATACCCATGGATAAGAGTTGTTGTAACGCTATAGGAAACACCAAAAGAAACAACGATCGATAAAAAGAAAAAGAGCCAAATAATTTTCTAATTCTTTTCATAGCATCACCCATGATATAGTATGTCTTAAAAAAAAGAAGCCATAAGCAAATGCTTATGACTTTTGAAATTACTTACCTTTTACTTCTTCCGAACGAGCTTTCATTGGCGAATAACCGCAAGCTGTTTTAAATGTCTTAGAGAAGCTATAGATACTAGAGAATCCAGTTGCTTTAGCCACTTCAGTAACATTCATTAAACCACTTTGAAGTAATTCTTTTGCCTTGGTCATACGGAGATTTTGGACGTGTTTCATTGGTGATTCATGATAAACACCAGTGAAAATTTTTCTAAAATAGACCACGCTGATATCCGATTGTTTGGCCATGATTTCATTTGAAATGCGATGATCGGTGAAATGTTCTTCCATATATTCAATGGAAGGAAGAATGAGATCGAGTTTTTTGGCTTTGCCTTGAATTTTAGCAAGTCCACATGCTAAATCGGCTAAACAACCATAAACAGCCTCATAAGCTTGAAGGGTATAACCAATGACTTGCTTTGTCCATGATTTTTCGGCTTCAATCATTCTTTCTCTAACGTTTACAGGGTCTTTTAATTGGAAGACATCTGGACGTTGTAAGGTTAAGCCTTCGGTCATGAATTCGGCAATAATGCATTCGCTACCTTCTTCGACAATAATTTTAGAAACTGAATCGTGTGGGATAAGTCCTAAATTGGTTTGATTAACAATTCTCTTACGACGACCTTGTTGTAAGACTACTTTGCCTTTCAAACTTAAAACAAGTAAGTCAACGTTTCTATGAGCGTGGCGAGCAATCGTTTGTTCTTTACAACGAACTCTATAGAATGCGTTTACAGATTTTACGGTTACATGTGTGAGTTGAAACATGAAAAATACCTCCTTTACTACATGACGACCATTTGAAGTATAACATTAAACAAAAAAATTTAAAATATAGTACGAAGGAATTTTGGATAATTTCATTACTTTTTATACAATTTATTTTTAAATGTTCTTACTAGATAACACCTTGTTATTTCTTTTTCCTTTCTTCACTGCTTTTCTTTTGTAGTTTTTTATGAAATCGTAAAAGAATAAAGGAATAGAAAAAGTAGATTAAAAATAAAAAAATGAAGTAAAAAAATCTTACGTTGAAGGAACCCAATATCCTTTACATCACTTTAAAATGGGGAAAATACTATTAAACCGTAATGATACTTTATTATTTATTTAATAATGTTTATCAGAGCGAACATTCAAACAAGTAAGAATTTGATTTGGTCATCTTTAAACATCATCCATTAAATTATCAAAAAGATAATTTTCATAAAATTAATTTCTTCTTATAGCCCATCTTTTTATCACTTATAGGAAAAATCAACAAAAATACGTATAAAACTACCGCAATCATTATATATGGAAATATTTTTAACTTTTACAAATTTCACTCTTTGAAATTAAATAGGAATGATAAAAATATTTCCCGTGATTACTTGAATAGATGCATTCTTTATGTTTTCATCTATATTTTCATTTGAATAAGAAATCAAAGCTTAATGATTGATAAACCATAAAAAGTGAACCTTGTTTTCTTTTCTTCTCTTCTCCTTCTTTATTTTTATTATGAAATCTATAATTTTTTAAAGTAACCCAATAAAAAGATTTGGGTAACGAAAAGAAACACTAATGAGTCTAAAAAGTAAAGGCTTTTTATTTTTTCTTTTAAATGAAATCATCAAATAGCGGTTAACGAAATAAAAAATGTCGTTTTATTTAGGAATATCAAAGTTTCTTTGGTTTCCCTTCTTTTATTTTAAGTTGTCTTATAGAAAAATACGCTTGAATTGACGATAGAAACAAGTTTCTTTTCTAAAAGCAAATTTAAAATAGCGGAGAAAAAATATCTAAAATACTTCGATAAAGTTTTACAAAGATGTTATGTTTTTTGTAATGCACTTGTTCACATTTTTCTTGTGTCTTTAAGAAATCCGCTTTGACATCAAATACCATTTCACTATCCATAAAAACAGTATTGGATTCAAAATGAAGGTATAAACTACGATAATCTAAGTTCACAGATCCGATGCTGCAAATCTTATCATCAATGACCGCTCCTTTAGCGTGCACAAATCCCGGGAGATAGCGATAGACTTTTACCCCATATTTTGCTAACGTTTCAGCGTATTTTAAAGTCAATGAATAAACCATCTTTTTATCAGGAATACCAGGAATGATAATCCGAACATCGACGCCTCTTTGAGAAGCTTGAATGAATGCTTCTTTTAAAGAATCGTTTAAGATTAAATAAGGTGTATAAAAATACGCATAATCTTTGGCACTTCCTAGAACACTGACGAAAAAGCGATTAGATATCGCTTCATCAAAATAAGGAGAGTCAAAATAGGTTAATGATTTAGTTTTCGCTTCTTGCGTATCTAATGCTGGACGATATAATTTCCTTTCATCAATTTTATGTTTAGAATAAGCATTCCAGAATAAACAAAATAAATGGGTATAAACCCATACAGGTTCCCCTTTGATAAAGAAACCAATATCTTTCCAATGGCCAAAACGTGTTTTTTGGTTAATGTATTCATCCGCTAAATTCACACCACCAGAAAAGGCGATTTCATTATCAATAATCATCATTTTTCTATGATCACGGTTATTAAGTCTAAAAGCCAAATAAATAATGGGGTTAAAAGATACTAAATCAATTTCTGCTCTTTTTAATTCTAATTGGCTATGAATAGAATAAGTAGAAATACTTCCAATATCATCATAAAGTACTTTAACGACAACGCCTTCTTTTACTTTTTCTTTTAAGATTTCAACAATGGTGTTCCAAAATACGCCTTTTTCAATAATGAAATATTCAATAAAAATGAAGTGTTTCGCTTCTTTTAACGCTTTTACCATATCAGGAAACATATCATCCCCTAAAGGATAAAACTTAGAATGACTGACAGGGGTAATCGGATAAGAAGATAAATGATGAAGAAGGGTCATGGTTTGATCACCTAATGTATGTTCTTTTAATGCTAAAGAAGGTATATCTAAAGGATATATCTTATTCCGATTAATTTTATTGTGAATAGGTCTAGCTGATTTTTTATTACCCGCTAAGAAATATAAAATAATCCCTGCAAATGGAAAAATTAATATGGTAGTAATCCATAATAATTTATAATTTGCTTCTTCTCTTTTATTAAAAATATAGATGATGGCAAAGACTTGATAAATAAATAAAAAGATATTCAAGTAGGTCGACCATTCTTTTAATAAGCTAAAAACTAAATAATACCAAAAGATTTGAATGGCAAAGGCGGGAAGAAAGGTAATGAAACGCACTAAGATACGTAAAAACTTTTTCATCTTTTCTTACCTCCTTTTTCTTTATTTTTTCCTTATTTTCTAAATTTATTTAGAAAAAGCATAGTGACTAACTAGCATTTACATTATAAAAAGATTAAGAAAAAACTTCAAGATTTCACTATCGGTTACTTTGATGATGCTCTTTAATATTTTTAAGGTGCTCTTCTTTACTAATTCCATAAACTTCTTGTATATACAAAAATTGAGTCTTCATCTTTTCTACAAAATCCTTTGTATATTTTTCTTCTTCTGTCTTTTCTACAATAAACTCTATGGCATCTTCTAAATGGTGAATTTGTGGATAAGAAACAGCTCCAATATTAGCAAAAGGAAATATAATGATTGAAAACATATAAGGAGCGTTTTTCTTTAACATTTTTCTTAAATGACGGATATGTCCATCATTTTGATCAATGGGATTTCTAAAGGTATTGATATCATCATATTCATTCGTTGAATACCATATTTCATTTTCCATATTTCCTGTGATAATTCCTTTTTGTGCCTTTGTTTCGATAATAAAAACACCACCTTGGGTAATTAAAATATGATCAATTTCTGAAGAATAGCCATCTTCATCTTTAAAGATAAACGAATTGAAAACATAACCTCCAAAATGGGAAGCAATTTGTTCTAAATAATAAGCCACTTCTCTTTCACCTTTTAATCCTTGCCTTTCTTGTTCACTTAAAAAGGAATCTTTATCTAATTTAGTTTTAAAAAATCCCTTTATTTTTTCTATTGTCGAGCTTATCTTTCTAGTTGTATCTTTATCATCTTCATGTTCATAAAAAGAATTCTCTTTATATTTAGTAATTAAACCGAAAAAAAGAGAAACAACGATAGTAATAATAAAAATAATTAGTATTACCATGTTAAATCCTCCTTTTCTTTTTCATTGTAACATATTGTAAATTAAGTTACATTTTTAAGTAAAACGCTTTCATCATTTTTTCAAATCAAAATAATTGATTCTTTAAAAATTTTATCTATAATAGTGTTTCTTGCTAAGGGAGGCAAGTACGTATGAAGCAAAAGAATTCATTAACTGAAGGAAAAATATTTACACCGATTCTCTTATTTTTTATTCCAGTGATGTTAGGTAATGTTTTTCAACAGTTTTATAGTTTAGTAGACTCTATTATCGTTGGACAATATTTAGGTCGCTTAGCTTTCTCTGGAGTAGGCGCAACGTCGTCTTTATCTTTTTTAGTGATTGGTTTTTCTACGGGGTTAACTTCAGGTTTTGCCATTAAAACCAGTCAATTTTATGGAGCAAAGGACGAAGAACAAATGAAAAGAAGTGTCGCTACTTCATATATCTTATGTATTATCATTGGTATTCTTTTAACTTTAGTAGCGGTTCTTTGTACCACTCCTCTTTTAAAAATGATGCAAACATCGGATTCTTTATTTCCGTATGCCCATGATTATTTAATTACCATCTTTTTAGGACTAGGGGCTACCATTTTCTATAACATGATTTCATTTTTATTACGTGCGATTGGTGATTCTCGTTCTCCTTTATATTTCTTATTAATTTCTTCTATTATTAATATTGTTTTAGATATTGTTTTTATTTCCGTATTCCATATGGGTGTTTCTGGTGCGGGTTACGCTACATTTATTTCTCAACTCATTTCCGGAATCATCTCCTTTATTTATATGTGGAAAAAATACCCGATTTTACGAGTGAAAAGGGAACATTTTCATTTTTCTTTTGATTTTGCTTTGGAGCATTTAAGAATTGCTTTACCCATGGCTTTACAGTTCTCTATTATTGCGATTGGCTTAATGATTCAACAAGCGGCGGTCAATCATCTGGACGCACTTTATAATCCTACACGTCCTGATTATTTAATTGATGGGTACGCAACTGCCTATAGTGCAGCGAATAAAATCGATAGTTTTGCTTTACAAATTCTTTCTAGTTTAGGTACGACCATGGCGACATTTTGTGGACAAAATTATGGCGCTAGAAATTATGAACGGATTAAAAAAGGATTTAAAGTTTCCACACTATTTGGTACCATTTTATGCGTGATTTTAGGTGCGATTATGATCTTATTTGGTGCTCCAATGATTCGTATTTTCTCTAGTGATATTGAAGAAACGATTATGGGTTACGCTAAAACGTATTTAATTATTCAAGGTTCATTATATTTCTTTGTGATGTTAATTTACGTATATCGTAGTTCATTACAAGGATTAGGTTTAAGTTCTATTACCGTAGTAGCGGGTATATTAGAATTAGCAATGCGGGCTTTAACTTGTATTTTCTTTACTCAATTCTTAGGTTGGATTGGCGTTGGTTTCTCTAATCCCGCGGCTTGGGTAGGATCGGATGTTGTTTTGTTGATCGCTACGATACATTACATGAAAAAATTCTCTAAACAAGTAAAAGAAGGCACATTTGGTGTACTTTCTAAAGATAAAAAAAGAATAAAAGTAGAACCAAAACACTCTTAACTCCCCGCTTAACTTTAAAGAAAAAAGAAAAACAACTCACTTTATCATTCAAATAAGTGAGCTGTTTTAATTTAATTTTCTAAATCATATGTTTTCTTTAATTCAGTAAACTGATTATATTGAATGTATTTTTTCCATTGTAACCTGCCTACTACAACTCCTACATCAATTTCAATTACAATTTCTAACTCTGCAAAGATTCTGCTATTGTTTTTGTTTTTAGCATTAGCTTTTAATGAATCAAATAGATTAATTTTCATAGTTTTTACTCCCTATCTTTAATGGAACCTCTTTTTAAAAACATTGGATGTAATATCAATTTATTTACTTTTTCTCCTCTTGTTTCACGATTTAAAACCAATTGCACAATGTCATTTACTAATTCATCAATTGGATGAGCAATTACGGAATAATTTGCAAGTTTTGCCCAAGGGGAGTCATCATAGACAATTAAAGAAATGTCATTGGGAATGGATTTACCCGCTTGTTGCAAAGCAAGGCACACTTGTTGGGCAATCGTTTCAGTGACGGCAATAATTGCATCATTATTATTCTTATATATGTGTTTTGATACAAAATCGATAACGTCCGTATGAACACCTAAAGCACATATTTGTTTTTCTTCATCAAAAGGTACCTTTAAGTCTTCGTAAGCTTTTTTCATACCTTCTTTTCTTTTTTGGAAAACAGCGTTATCACCATCTACAAGGGCAATGTTCTTATTTCCCTTTTTTAATAGTTCCTTTGTGGCAATATATGTACCATAAAAGTCATCAACAACAATAGAATCAAACACTGGAGAAGCATCAATAAATAGTTGTAACGGATAAACATCATTTGAGATTGTTAAACTTGTAATTGTATGACTTCTCCGCTCTGGAAGATAAACTATAGAATTACACCTTAAACATACGAGTGTCCTAATATGCTCTTTCATCTCTTCAAAATCTGAAGAATAAAGCACCAATAATTTCATATTATGGTCGTTTAATCTACTTGCAAGATGACAGACGACACTTGAAAAAAGATAGTTATAAGTATTAGGTAATACCAAACCCACCATGTTAGAAACATTACTTTTCAAAACGGATGCGCCAATATTAGGGACATATCCCAATTCTTCTATTGCTGCTTTAATCCTTTTTGCTTTTTCTTTACTTACGACATCCGGATTACGAACATACCGCGATGCTGTTGAAGGAGATACCTTCGCTTTTTTTGCTACTTCAATAATTGTTACCATAAATTTCCCCACCAAATAGTACATTCAATTATAAAAATTAAATATGATATTGTAAATGCTACAAATTCATTATATTATAAAAATAGAGATTTGGCAACGTTGTCAAATAAAAAAGAAGGTGATTTAATGAAGAAAATTACATTCTGTGGAAATATGATTGTGGATGCTAATAAACTCATGGATATATACCCCTCATTAGGTATGTTAAGCAAAATTAGAACTGAATCGTATAGCGTTGGTGGATCCGCTTGTAATACTTCTATTGACCTAAAGGCCATCGATAATGAAATTGCGGTTTCCGTAATTGGAAGAATCGGTAATGATGACAAAGGAAAATTTATTTTAAAGGAATATAAAAAATTTCATATTGATACTTCAAAAGTAATCATTGATACAGAACACGCTACATCCTATACCGATTGTATGGTTGACGCTCAAGGAAGAAGAACATTTTTTCAATATGGGGGCGCAAATGATTATTTTAATTTAGAAGACATCCATATCGAGTCTTTAGATTGTGATATCTTACACATTGGATATTTATTACTTCTTCCACAATTTGACGAAAAAAATGACAAATATGGCACAAATCTAGCAGAATTTTTATGTAAAGTAAGAAAAAAAGGCATCAAGACTTCCATTGATGTTGTTAGTGAGGAAGGAAATCGTTTTCAAGAAGTCGTCATTCCATCACTAAAATATTGTGATTATGTCGTAATTAATGAAATTGAAAGTGGAAGAATAACAGGCATTGAACCTAGAGATCATTTTGGAAATTTGATTAAAGAGAATTTAATACAAATCATAGAAAAATTATTCCAATTAGGCGTCCAAGACACTGTCATCATTCATTCACCAGAAATGGGAATCATAAAAAGAAAGGGAAATAACATTAAAATTATTCCTTCTTTTGTAGTTGATAAATCACGTATTGTCTCTTCTGTTGGCGCTGGTGATGCTTTTTTAGCCGGTGCTCTCTATGGGTTATTAAACAACTTAACCGACGAAGAAATTGTAAAAATAGGACATGCTTCAGCAATGTTTAATTTATATGCCAAAGATTCAATCAGTGGCGCAACAAGCTTCGATAAGATCAAAGAAATTATGGATACAGGAAAGGAAAATATTTTATGATTTCAAAAAAAACATACGAAGAGTTTAAAAAGCAGGCTCTTGAACTCTATGAAAAAGCCCATATTATCTTAACTGAAGAAGAAAAAGAAAAAATTGAGGTTAGTGATTTTGGACTCAATGACATGAAAAATGTCGGCTTACAGTTAGTCGTTTACGTAAACACTGAAAGAGTTTGCGCGAAAGAAATGGTGGTATTGCCTTGGCAAACATGTCCAGAACATATTCACATCGATGGTATTGATCAAAATGGTCATCATTATGATGGAAAAGAAGAAACATTTAGAGTGCGATATGGCACATGTTATTTATATGTCAGTGGCGAAGGAAAAAAAGAAAATATAAAAGGAAAAATTCCACCAACCGATGTTACAGTATTTCACGAAATTATATTACATGCTGGAGAACAATATACTCTCTGTCCGAATACATGGCATTGGTTTCAAGCAGGTGAAGAAGGAGCAGTTATCTCTGAATTCTCAACAAAGAGTAGAGATGAGTCGGATTTATTCCGTGATCAAAGAATCAAAAGAATTCCAGAAGTAGGTGAATAATTATGTTAGTAAATTTAAAAGAAATATTAAAAATAGCCGAAGATAGAAAAATTGCTATTGGCTCATTTAATGCAACTGGTCTTGATTCAATACAAGCCATTATTTCTGCAGCAGAGGAATTAAATGTCCCCGTTATTTTGGCACATGCCGAAGTACATAATGTTTTTAATGATATAAGTTTAGTTGCCCCCGTTATGCTTGCGGTAGCAAAAAACGCTAAAGTACCTGTATGTGTACATTTAGACCATGGTGTGAGCATGAAAATGATTGATCGCGCTTTAGAACTTGGCTTCACTTCCGTTATGATTGATGCTTCCGCGTTACCTTATGAAGAAAACGTTAGAATAACGAAAGACGTTGTAAAAAAAGCGCATGCATTGAATGTATCTGTGGAAGCTGAACTTGGAAGATTAGCCACAAATGAAGATGGTAGCGAAGTAGAAATGAATCCAGAAAACTTCTATACTAACCCTCAACAGGCGGCAGAATTTGTAAAAGAAACAGGTGTTGACGCTTTAGCAGTATGCTTTGGAACCTCGCATGGCTTTTATAAAGCTGCACCAAAGCTAAATTTCAAAGTAATTGAAGAATGTAGGGCCTCTACCCATTTACCACTTGTTATGCATGGTGGAAGCGGTGTGAGTGATGAAGGATTTAGAAAAGCTATTGATGCTGGCATAAGAAAAATAAATTATTATTCTTATATGTCTAAAGCCGGATATTTAAGAGCAAAAGAAGTCATCGAATCCAATAAAACTCTGTATTTTCATGATGTTGTTTATGAAGCTATGAAGGCTATGAAAGAAAATGTAAAAGAGGCCATGAAAGTATTTGCTAAGATGAAATAAGGATATATTTTTAATTAAATTATTTAACAGGAGGTGCCCATGGACACTTATATTGGAATTGATCTTGGAACAAGTGGTGTTAAACTTTTATTAGTGGATGAGCAAGGTAATATTCTTAAAGAAGCAAGCAAAACGTATCCTTGCATACAAATGAAAGAAAATTATTCGGAGCAAAATCCAGAGTTATGGTATAAAAGTACGATGGAAGCTTTAAAGGAATTAGTACATCAACAAAATAAAGATTCAATTAAAGCTATTTCATTTGGTGGGCAAATGCATGGACTCGTTTTGCTAGATGAAAGCGATCATGTGTTACGACCAGCAATTTTATGGAATGATTCAAGATCTATTGATGAAACGAATTATTTAAATAATGTAATCGGCAAAGAAAATATTTCATCCTATACTGGAAATATTGCTTTTGCAGGATTTACTGCTCCTAAAATTTTATGGGTATATCATAATGAAAAAGAGATATTTGATAGAATCAGTAAAATCATGCTTCCTAAAGATTATTTGATTTATAAATTTACAGGCATTTTTGCTACAGACACTTCTGATGCATCCGGCCTATTATTGCTAGATGTCAAAAATAGAAAATATTCAAAAGAAATGCTGGAAATATGCCATATTAGCGAAAATCAATTGCCAAAACTATATGAGTCTTTTGAGGTAGTTGGCTATTTAAAACAATCTATTTTAAATGAATTAGGTCTCAATCAAGAAATAAAGATTATTGCAGGGGCGGGCGATAATGCTGCTGCCGCAATCGGCACTGGCACAATAAAAAATGAAGATTGTAATATTTCTTTAGGCACGAGTGGAACTATCTTTTTACCTAGTGACCACTTTGTCGTTGACAAAATGAATGCTCTTCATAGTTTTTGTGATGCAAACGGAAAATATCATTTAATGGGATGTATTTTATCCGCTGCAAGCGCTAGAAGTTGGTGGCTTGAACAAATATTAAACACAGAAGATTACGCTCATGACGAAAGTATATTAGAAGATTCTAATGTCGTTTTTCTCCCCTATTTAAATGGAGAAAGATCGCCACATAATGATGTGAACGCCCGTGGCGCTTTCATAAATTTATCTTCCATTACTACGAGAGGTCAAATGTCAAAGTCTATTTTAGAAGGTGTTGCTTTTGCCATTAAAGATTGCTTAGAAGTTGCTAAAGAAAATGAAATTATCCCCACCAAAACCACCATATGTGGGGGTGGTGCAAAATCAAATACTTGGAAACAAGTTATTGCAGACGTATTAGAGATTCCCGTATATACTTTAAAAACCAATCAAGGTCCATCCTATGGAGCAGCCATTTTAGCCATGGTAGGAGACGGAAAATATGCCTCAGTGGAAGATGCTGTTAGTCATATTATAAAAGTTTCTGATTGTATTGAACCTAATCTAGATAAAAAAGATTACTATGATAGAAAGTATTGTGTATTTAAAAAACTATATCATGCTTTGAAAAATCTATAAGGCTAAAAAAATTTTATACACTCTCTTCGACACGAAAGAGTGTTGAAAACTTAGATAAAACTAGTTTTTCAAGAATCTCTTCGTATACTCAAACTAGGAGTTAATCTCTTAGTTTCAATCAATTGGAAGTATAGAATTCGATATTAGATTGTTTCTTATATAATAAAAAAAGTATACACATAGGAATTATCCCTTTGTATACTTTTATATTTTACAAGTTGATTAACTAAATGTATTCTTTAAACACTTTTCTTAATTCTAATACTTTGCAAATTGATTTCTTAATTAATTCATCATAATTTGATGGATTTTTAAAATCCAATCCCATGATATAAGTTGATATTGTTGAAGCTATGGCATCATTCAGACGATTCCATTCTAGTTCATAGCCGAGTTTATTTTCTATTTCATCTTTCTTCGTATAAAGTTCATCATAGAATTCTTTGTTATTTGTAATATATAAGCAAACACGAATCTTGTTATCTTTATTTACTAAATTAATTGACAAGTGGCAAATAGAACTACCCATTGAAATATCATACCAATGGTGCGTAGTTGCTTTTCTTTTATTTAATGGATAATTTTCACTTTCTAAAACTTCATTAAAGCGACTCCAAAAGGCTAAGCGCTGAACCTCTGAATCATTTTTTGCTGCTTTGACACCAATAGCAAAATCATTCGGTTGTTCAACAATATTAAATTGAGGGGCCGGATCAGAATTTCCAATTTTATAAGCTTTTACTTCAATAAGAAAAAAAGAAACTTCATCATCAAAATGGCTATTAAGCCATTCAATAGCTTTTCGGTGTTCTTGTCTTGCAGTTGTTACAATCCAAACAATAACCGAAGCATTTAAAACCGCGCCATAAGTAATTATTTTTCCTAAATGATCATGATTAGTGGAATCTAATTGATTTTCAATTAATACCACTTTTCCAGTTCCTTCATCAATTCCATACAAGTCACAGCGAAAATCACCTACCGCTTTTTCTTTTTCTACGTCGACTAAAGATACGCCTAAAATATTATTTAATTCCTCAATATTTTCTTTTTTGGCTAACCAATCAGAAAAATCATATTGTTCGTGTTTCCATATTTTCCGGATATCTACTCTTTCTAATCTTCCAATCCCCATTTTAAAAAATTCCTTTCCATAGCATTTTATTTTTTGTCTCTTTTTTATTATAGAGCTTTTTTATTTAAATTTCATTATAAATTAGTCTACGCTTTCAATTATTAAATTTTTCTTTTCTCTCCATAAAGAATTGAAAATAAGTTTTAACGTTTTCTAATTCTTCCCATTTTTGGGTAATGACAGGAATTATATCTAAATTATAAATTACCGCTTTATCTAGACTTAAGATTAATGGAGAATGTGTGCATATAAAGAATTGACAGTTAAAATATTTCACTGCATCTATAATCATTTCCATTAGTTTTAATTGATAGATAGGTGATAAACAATTCTCTGGTTCATCAAGTAAATAAATACCACCTTCTTCAAAGTTTTTTTCATATAACAATAATGACGTTTGACCATTAGAAAGCATCATTTCTCTTTCTGGAGAATGAGCTTTTACATATTGCCTTTTGCTTAATTTCAGTGCTTCAATAAAACGTACTAAATCATCGTAATCTTTTAAACTTTTATAGCTATAGCCTTTTGAAAGAATATCCGCTCTCGTTCTTTTTGCTTTTTCTTCTTCTAATAGTGTTTCTTTATTATGTAGAATTCTTTCGTTTATTCTTTTAAAAACATCTTCACTTCGTATGAGTTTGATTGTTTTAGGAAGCGTAAGAGTTCCATCATAGTCATCAACACTCATTTTATATCTAATACTTTTTACAAAATCAGGAAAACCATGAATTTCTATTCCTTTATATTCAATAACTTCTTCGTAATCTTCAGTATCTTTTTTGGCATTTAGAAGATTCGCTAATAAATGAAGAATGGTAGATTTACCACTTCCATTATTCCCATAAAATATCGTTATATCTTTACATATAATCCATTCTAAGCCATTATAAAGAAAGAGATTCCAGGGATAAGGCGTATAATTATTTCTATTCATGTAATTATTAATTTCATCTACGGTTGGAAAATGAAAAGAATCAATATAAATCATATAGCACTCCTAACTTTAAAAGAAAAACCTAGCAAAAGTTTTTTATTTAGCTAAGATTTTTTATTTATTATAAGGTAGGAATACGTCCGTAAAAATGGACATTAACTTTTAATCTATTAAAAACATAAAATTCAATGTCAGGTTATTTCTCAAATAATCATAGCCACGTGTAAAATGCGTGGTTATGATTGCTCTTGTCTCATTAAAATATTATGATGATTACGGAAACAAACAAAAATCAATGAGTTAAATATTGCAAAATAGTTTTTTTAATACAATATTTAATTCTTTAAAGTTCCTATTGGAACTACATACACACCATCTTGTCTTTGATAAGGATAATCTCCTAATCCCACTAAAACCATAAGAAACGATGGCGCATTCATTTGTTCTACATCAATTTTTTCCTTCAATGCTTTCAAACTTTTCGCTCCTTCTTCAATGAGTTTTTCTCCTCCAAGTTTTACTTCCACGAGCCCATATTTTCCATTTCTAAGATGGATAACCGCATCACACTCAAGGCCATCTTTGTCGCGATAATGATAAACTTCTCCATTCAACGCATCTGTATAAACTCGAAGATCTCTAATACACAGTGTTTCAAATAAAAGGCCAAAAGTGTTTAAATCATTCAATAAATCATTAGGGCCAATACCTAATGAAGCCGCAGCAATAGAAGGATCTATGTAATAGCGAGTATAGGAAGAACGAATAGCAGTTTTAGACCGTAAATTTGGATTCCAAGCCGGCATATCTTCAACAACAAATATTTTTCGAAGGGCTTGTATATAGCTTGCTATAGTTTCTTCGTTAATATGTACTTCATCGCTTGTTGCAACATCTTTAACTAAAACCGTGTTGGGTACCTGTCCTCCTTGATTTCTTGCTAAAGAACGCATGAGTTTTCTAACCCTTTCCGGATTCCTTTGTACGTTATCTACTCGATTAATATCTGAGCGGACTACTGCATCATAATAATCTATGGCTTGTTCTAAGGCAATTTCATCACGCATGTCAACTGCTCTTGGCCATCCTCCGCGGCAAATAAGAAATGCTAAACGATCGATAGAAATATTTGAACTGCCATCTATTTTTATTTTCTTATCAAACAGTTCCTTAAGACTAACTTCACCAGTAGAATCACCTGACTCATATAAACTCATCGGTCTCATAGTTAACCAAGCGAAACGGCCTGTACCAGAGTGGGTTATTTCTTTTTCATCCACTGGAACCGCAGAACCTGTAAGCATGAATTGACCTAGTTCATCACGATGGTCAACTTCAAAACGAATGGCATCCCAAAGTTTTGGAGCAAGTTGCCATTCATCAATTAATCTTGGAGTAGCACCTTTTAAAAGTCTTTTGGGATTAAATTCGGCCATAGCAATATTTTGTTCTTTTTTTTCAGGGTCATCCATATATAAAACACTAGCAGATAATTGTTCTGCAGTTGTTGTTTTTCCGCACCATTTAGGTCCTTCAATCAAAACAGCACCTTTACCCTCCAATTTTCTTTTTAAAATATCATCCACAATACGTTTTCTATATTTTTTCATTTTTATCCCACCTTATCTTCTTTATTATACGTTATTCTTTTTTTATTTGCAAAAAAATCCGATGATTGGCGAAATATTTTTCCGACGATTGGCAGTTTTTCATTCCGATAGTTGGCGGAATTGCTCTTTTATAAAGAAAAAGATGACTTTAAATATTTCATTAAAATCATCCTATAAGTCTTTATTCATTTCTTTCTTTAAATTCTTGTCCCCATTTTTTCATTACTTCAATAACAGGTTCTAAAGAACGTCCTAATTCTGTTAAAGAATATTCCACTTTAGGCGGTACAACTGGATAAACTTCTCGATAAATGATTCCATCATTTTCCATTTGACGTAGTTGTTGCGTTAGCATTTTTTGTGTAACTGGCGCTAAAGACTTTTTTAGTTCACTAAATCTTTTTGTTCCTGTTAATAAATCTCGAATAATAAGTATTTTCCATTTATCTAAACATTCATTAAAGCACGAAAAGCGTCAAAGCCTTTTATTCTTGAAGGTAATTCAAATTGATTGTATTCTTTTAAATATTGTATTCCTTGTTCTAATTTAGTCATTTGACGCTTCCTCGCTTTCTATATTTATTTAGACACTACACTGATTCTTTGTTTATTATGCAAATTATTCATTACTTCATCTACTAGAGCAAGTGCATAATCTTCATAAGATATAACACTTTCACCTTTAGAATTTAAGATTAAATCTTCTCCACCTAATTGGTATTCTCCTGTTTTTTTCTCCTTCAAAAGCAAAATTGCCAGCTGGAGAAATATAAGTCCAATTCAAATCTTTACTTTCTCTTAAATATTTTAATCCCTCTCCATATGCATTTGATAATGGTTTCCAAGCATCAGGAAAATCTTTTCCCATATCCACAGTAATGGTTCTTTCTTTATTGACATATAAGCTACCTGCTCCACTCACTACGACAAGTCTAGTTTTAGTCCCAGTAAGTATAAATCCGCTAAATGGATCATTACTTTGGTAATGTTAGGAATGGTTTCTTCTAACCATCCTCCGACAGCGTCTACAACAACATCATATAGAGAAACTTCTTCTTTTGTTAATTCTAAAGCATCTTTTTGTACATAATTCTGTAAATGAAGTGTATTTTCTCCTTTTCTTAGTCCAGTAACTTCTAAGCCTCTACTTAAAGCAATTTTTGCCACTAATGAGCCTACTCTTCCATTTACGCCAACAATTAATAATTTCATTTTATTTTCCTCCTTGTGCAACTTTTAAGCACAATTTTATTGTACGCAAATGTATCAAATAAAAAAGTACGCACTTTAAAGTGGTATAGTCACTAAAAAGAAACTATAGAAATTTTGAAGCATTAATTATTAGTCAACCATGAATTTGAAAAAACTATAAAACAAAAATATAATACAATCACATTTTCAAATTAATATAATGTAATTTAATAAAAAATAATTAGGTATTTTATGAGGGTTTAAAGAGGCATTAAATTTTTTTACATTTTAATAAAACACTTTTCTTCTTATTTTTTTCAAAAATTTCTAAAAGTATTTCATTAAATGAAACTATCTTTTCTTCAAAATCATTTAATTCATTGACAAATATGTCAACATCTTCAACTGAAATTAATTGATTTTCTAACAATTTTTCTTTAAAGCAATTATGTGCTAAATAATTTCTATATTTAATTATTTCTTCTAAACAATTTAAATCGATTTCTTTAAGATATTTGGAATCTTTTACAATTGATTTTAATTTTCCAAAAGTATATTTCGATAATTCCTCATATTTTTTATTGATTTTATCCTTTATTTCATTGATATCTTTTTCTTCAAAAATGGCCTTTGTTTCTTTTTCAAATTCTTCAATAGCAAGAATATTGGCTAAATTATATTCAACCATTTGAAGAGTATGAAAAATGTATCCAAATCTAGAATACATCTCTCGATAAACAATTTCTTCAACCAAATTATCTTGTTTCGACCAATATAAATAGTTTTCTAAATTTACTGCCACAGTTAATCCTCCGTTTAAAACAAAAAAGACTTTTTGATATACATTTTTTAGGCAAATCATGATTATTATCTATTATTAAGAAAAGAACAAATAGTCTAATAATTATTTTATTATTTTTCTATCTCTATATTTATGAAGATTCGTTGCTAAAAGGATCCATTTCTTATCTCTAGCATTATGCACTGTCGAATCCCAACCATTATTTATAGAATATCTGTTATTTTTATCTATATAGCATCGATATGATAATACGCCTTGAGAATTTCTTCTTATTATTCCATTATCTTTAAAAAAGCAATATATTAATGGAACCCCTTTTATATCATTTTTTAATCCATTTTGAAGATAGAAGCATTTATCAGGTGCTTCTTTAAACAAGTCTAAGATTTCATCAATACTTTTTAGTTCATTATCATAAAAATGTCTTTTATAATAAGAACTATTTTCCCATTCAAATCTAAACCAGTTTGTAAATTCATTAGGATTGTTGAATTCCAATCCTTTTTTAAAGCGTCTAACAGTCGCCTCTAATTCATTATTTGATTCCACTCTATTCATTTGTTCAACATAAAAAATTCTATCATTTTTATCTTGTATGAAAACAATATTATTTGCAAAAAAATTAGGCTCACTATTTTCGATTCGAAAGAAATGATAAAAATTATCTTCTCTAATCTTGTAAAAATTATCATCTTCAAAAACACTTAATGTCGGCAAATAAAATAACCAAATTAGACGCATATTCTCTTTTTTATAGAATTCTGATTTGCTTAAAGCTTCGTCCGAAAAAGCTTTTTGAAACTCAATTACTGTATTGGTTTCTGGATAATAGGCATCAGCAATTTTGTATCCAGATTTACTTGGTTTTCCATTTTTATAAAATCTTTTTTCTAATTCACAAAATTCTTTTACTTGTTCTTTCCATAAATGATGCCATTCTGAATCTCTCTTATGAATTTTATGCTCCGCCTTTTTTAATTCTACTTCAATAGGATAAAGTTCGTGATGATCTTTTAAACTTAACATTTTTCTAAAAAAAGCCGAGACTTTAACTCTTGGTTTATCAAGGCCATCTGAATGTGAATCTCTTCTTCCTTTTCTTTCGTATGGCGCTACATAACGTAGAGAAAAAGTACCATCTGTTGTTATAAATTCTTCTTTTTCTAAATTAAGTTCGTGTACTTCTTGAGCAGTATAAAGATTAAAATCTCCTATCATTCGTGCTAGAAACACATGTTCTTTTGCTAGTTCTTTTTTATCTGCCATTACTTCCTCAACCTTTCTTTTCTTATACTTAAAAATTTTTAAAGTGAATATAATAAACTCTTTATTTAAATTATATAGAAAAAAATAAAAACACAAAAGTATACTTTTTAATTAAAAAAAGAATAGATCTGATAAATAAAGAGCCATAATTTCACTTAAAGCGCGCTTTTCCTTTTATTTTCAATCCAATATTCGGTAATATCATCTAAATGACTGAACCACATGTTGTAATCCATCGTAATTATATTTAATTTTTCCGGAGCAACCGAACATAAAAAACCATCATATATAATTCTTAAGGAGTTATAAATTCTTTTTAGACCAACATAGTTAATTTCCTTATAATATTCATCTACGTTTGTTCCATCTAAATGTGCAAATTCTTTATCTCTAAGAATGTTTATAGCTTGGATTATGTTTTTATACTCATTTAGGACATCATCAATATTACTTAAATACTCTAATATTGGAAAAACAGGAAAGGGTTGCTTTAAAACATCTCCACTTCTCTTAAAAATATAGACTTCATTGACCTTTTGTTTTTCAAATATAGCAGTTTGATTATTAAAGATAAGATTTCTAATTTTAGTAATAGAATATTTAGAACTAGAACCTAGAATCTCTTTCAATTTAATTATAATGTATTGAAAGCTTGCATCGTGAACAAAGTTTAAAAAATTGCCAGTTTCTCTCCAAAAGATATTCTTTTTTTCATATATTGAATCTAAAATTTCAAATTGAGCACCAACTCTTGTAATCAAAAATCCCCTTATAAACTGAATCCTATTTATAATTTCTTCTATTGTTTGAGTTCTTTTTTCAACATCATAGTCATGCAAATGCTCATCCAATGTAAAAGAAGAGACCTCTTGTCCAAAAGTCGTTTCTTTCTCTTGAAAATCTGGATAAAAATTTCGTCTATAAATTTCATTATCTACTAAATTTGAATGATGTTCATCACTATACTTTTCAAGTATTTCTTTTAATTTAATTATTTTACTGCAATATGGGCATTTGGCTGGTCCATAAATAACTAAATAGCTCAAATTATTGGACTCCTCATATTCCATGCCACATATATCACATTTTTTTAAATGTGTTTTTATACTCATACTACCTCCTAATGCTTTTAATTGATACAAGATTTTTAATTGTTTTTACTTCTAAAATTATCTACATTTATCATAAATTTTTGCTTGTGTGTTGACGATTATTCATTATAAATATGCCTATACATAACATTCAACTTATTTTGTGTTTTATTCTTTTTTGAATAAATGGATAGCTCTTAATTAAATTATACACAACAAAAAAATAGAATACCACCTCATTTTAACGCATAGTTATATAAAATAATTATATTTAAAAAGCAATCTAACTATCTCACTAGTCAGACTGCTTTTATCACTCTTTTAAATTAATATACTTAACAAGAAATTATTTATTATTTTCTATAACCAATCAACTTTATATCATTAGCCCTTTGATATACTCCTTTAAATTCTTATCAACTGCGTATATATAAGTCCCATACATACCTCTGGTTAACAAGATTAAATATGCATGAATAATATTACTTATTGTTTTTTTGATATCCGATGATTTTGAATATGTATCAATAAACTCATCTATATGATATTCAATTTGTTTTGTTTCAGGATTATATGAGATATCCTTGCCTAATATCACACCAGCAAAATTTAAATCATATCCTTGAGATGTATAAATACATCCTATTCTATCAATATATTCATCATTCGTAATAAAATCACATGCATTAAAATCTTCATTCCAGCAATAATGATGACCATCAATTTCAAAATCAAAATCTTGATTATATTGTGTCGCTCTTTTATCTCTTGCTTTTTTTCGCCAATAGAATGATAAACCCGCAAGCATTCTACATAATCCGTTATATTCTATATTCTTCTTTTTAATTTCTTCAAACATTTCATAACAATCATCAAATACTTTTACTTCATATCCTTTTTGAGTTTTATATGTTCTAGGTTGGTTAGAAAAAAGTCTATGAACAAATTCTATGTATTCATTTCCACCTTTTACTCGAAGTTGAGTTTCTAGATAATATCGAAAAGAGCCACTAGAAGAAGCGATTTTTTCAAAATCTTCTTTTAAAACATCCGAATCTTTTACTGTTTGAGTTCCATCATAAAATAATATCAGCATTTTCTTTGCTTTTAATTTTAGCCAATCTAATTCAGTGGATTCTAATGGTAATCCTAATTCTTTATTTACATTATCATGTGTTCCATAATTAGTTAGACGATTTCTTCTCTTTAATCGATGAGCTTCATCAACAATTAAAAGATCATAATCTCCTCTTGCGGCATCTGATGGAGATATAACTTTTATTTGGCGTAGTTCTTTTATAGAACGGAAAACTTTTTTAACCGTTTCTCTAAAACTTGGAACCGCTACTACAAAACCAATTTTAGTATTTCCATAAGTTTTGATTGATTTAATTAAGTTTGCTCTACTAAAGAAAGATTCATCATCTAAATATTCATCCGTGTCCGAAAAATCATAATTATTATTTAATATATTAGCAATCACATTAATAAAATAAATAGCAATCAACGATTTTCCTGTCCCAGCACCACCATTAACTATAACATCAGTTCTTGAAGAACCTTGCATTGCTTTTGGATATAACTCTAATAAGTCTTTAACAACATCATATTGTTCTCCCGTTAATTCTTTATATGGA